>Ga0315297_10000991_pt1 | contig 17223 bp, 18 predicted proteins | sample YL17G15_0_MG_FD_203628 | JGI IMG/M metagenome (GOLD analysis project Ga0315297, IMG submission 203628) | Sediment microbial communities from Yellowstone Lake, YNP, Wyoming, USA - YL17G15_0 | ecosystem: Environmental > Aquatic > Freshwater > Lake > Sediment | place: USA: Wyoming | collected... | reverse complement strand
AGGCTATGGGCGGGGGCTTGATTTTACTGCCATAAAGATGGTCAACAATATGGCAACAAGGTATCTCGATCCCGACCTCATAATCCTCCTGGATATTTCACCTAAGCAGGGATTAGCACGAAAGCAAAGCTTGAAAGACCGCTTTGAGCTGGAGGGTTTATCGTTCCATCGGCGGGTGAGCGACGGATACCTCAAGATGGCTGCCGCTGAGCCTGACCGCTGGTTGGTGATAGATGCCTCCCTGCCTAAGGATCGGGTTGCTGAGATTATCTGGGACAGGGTGAGCCGGTTATTGCCTTCCTCCTCAGGCTGAGCATTTTTGTCATTCTGACCCTGAGCGAAGTAAAGGGGAAGAATCTAAGAGATGTTTAGCAACATCCATTGTCATTCTGAGCCCTTCGCCTCTTGTCATTCTGAGCGGAGCGAAGAATCTCGTGCCGCTCAGGGCAGGCGCCGCGAAGAATCTCAGAGATTCTTCGTCGTCTCGATTTCATCGAGACTCCTCAGAATGACATCACTAAATACTCTTGAGAATTCAAGGCATCGATTTTGGCATGACTAGAGGCAAGGTCGCTGTGGCGTTGAGCGGAGGGGTGGATTCTTCCGCCGCTGCCTTGTTGCTCAAACAAGCCGCCTATGAAGTAATCGGTATACATATGCGCCTCTGGGACTCACCCGATTTCGACTCCCAGGCTCAGCGGGCGGAGAACATCTGCCGCATTTCAGACATTCCCTACCATGAGGTTGACCTGCAAAAGGAATTCGAGTCCCGTGTAGTTGACTACTTCTGTCAGGAATACCAGCAAGGGCGGACTCCCAATCCCTGCGTTGTCTGCAATCAGCACATGAAATTTGGCCTCCTGCTCGACAAAGCGCTCTCCCTGGGCGCTGATTATCTGGCTACTGGCCATTACGCCAGGGTAAAGCATTCCCGTGACGGCCATCGCTTGCTTAAGGCATCAGACAGCAGTAGAGACCAATCCTATTTTCTTTACACGCTGACCCAGGAAAAACTCGGGCGCGTCCTGTTTCCTTTAGGCGAGCATAGCAAAGATGAAGTCAAACAGATGGCAAAGGAGGCGGGATTGCCTGTAGCGACTACGTCCAGCCAGGATATTTGCTTCATCTCTCAGAAGAACTACGGCGCCTTTCTCAGCCAGAGATTCTCTGCTCTGCCTGGCGATGTTGCAGACACCGGGGGAAAGAGAATAGGCCAGCATCGGGGGATACCCTTCTATACCATCGGGCAGAGGCACGGCCTGGGGTTGGCCTCCGGCAAGCCACTGTATGTAATCAGGATAGAGCCTGAAAGCAATAGGGTCGTGCTTGGTCCTGAAGAGGAGCTCTACAGCCGGAAGCTGGCTGCCGATAAGGTGAACTGGATATCAGGCAAGCCGCCACAGGAGCCCATCACTGTCACGGCCAAGATACGCTATAAGTCGAAAGAGGCGGAGGCTATCCTCGTTCCCCGTGACGACTCCGTGCATGTTCACTTCACTCAGCCGCAAAAGGCGATAGCCCCGGGGCAGGCCATTGTGTTCTATAATGCGGATGAGGTGTTGGGAGGCGGGATCATATATCAAACGGAGAAATGAATCTTTCCCTTTTTGAGTTGTCATTTTGACTTTTGACTTTGGCAAAGACATGTCTCAGTTTCCAAACTTTGCTCACGAAGACGACCTCAGATCGCAGGGTTATGAGCTTATTGCCGGCATCGATGAGGTCGGGCGGGGAGCTCTGGCCGGCCCGGTAGTGGCCAGCGCCGTTATCCTGCCCCACCCCGCCAATTTGCCCTGGCTGGGGCTGGTTCGGGATAGCAAGGAATTAGACTCCAAGAAACGGGAATCCCTCTTTCCCTTGATTAGCAAAGAAGCTGTGGCTGTAGGCATTGGCATCGTTCCTTCTCAAGTGATTGACTCCATCAATATCCTCAAGGCCACCAGGCTGGCTATGATACAGGCGGTGGAAAAACTGCCCAAACAACCGCACTTCCTCATTATCGATAGAGTAACTTTATCTCAATGTCCGATCCCTCAAAGAGGAATAACCAGAGGCGACAAATTGTGCCTCTCAATTGCTTGTGCTTCTATCATAGCCAAGGTCACCAGAGACCGTATGATGGAGGAATTTGACCAGATTTATCCCGGCTATGGATTTGCTCAGCATAAAGGCTACGGGACAGGAATACACATGTCCTGCCTGCGCAAGCTCGGGCCTTCGCCAATTCACCGCCTCTACTTTGCCCCTGTCAGGAATGTCATCGCCAGCCAAAGCTCCAGCCGTTTAGTTCCCGGCCATTCTGAGCCCTTGCCTTTTTGTCATTCTGACCCCCTGCCTTCTTGCCATTCTGAGGGAGCGGAGCGACCGAAGAATCTCATTCAGGGTAAACTCCGTGAAGGATCAGGTGATGAACCGCCAAGAAGTTGGTAAGCTGGGGGAGAAAGCAGCCCAGAAATTCCTCAAAAAGCGGGGCTACCGCATCCGCGAGACGGGTTTTCGCTGCCGTCGTGGGGAGATTGACATCATCGCTCAGCAAAAGGACTGTCTGGTCTTTGTCGAGGTCCGCACCAAGAGCAATCTGGACTTCGGCACTCCCGAGGAGTCAATAACGCGGGCCAAAAAAGAGAAACTCATCGCCTCAGCCCTGACCTATACCAATACCCACCAGAATCTCCCTGCTTTATGGCGCATAGATGTCGTCGCCATAGAACTCGATGACAAGGGCAAAGTAAAACGCATCGAACTCATCGAAAACGCCATCGAGCAGAGCGCCCGGTTCAATTGCTAGCTCTTATTGACCTGATTTTTGTAGTCGTCTGATCTATCAGTCACAGTCTTTCTTCATAACTCCCCTTGCCCCTCTTATCTTAAGAGGGGAATCCTTGGGGTAGGGATTATTTCCTTCTCCCTCCCCCTTAGAATAAGGGGGATAAAGGGGGTTATTTCAAGATGCGCAATCTGCGGATGAACTCACATGCTGCGGGCACATTCAATTTCGCGTCATGAAGGAATCCCTTCCTTCACGGCTTTGCGGCAGGATTGCTTCGACTGATTAAAGTCAGCCTCGCAATGACACAAGGGGTGCTTCTATTTAGCTACCCTGGATGCCGCGTCTCTGAGCTGTCCCGGGAACGTCGGCGCGTGCCTTACGTCCACCGGTATAGGGTATCGAATGCCGGTCTGGTGGGTGGCTTCGAGTCCCCTTATGACCGGGTCAAGCCAGTTTGCCGGAATAGTGAAGACCATCTCCTCGTCCTGCACCATCGCCCAGACCCTGTCGCCGTTTCCCGGCAGCACTACCTTCGGCTTTCCGGTCTTGAATGTCTGCAGGACCCCTTCAGTGCAGGTCCCGCCACGGCCGCTGAACATAGACTGCACGGCTACACCAGTCTCCTGCGTGGCTCCGTGCACCAGCCGCATCAACTGAGCGGGATTGCAGAATATCATGACCAGGTCCGGCTCGATTTTGGTCCTCTCCAGTGGAGAGAAGACCACGCCGGCATACTTGCCCTTGCTCAGCTTGACCTGCTCGACCGCGTCCATTGTGGTCTTTGCCGCATTCTCGTTGGCGGTGTATTTCATTACTATCATGAAATCAGCCAGGGCTTTCCTGGCCCCGACTTCAGGCTCGCTCCACCCATAGGTATAGGCGGCAATCAGACAGGCGTTATCGTCGGCCGTCATTCCCACCGTCCAGCCGTACTTGCGGGCCATCGTCATACCGACGCAGACATTTGTCTTGAACCCCATGTCCCTGGAAGGACGGCGGGTCTTTTCCGGGAATTCGTCAACGCTCTTGACCAGTTTGACGGCGAGAGGAAAGGTCAAGGGCCTTATGAGCCTGTTCAGCGCTTCGGCTTTGGCAGTCCAGTCTGTCAAGGTGTCACCTCCAGATTTTTGTAGTGCGACCCTTCCCCGACATTGTCGGGATGCAGCACGAGGCTAAAGCCTCGCACTACATTTCTGGCTATTAGCCTCATCTTCTGCAGGTGGCTGATTTGTCAGGCATAGTCTCTCTTTCATAACTCCCCTGGCCCCTCTTATCTTAAGAGGGGAGCCTGTAGACGAACTCGCCTGTTACGAGCGAGTTCAATAGATCAGGCAACTGCATTTAGTTTGCGGTGTACTATGTTACTTTCAAGTAAGGCTCTAACACTTCGGGAATCAATACTGTGCCATCAGCTTGCTGGTAGTTTTCCAGCACAGCGATAAGAACCCGCGGTAGAGCCAGTCCCGAGCCATTGAGCGTGTGAACGAACTCTGATTTGGCGCCAGGCTCAGGGCGATAGCGGATATTGGCTCGCCTCGCCTGAAAGTCACTGCAATTGCTGCAGGAACTGACCTCGAGCCATTCAGCACAGCCCGGAGCCCACATTTCGATATCATATGTCTTGCAGGCGACAAAGCCCAGGTCCCCAGTACACAATTGCACCACGCGGTGAGGTATTGCCAGCTTTCGACATATGTCCTCGGCATCAGCTACCAGTTTTTCCAGCTCTCCGTCAGAACTCTCAGGGTCGGTGACCTTGTAGAGCTCTACCTTGTCAAACTGGTGCCCCCGCTTGATGCCCCTGGTGTCTGTGCCGGCAGCCATCTTTTCCCGACGGAAGCAGGGAGTATAGGCAACATAATGAATGGGCAAGCTATCGGCAGTTAGTATTTCGTCACGGTGCAGGTTAGTTAACGGCACCTCCGCCGTGGGTATGAACCAGAAGTCGTCTTGTTCATCGTGATACAGGTTATCGCCGAACTTCGGTAGATTGCCTGACCCTACCATACACTCTCGCTTGACCATAAATGGAGGATAGATTTCTTTATAGCCGTGCTCGCTTACATGGACATCGAGCATGAATGAGATAAGGGCCCGCTGAAGACGTGCCCCCAGCCCCTTGAGGACATAAAACCTGGTCCCTGAGAGCTTCACACCCCGCTGGAAATCTATCATGCCCAGCTTTTCCCCTAGCTCCCAGTGAGGTAAGGGCTTAAAGGGAAACTCCTTTGGTTTGCCCCAGGTCCGCACTACCACATTATCAGCGGCGCCTCTACCTAAAGGCACGCTGGGGTGGGGGATGTTGGGCAACTCCAGCAACAAGGAATCAAGTTCAGTCTTCGCTTCTTTGGTCTGCTGCTGCAAGGAAGTTATCTGATCTCCCAACTGCCGCATCTGGGCGATAAACTCGGGTGGTTTCTCCTTGCTCCTACTCAGTTGCTTGCTGGCTTCGTTATGTTTGGCACGGAGTTCCTCGGTTTGACGAAGCAAGCTGCGATAACGGCTGTCAATTTCAATGATTCTATCAAGAGCCTTGATAGAATCAGGGCTATAGCCTCTTTTCTCCAGAGCCTGGCGAACAAGCTGAGGGTTGTCACGAATAAGCTTTATGTCAAGCATCCGTCTCTTTTCCTGGCTCAGGCTTCGGGCTTCGTCTTCAGTTGGGGGAAAAGTATCACTTCCCGAATAGACTGCTGCCCGGTAAGCAGCATCACTAAGCGGTCAATGCCTATTCCCAAGCCACCGGTAGGCGGCATCCCGTACTCCAACGCCTGAAGAAAATCCTCATCAGCGATTTCCGCTTCCTCATCGGCAGCCCGTTCTTTTAGCTGCTGCCGGAACCTTTCCCTTTGCTCCAGGGGATCATTAAGCTCGGTGAAGGCATTGGCAACCTCCATGCCATCCACAAAGCCCTCAAACCTCTCCACCAACTGGTCATCACCCTTCTTCCTCTTGGCCAAGGGCGACATTTCCACCGGGTAATCCAGAAGAAAAGTCGGCTGAAAGATCTTTGGCTCGACGAAAGTGGAAAGCAAGTCTTCTATGAGCCTGCCCTTCCCTTTAGTTGGATCAACATCCATGTTCAGCTCTGCCATTCGCGCCCTCAGTGAAGCGGCATCAGGATAATCTTCAAAATCAATGCCACATGAATTCTTTATTGCCTCACGAAGGTAAAGCCTTTGCCAGGGGAGACCAAAATCGATGGTCTGGCCGTTACGCGTAATCCTCGTATCGCCGAGAACCTCCTTCGCTGCGTGAGAGAACATCTCCTCAACCAACCTCATGATGTCATTGTAGTCAGCATAAGCCTGATAGCATTCGAGCAAGGTGAAATCCGGGTTATGCATGGTAGAAATGCCCTCGTTGCGAAAAGTGCGCCCAATCTCATACACCCTATCAAAGCCACCGACTACCAGCCTCTTGAGGTATAGCTCCAGCGCAATTCGCAAGTAGAGGTCTTGATCAAGGGCATGGTGATGGGTGACAAAGGGGCGCGCCGGCGCTCCGCCGGCATGAGGTTGAAGCACAGGCGTCTCTACCTCCATGAAGCCCCGGCTATCAAGAAAGCTCCTCAGGGCAGTGATAATCTTGGTGCGCAGAACAAAAGTGTTTCTGCTCTCTTCGTTGGAAATCAGGTCGAGATATCTCTGCCGATAGCGTTTCTCTATGTCAGCTAGCCCGTGCCATTTCTCGGGCAGAGGGCGAAGGGATTTGCAGAGCATGGTGAATTCGGATACCTCCAGAGTGAGCTCTCCGGTCTTTGTCCGGAAGAGCTTCCCACTTGCCCCGATAATGTCGCCAATGTCAATATCCTGCAAGAATTCGTATTTCTCCCTGCCCAGAAGGTCGTAGCGCAGGGAAAGCTGTATCTTCCCCGAGCTATCGCGAATATCCAGAAAGGATATCTTACCGATAGAACGCCTGGACATAATACGGCCAGCCAGTGATATATCCTGAGAATGCACCCCTTGCTGCTCGAAAAGGGTCGTCGCCTCTCGGATAGCGTGGCTGGGGCGATAGGAATGGGGATAAGGGTCCATGCCCCGGGCCCGAATTCTGCTCAGGCTATCCAGCCGTTGCTCAGTGATGCGCTCCAATCTTGAAGTCATCAGGGGGACACCACTTCCAAGATTTCCCTGGCTTCCTCTGCCAGACGCCGGGGCACCATCACTTTGACCTCACCCAGCCCGTCGATTGTGATCCCGTACACCAGACCGGCACTCTCGTAGCTCAACAGGACCGGTATGCCTTCGCTCTCCAGTCGTCCCTTGATTATTTGCGCCTCCATGTATTTGGCAGTGCGTACAGTAACTAATGATTCGCTTGCTGACATAGGTATCGCTTCCGTTCATTTTAACAGAAACTCTTAGAGTATTGCTAAAAGGATTGACATTATATAGAATTTGCGCTGTTGCCTAAAAAGGCTTCATAAAAATCTAAAGGAGGGAAGGTGATTTGTATGCGCTTGGAAGACATCTGTTACTAGAACTGAAAATGTGCAATGAGGAGGTGCTAGATGACTTAAATTTTCTCAAAGAGTGTCTTAACGAAGCTGCCATTCAATGTGGCGCTACCGTAGTGGGCGAGTCCTTTTATCATTTCTCCCCTCATGGAGTAAGCGGAGTGGTCAACATCGCTGAATCACACATTGCCATTCACACCTGGCCGGAACACAGATACGCCGCCGTAGATGTTTTCACCTGTGGGAGCACTGTGGACCCGGAAAAGGCTGCCAAGTTGATAACAGAGAGGCTGGGAGCTCAAACCCACTCCTTGATCGAACTTCGCAGGGGGATTATGGAGGACAGCCAAGTTGAGTGTGTGAAATGAAAGACAGCGACCCTGATAAGCATAGATGTTTCTCTGATGATATAAGTCCTGACCTTACTGTGTTACATAGCATCAAGGAAAGGATCTATTCAGGGCGAACCAAGTTTCAGTCCGTAGATATTATCAATACGGGCAGCTTCGGCGTTTGCCTCGTCCTCGACGGCAAAATTCAATCCAGCGAGGCCGATGAATTCGTCTACCACGAAGCTCTGGTACATCCAGCTATGCTTGCGCATCCCCGACCGGAGAGAGTATTCATTGCCGGGGGAGGTGAGGGTGCCACCTTAAGGGAAGTCCTGGCACACAAGACAGTAAAAAAGGCTGTCATGGTGGATATCGATGAAGAGGTAGTAGAGCTTTGCCGCCGCTTCCTGCCCTCCTGGCACCGGAAGGCTTTCGATGACCCCAGAGCAGAGCTTCATTTTGCCGACGCCAGAAAATACCTGGAGGAAAGCAGCGACGAATTCGATGTCATCATCATTGACCTCGTGGACCCTTTGGAGCAGGGGCCAGCACGCTTGCTATACACCCGCGAATTCTACCAAATAGTCAGACAAAGACTGGGACACGCTGGCATCATGTCAGTGCAGGCTGAACCTTCTGAATGGAGGAACTTAGACAATTTCACCGCTATTGCCAATACCTTAAGAAACGTCTTCTCGATAGCCTGCCCCTACCAGGTCCATATACCCTCTTTTTTTGGCTTGTGGGGCTTTGTGGCGGCTTCTCAAAGCCTTGACCCCTCTGAACTAACTCCCGAGGAAATTGACGCCAGAATTTCAACAAGAATCTCAAAGAGGCTAGAATCCTACGACGGCCTTACCCATCAAGCTATGTTTACTATCCCCAAGCATATTCGCCGGAAGTTAGCTGCCAGCAGAAAAATCATCACCGACGAACGACCTATCTCAGCCTACTGACCTGCCCGCACAAATCACTTATCTGCCGCTTTCCACGTCATTCTGCTAGTTTCACCGATAAGAACCAGCGCCGGGCGTTTCAGAAGTGCGCAGGCTATGTCGCAAGACACATGGGAATTGCGTCAGATGGCCGGATTTCGTACCAGCCTGGGGCACCGTCTGCTCTTGAGGCCAGGGCTGTATCTTCGTAGGTATGAACAGCTACATACGTGTAGCTGTGACTGTTCGCAATTGCGCCGCGGCTATTCCCAGCTTAACTGTTGACTATGAGCTTGATTGTGGGCTTCAAGATGTAGTGAGAATCCGCTACAACCACAGCTTCACGAACATCGAAGTCCGCGGTAACCTCCGCAGTCCCACCGTCAGGCACTTCGAATTGGCCTATCGCTTTGTAACCTGTCTCGCCGCCGCTAGGGACAAAGAGGGGCTCGGTAGAGTTATCAGCAAATTCGATATAACAGCCTGGATTGACCTTGTGTGAACCCGTTTCTGCAATATCCAGCATGAAGCGAATTTGAGTGTAATTCCCAGCAGGCAATGTCAGCTCACCCAACAGAATGAAATTCCCTCCGGTTAACTCCAATAGATCGTATGTCTGAGGGCCGACGAATTCCGCACACGTTATCCACTGATCATTCAGATTATATTGAATTTCATTAATGGTGATATAAACACCTGTAGCATTTTCAGCGTTTATCGGCGCATCGCAAAGATAGAGTTTCAAAGTTCCTGTCCCCGGGGCTTGCCCACAACCTGCCCATGACACAATAACCACCGCCAGAAGAATTCCCAGCGACAACAAGGCTGTCAATAGCAGTTTCTTCATGCTTGTCCTCCTTGGTAGCAGCTTGATTTTCCCGGAGTCTTGGTTTGTATTGTATCGCTCCCCGGACTGGCAGGCAAGTTAGGTTCGCTCGGGCTAGACTTGGTCGCTACAGTCGCGGTACCGCCCCCAGGACATCACCGACTACAATACACACAGCAGCCAGGGTTAGGATTCCGCTTAACCTATATCCCAGGGAAAGGACTCATCATAATAGAGGATGTCATTGAAGGCGGCGATGATTTCATAGTGACGGAGCAGCAGGAAATCGGCCAGGTTGAAATCCTTGAAACGCCGTCCGGGATGCACTGGTTCCGTTTCGGCCTGGGGTTCGATCGCCCGCCACTCGCCATCCAGATACCAGTTCTCTATGAGGAAGGCGTGGCCATATCCCTCATTATCCACACCAACAGCGACATATAGCTGCTCCTTGCCAATGCCATAGGCTCTGAGGAGGGTGCAGAGCAGGATAGCGAAGTCCTCGCAGTCCCCAGTCTGCAGGGAGAGTGTCTCCTCCGGAGTTTGCCAATACTCCTCAACACCCCACTGTTCTTCATCGGATTTGTACTCGATATTAGCAGCGACCCAATCTCGGATGACATCAAAGCCATCTTTGGAAAGCTCGTAAGGAGAGTCACCAAGGATATCTTGCAGACAATCCCAGACCAACGTGCAATTGGGCGTGATGTATGCCTTAACTTCCGACTCGGTCATGTCAAATTGAGTAGTCGGCGGGTTTTCATAGTAGGCAGCGCAGCTCAACCCGGACATGACGAGCAAGCCAAGGCCAATTCCAGAGACGGCGAGGGTCAGAAAGTGCTTTCTCATACGCAAGCCCCATTCATTTCGAGTGGCATTATGGTCATTTTCAGGATCCCGCTATCATTCCCGTAGTAACTTCCCACTGGCGAACATGGACCTCCGATTTCCGCAGGATGAGTCTGACAATAATGACATCTTCTCTCCCAACTCCACAGAGCACCACGCTTCCCCTCCCTGGTGGGATGGAGTCAGGGCAAGGATAGTAATCACCCTCACCCTGACCCCACACCCAAGGGAAAGAAATTCTATCGGAGGTTCCGGTGAACGCTGCTACGGGCTGGCCTCCAAAGCATCGGTGTCTATGTTCTGGTGTGTCGTGTGGTTGCTTTCAACCACCACATCGGATATGAAACCCAGTACCTCCCCAAAGTCCGCGCCGTCATATCCGGCGACAGCCAGATCGTAGGTTCCGGCAGCCAAGAAGGGTATCGTGTAATGGCCGTCGTCACACATCTTCCCGCTGTTGACTGCATTGGGGAATCTGGATGCCGGATAAATCGGCTCATCGTCTTCTGTGTCAGCCCAAGTTCCGTCTTCGTAGGCAAATACAATGATATCTGTGTAGGTAGAGTTGTTAGTAACTACACCGGAGATACGCCCGGCCTCATTGTTGACCACTGTCCTGATTGTTGGCCAAAGGATGTAGTGAGAAGCTGCCAGATGGACAGATTTGCGGACATCAAAGTCTGTGGTAATTTCCACAGTTCCGTTGACGGGCACCGTGAACTCCCCTACCGCTTTAAAACCTGTGGTATTGCCGCTGGGGACGAAGAGCGGCTCAGTGGAATTATCGGCAAATTCGATATAGCAGCCCGGATTGATGGGGTCCTGACCCATTTCTGGAGCATCAAGTATAAAGCGAATTTGATTGTAATGCCCACCAGGTAATACCAATTCACCTAACAACGTGGAATTTCCGTCTGTTAACTCCAACAAGTTATATGTTTTAGGGCCTTCGAATTCTTCGCACGTTATCCACTGATCATTCATGTGATATTGGATTTCGTTGATAGTGATATAGACGCCGGTAACGTTTTCGGCGTCTGTCGGCGCATCGGAAAGATAAAGTTCCAAGGTCCCTGTTCCTGTTCCAGGCGCTTCTCCGCAACCTGCTCCCGATGCAGCCAGCATAGCAAGAATAGTTACGAGTGCCAGTACGAATTTCTTCATTTATGTCCTCCTTCACAATAGTAGTTCAGTTCTTCTAAAATCCGGATAAACGCTACCATATTGATAATCACATCTTTCTTCTGTTTGTCCTCCTTTCTTCTTTAGTCAACTCCTTTTGCTCTAATGAGAGTGTGCTGTTCATGTGCATCTCTACGTTGTGCCATGGTCATTCTGCTGCAACGCCCCGGCAAGAACACCTTGCCCGGGGAGCGTTGTTCCGTCTGGTACGCCTTGTTGTTTCTGTTCTCGTATTCTGTCCTCTATCCTTTCTCGTATCCTTTCGGGTATAACTGGAGCCAGAGGAGCCCCAACTCCCTGCTGCTCCAATGCCTGCACCCTATTTTGATGCCGCATCATCAAAGTAGCCATCGTCCTTTCTATGGCTGGTCGGGCTGCTTCCGGCACTTCATCGTACACCTCCGCCAGCACCTCCAGATGTCTGGCAATTGCTTCGGCAATGAGTTCTTCTACGTCGGTTGTGTTTAGGCCCGTCTCCTGGGCAATCCGGGAAATCTCTTCACCCAACTCACCCATGGCTTCAAATTGCTGCAGGGCAATCTGCACTGCCTCTGCGTTCTGAACTCTAGCCCTGACCCTGTTCAACCTTCCTTCCATGGCAGCCAAGTTCAGTTCAGTCGCCCTTACAGTGTTATTCCTTGCCAGAGCCGCCAAGGCATTTTCTCGCCCCGTCTCCGATACGTTTCTCGCGTGTGTTATGGCTACCTTTGCTTCTTCGGGCACCATATCCCAGACCTCGTCGAGTGCCAGAAGGTGCCTTGCCGTAGCCTCAGCCACCAGCGCAGTTATGTTTTCTGTAGCCAGTCCTCTATCAGCTGCCTGCTCTATCATGCTCAGTGTCATATTCAGGGCATAAGTATATTGCTCCACAGCCAGCTGTAGATCCTGTGAACGCCCTTTTCGAGCCAGCGCTTCCATCTCTCTCATTCGTTTGTTGGCGAAGCTGAGGGCCCGTTCCACCCTGGCAGCACCGTCCGGCGACAGTACCATTCCCACTTGCTCAGCAGCGAGTTTTAGCGGGTAGAGTGTATCCCCAGGCAGGCTGGACTGTGAGGCATAGGTGGTGCCCACGCCCAGGGCGGAGACTGCCAGTACAACTGCGAGAATGACACCTGCCATGCTTGTGCTAAACCTCTTTATATAAAGTACTGGCTTTGTCTGACCTTCATGACGAAGCCATGACCCTTTTTTTACAGCTTGCCTGCCATGAATTTGGTCCATAAGCCAGACCCGGGCCTTTAGCTTGAAGGCGGAAGAGGGCTTGACATCCCGTGGCTCCGGGATTACCAGAGCGATCTTCAGCAGCGGTTCCAGTTGTCCACGCACGGACGGATACTTATCCAGGCAGTCTTCAATGCTGCGCCTGCCCGCTTTGATATCCTCAATACACTGGACGAGTATGTCCTCAAACTTTTTCAACTCTGTTTCCTATCCTTTTCCATGGCGTCGGAGTAGAAGCTATTATTGCCCCACTCCAACAAGCCCCGGTTCCGCACTTTCCTGTGTCCATCATTCGACTCGCTCCTGCATCGTTGCTAGCATGTCCGCCAGTCCAGAAACCTAAGGCCCCATCCGCTGTTGCACCTGGATTGCCCTTTGATAGCACTTTTGCGCCTCTTCCATCGCCCGCTGTATGGCTGGTTTGGCCTCGTCGGGCACTATGTCATAGAGCCCATCCAATATAGAGAGGTGCTGCGTTGTAGCCTCGGCCACCATCCCTGCTATATCTCCCGCACGCGGCCCTCCCTTGCCGACTTGCTCCTCCATTCTGGTCATTGACATATTCAGGGCATAGCAATACTTTTCCACGGTGAGATTCAGGTCATCTGGACGTCCCTCTTCCGTCAGGGTTACCATCTCCCTCACCCGTTTGTCGGCGAAGTTCAGGCCTCGTTCCGCCCTAGTAACATCGTCTCCCCTCAACATCATTGCCATCCTTTCGAGGCCCAGCTTGACCGGGTAGAGAGCGTCACCGGGTAGACTATCCTGTGCAGCATAAGCAGTGCCCCCTAGCGCCGAGAAAGCCAGTACCACTGCCACGATAACAGCTACCTTTTTCACTTCAATTCCCTTCCATGCCTGTATTGCATGTCTTTGACCTTAATAACGAAAGCACGGCCGTTTTGTTACAGCCCCTGCCATCAAATCTGCTCCATAACACAAACTGGGGCCCCAGCCGCAAGCACAACAGGATGTTTCACATCCCGTGGTTCTCGAATTGCAGGAGTACGTGGCAAGGTTGGACCTGCCTGCCTTGACGCCTCCAATACGCCGGAGGAGCATGTCTTCAAACCTGGTCAACTCCCTTTCCTTTCCTTTTCAAGGATATTACGTAGTTTGACCAGCGCCCGGTGCAGGATGACCCTGACATTTCCCTCTTTTTTCTTCAAAACAGAGGCTATTTCAGGGAAGTCGAAACCTTCTATGAAACGCAGAATGACCACCTGTTGCTCGTCGCCGCCTAGTTGCAGAATAGCCCTTCGTAAACACTGCTGCTCGAGGCTGGCTTCGGTTGCCTGCTCCGGGCTCGATGCTGGATCACTAGCCAGAACTTCAGCCTCAAGATATGCCCTGTCTTTTCTGGTCCGGTAGAAGTCCACTACCACGTTATGACTGATGGTCATAAGCCAGGCAACAAATGGACTTGCCGTTCTTTTGTATCTGTCGATGGCCTGCCAGGCCTTGAGGAAGACCTGCTGGGTCAGATCCTCGGCATCGTGTGCATTACTCACCCGGTAATAGACGTGTCTATATACCCTGTCGACATGCATGTCATACAGCTTTCCGAAAGCCTCGGCATCGTGACCGATAGCTCTCTGGACCAACATGACCTCATCTGATGTTTGTCCTTCAGAACGGTTCTGATTCACTCGTTTACTTCTTTTAACGAATATATTGCCGAAATGTTACAGAAACCCTGTTATTCAACAGTTGTTCATTGAGAGTCTGTAGATAAGTGTGCCATGCCTGATAGAGCACAATCAAGTTTGAAATGGTCAAATATACATTATGGACTTTTATCGGGCTAGGGTGAACAAACCGCTAAAAAGTGCAACGCGGGTTGGCTTAACAAAATACTATAAAGTTGGATTTGAACGGACACGAATTATTTCAGCTTTGCTTTTGACCTTTCTGTAGACGGGGGTCTTTCTACTACGGACCAACCATCGGATATGCTTACGCTCGCTGACAAATAATAAGGGGAGCCACATAACCTCCCCTTATTATTCGGTCGAATTAGTATCCAGGTCCTATGCTTTTCCGGTAACGGCTATTGCACGAGTCCCTAAATATGTCGCATAGTTATAGCTAGAGTTTGCGTCCTTATTTACCCTTCTGTAATCAGTGCGGGCCAGGCGATGAGTATGAGTAGTCGTGGTCATATGCGTGATTGATGGGGTCACAGTCACCACAAACACACTCGTCGCAGGGACATTCTCCGCAAAGACACTCCGCTCCTTGGTTCTGAGTCTGGGTACCGGTACCGGGATTGTTGCTGGCTGCACTGACAGTACCGACAATAGCTAGTGTCAGAATAGCTACGACCAGCACCGACAATCCTAACATCTTAAATATTCTCCTCATAAAAACATCTCCTTTCTTTCATTACTTTGCCGTTACCTTCATTAACTGTAACGAAGAAAGGGCGAAATTGTTACAAAATACTAACTGAATACTCTTACGATATTACTGTCTCAAGACAAGGGTTGCCAACTCAGAAAGGGATAAGCCTGGCCGGCAACGATATTCCAGATATACGCAGGGTCGGTCTGGCCGGAAGCGACTGCGATTATGTTCCAATCTTCCTCTGAAAATGTGACGATGTCGTTCATTTCCACCGTGGTCTTGCCTGTTCCCCCGTCACTTTCGGTCACACCCGAGGTGTCGATATCCCAAAAGGAATTGCTCACGGCGCCCCAATTCGATCCCACCAGACCGCCAACAAACGAGTAGCCAGTTACACTACCGCTCGCATAGGAATTGCTCACAATGCCCGAGGAATCATTATCTCCCACCAAGCCGCCAACATACCATTCACCAGTCACGCTGCTACTGGAATAGGAGTTGCTGAGGGTTCCCTGATTGTCTCCCGTCAGACCACCGACGTAGTCCTCTCCAGTCACGCCTCCGGTAGAATAGGATTTGTCGACAATCCCTCCCAGATTGCCTCCCATCAGGCCACCAACAGCCCACTCTCCAGTCACGTTGCCGACGGAATAGGAGTTGCTCACCGTGCCATAGGAGTCGCTACATCCCACCAAACCCCCGACGTCCCAATGGCCAGTCACGTTAGCGGCGGAAGAGGAACTGCTCACACAGCCTGCATTACCGCCCACCAAGCCACCAACAGAGTCAGTGCCACTCACAGCACCGTCCGCATACGAATTGTACACCTCGCCCCAATTCTCTCCCACCAGGCCGCCAACCGCCCACTCGCCCATCACATTGGCATTCACAATCCTGACATTCCGGACGACCCCTTCCACATCGACAGCACCGAAAAGCCCTACCGGACTCTCATCAGGGCGGTTGATAAACACATCCCTAATCTCATAACCTTGACCCTCAAAAGTTCCCGTAAATGGGTCATCAGAAGTCCCAATTGGCTGCCAGCCTTTTCCCTGATTGGCTTCACTGTTCGCGAACTCCGCATAACCAGCGGTGGTGGAATCCAGGTCGTTCATTAGAAGGCAATGGCCATCCAGATTATCTCTGATGGCATACAAGTCATGCCAATTTCGTATTTCCAAATCAGGAGCAGACCCACACCCCATCGTCCCCGCTACTAAGGCTAAGGCAGTCAACAAGATGCTGAACCTTGCGAGGCCGTAGTGTTTCTTCTGCCTAGACACTGCCTTCGTGTTTCGCCCTCTTCGTAATATGTCGCTTCTTCCAGAGTCGTAGTCACCAGCTTTTGTCATGTTAAGGTGCACTGCGAGGCAATTTGATCCTGTCATCCGAGAGTTGTCCACGAAGAGTCTGTAGATAACTGTGCCACACCAGAGAAAGCACAGTCAAGTCTGAAATCGTCGAATACATCCTACGGACGATTGTCTAGTCGGGACTACCTATGAAAGCTCGAGGGAACCCCGAGCGCTGGCACCATTTTGCCTTCTTTTGATGCCAATGACACAACCGAGCGAGATCACGCGTATTGTCGCCAAGGCCCTCAGTTCTCTCAACTTTTTGTCCCTTCCTCGGTGGGACCCGCCTCCTTCTCCTCTTCCTCCTCTTCTTCTTCTTCTTCTTCTTCCATTGTCGTAAGATACAGGTGACTTGTGCTCGATTTCACGCGCGGCACTACTTTCCCCCCACAATGTGGACAATCCAACTCGACATCTTGTCTCATGCTAAACACGATACTGACAATTCCTACGACCACCAGGGCTATTCCCACGCCCATTACCACCCACCACACCCTTTCCCCGAAGTCAGGTCTGTTTAGAAAAAAACCGAGAACTATTAGCGCAGCCCCCAGAATCACCCACACCAACACCGTTAGCATATCGTACCTTTTATAGGTCATTCGCCACCTCCTGTCATAGACTATGAATAAAGTAGCATCTTGGGCCGACCTTGTCTAGTCCTTGCGGGCTTGCCTCGCGACTCAGACATAGGACCACGGTTGTCACATACCGACATATTTCTCCAACGCCCATGGTTGATTTCCTCGATTCCAGACGACGGCTTCCAGGGTCAAACCTCTTGCTACGCGTGATTCGAACTACATCAGCTTTTGGCGGAGGTGGCTTCTCGGGGTACCAGTTTCATGGCGTCCGACGGGCAGACATAACGGCAGATGCCGCAGCCAATGCATCGATGGAAATCGCGGATCACCAGATTGCCATCCATTTTCAAAGCTTCCATCC
>Ga0315297_10000990_pt1 | contig 17224 bp, 18 predicted proteins | sample YL17G15_0_MG_FD_203628 | JGI IMG/M metagenome (GOLD analysis project Ga0315297, IMG submission 203628) | Sediment microbial communities from Yellowstone Lake, YNP, Wyoming, USA - YL17G15_0 | ecosystem: Environmental > Aquatic > Freshwater > Lake > Sediment | place: USA: Wyoming | collected... | reverse complement strand
CGCGTTGTTGACGCGGGTGGATTCGCGCACGCCGACGTAGCAGAGCCAGGTCAGCGCCACCACGATCAGCACCGCCGGCACGTTGACCACCGCGCCGCTGAGTCCGAGGTGATTGTTCGCCATCTTTCCGAGTGGCGCATTGGTCAGCGCTGCCGGAAAGTGCAGTCCCAGTTCCGCGCAGAGGTTGACCACGTAGCCGGACCAGCCGACCGCGACCGCGGCGGCCGACATCACATATTCGAGCGCGAGGTTCCAGCCGACGAACCAGGCGACGCCTTCGCCCAGCGTCGCATAGGTGTAGCTGTAGGCGCTGCCCGAGACCGGGATCATTGCCGCAAGCTCGGCGTAGCAGAGCGCCGCCAGCCCGCAGCCGATGGCAGCGACGATGAACGCCAGCGTGATGGCCGGGCCGGTGTGCTCGGCCGCCACCGTGCCGGTGAGGACGAAAATGCCGCTGCCGATCATCGCGCCGAGGCCCGCGGCAGTCAGGCTGCCCGGACCGAGGACCCGATTCAGCTTCGGCCCGGTCTCGAGCTCGCGCACGATCGAAGTCACCGACTTGCGGGCGGCAAGTTGCTTGAGCACTGACGGTCTCCCCCATGGCGATTTCGGCCAAGTCTCTCATAGCCTTGCTGCAGCCCACAGTCCCCATCCGCGACTGCCGTATCATTCCGCCCATGCCGACCCCGCCGCGCCCCCGCGAATGGACCCTGCCGAAGCCCGTCCCGGGCTGCTACTGGGTCGTGCCGGGCCGCTTGCTGGTGGGAGAGTATCCGGGCTCACGCTCGCGAGCCGACACGATGGACCGCCTGCGCCGCTTCCTCGCCGCCGGCGTCACTTGTTTCATCGACCTTACCGAGCCGCAGGAGACGTCCTCCTACGAGGCGTTGCTGCCTGCCGCGACACCGGCCGGGCGGCGCGTCGAGTACCTGCGGCAACCCATCCTCGACCACGGCGTGCCGGGCGACCCGGGCACGATGACCCGGATTCTCGTCCTGCTGGACGACGCGCTCGCGGCCGGACACGTCGTGTACGTGCATTGCCGGGCCGGCATCGGCCGCAGCGCCACCGTGGCGGGATGCTGGCTTGCGGCGCAGCGCGGCAACGCGGATCAGGCGTTCGAGGAACTGCAGGTGCTGTGGCAGCAAGCGGCGCAATCCCGGATCTGGACCCGCATCCCCGAGACCGAGGAGCAGGAGGAATTCGTGCGTCGCTGGCTCGACGGTCGCGAGGCGGCGCCGACAAGGCGTCCGGCGAACCCTCCCGCCGCCGCGAGTCGTAGCGAGCGCCTGCGCGGCGCGTTGCTGGGCCTGGCGGCCGGAGACGCCATGGGTGCGGCCCGCGCGTCCGGCCGAGTCGGTCAACTTGCGTTTACGCAACCCACGTCCCTGGCGCTCTGCCTGGCCGACAGTCTCCTTGAGACGGGTCGCTGCGACGCCCGTGATCAGATCGAACGCTACGTGAAGTGGCAGAAAGAAGGTCTCCGCTCCGCCACCGGCGAGCCCGGCGAGGCGTCGCCCGACGTCGCCAAGGCGCTCGGTACCTACTTGTGGCGCGGCCTGCCGAGGGCCGGCTCGCACGATCCTGGTGACCGTTCCGCCGCGAGCTTGTCCAGGGTCGTCGCCGCAGCCGTGTATTCCGCGCGCGATCCCGCCGCCGCCATGGCATTGGCCGGCGAGTGCTCGCGCACCACGCACCAGTCACCGATCGTGATCGACGCGTGCCGTTATTTCGCAGCCATGCTGCTGGCCGCCCTGCAGGGCCAGGGCGCGCCGCGAGTGCTCGAAGGCCTGTGCGAACCCGTGCCCGGTTGCTGGAAGGCCAGGCCACTCAAGCGCGAAGTGTCGGCCGTCGCGACGCGCGCAGCCGCGAGCATTGCCGGCGAGGTGCGACGCGACACCTCCGGGGATGTGCTGGAGGCGCTTGCGAATACGCGCGCTGCGGTTCTCGAGGCGCAGGACTTCGAGCATGCAGTGCGCATCGCAGGCCAGAAGGGCGGCGATGCGGCGCTCGACGGCGCGCTTGCCGGGGCCCTGTACGGCGCACTCTACGGTGCCGGAGCGATTCCGGCCGACACGCTCGCGTCGTTGACCGGCGGCCAGCAGGTGCAGCAACTCGCGGACCAGCTGGCCGCCCACGACGAACAGGCGGCCACCTGATGCCTGCCGCAGGTCGCGGGAAGGCGCCGCGTCGCGAGCCTGCGTGGACACGCCTCGACGACGACGCCCTCCTCGACAAGCGCTTCTGCGACCTGCGCCTGACGCTGAGCAACTCGCGCCTCGAGCCCACCGTTCGCAGGCTCTATGCGGAACTCGGTCAGAAGGGCATTCGCTTTCGACCGCACTTCTGGCTGTCCGAAGAGTGGTTCTCGCCCGACGGCATTCCCGGCATCGCCATCCCGTTCTACCTCGCGCACCCGCGGCTGCAGCGGCTCGAGCGCCGCTTCATGCACGAAGTGGAGGGCGGCAACGACAAGTGGCTGATGCGCATCCTGCGCCATGAAACCGGGCATGCCATCGACACGGCATTCGCATTACGCCGGCGCAAGGCCTGGCGGCAGGTCTTCGGCAAGGCCTCCCGCAAGTATCCGTCGCGGTATTCGCCGCGCCCGACGAGCCGCCGGTTCGTGCTGCACCTCGGCCACTGGTATGCGCAGAGCCATCCGACGGAGGATTTTGCCGAAACCTTCGCCGTCTGGCTGCCGCCGCGATCGCGCTGGCGCAGCCAGTACCAGGGGTGGCCCGCGGCCGCGAAGCTCGAATTCGTCGATGGCACGATGCGCGCGCTTGAAGGACAGCGGGCCGTCCGCCTGAGCCGCGAGACGATCGAGCCGCTCGCCGGCAATACCCGCACCCTGCGCGAGCACTACCGGCGCAAGCAGCAGCGCTACGAGATCGACATGGCCGTCTCGTATGATCGGCGCCTGATCCGCGTCTTCGGCCGCGCCGAAGACCATCCGCGGCGGCCGCAGGCGAGCCGCTTCCTGCGCGAAGTGCGCCCGCAAATGCGCCGCCTGCTGATCCGGCGTGCGCGCATGCACCCGTACATCGTCAACCACGTGCTGCGCACTGCGATCCAGCGGGCGCGTCATCTCAACCTGCGACTCAAGTGCAGCCAGCGCGATGCCAAGCGCGAGGTGCTCGGCATGCTCGAGCGGATCATGATGGAAATGCTGTTGCGCGACCGGGAGAACTACGCCTTATGAAGAAGCTGCGCGTGCTGGTGCTGGTGCACGAGACGCTCGTGCCGCCCGAGAACACCCACGGCTACACCGAGCAGCAGATCGACGAGTGGCGGACGGAGTACGACGTCACCTCGTCGCTGCGTGCCACGGGTTGTGACGTGAGGGTGCTCGGCCTCGGCGACAACCTCTCCGACCTGAGGGCGGCGATTGCCGACTGGAAGCCCGATATTGCCTTCAACCTGCTCGAGGAGTTCCAGGGCATCGTCACGTACGACCAGTACGTCGTGGCGTTCCTCGAGCTCATGCGCCTGCCCTACACGGGTTGCAACCCGCGCGGCATGATGATCTCGCGCGACAAGGTGCTTTCCAAGCAGATCCTCGCCTATCACCGCATCGCCACGGCGCGGTACGCGCTGCTGCCGCGCAAGCGCAAGTTCCTCGAGCCGAAGAAACTCAAGTTCCCGCTGTTCGTGAAATCGGCGACGGAGGACGCATCGCTCGGCATCGCGCAGGCGTCCATCGTGCACGACCTGACCAGGCTGCGGGAGCGGGTCGAGTTCATCCACGAGCAGACCAGTTCCGATGCTCTCGTCGAGGAGTACATCGAGGGACGCGAGCTCTACATCGGCGTGCTGGGTAACGCGCGCCTGACCACGCTGCCGGTCTGGGAGCTGAGTTTCGGCACCCTGCCGGAAGTGATGGCGGGCATCGCGACGCGCAAGGTGAAGTGGGACCGGAAGTACCAGGAGAAGCACGGTATCGGCACCGGCCCGGCACGCGAGCTGCCGGAGGGCATGCCGCAGCGCGTCGCGCAAGCGGCCCGGCGCATCTACCGAGCCCTGAGCCTGAGCGGCTATGCCCGCATCGACATGCGCCTGACGCCCGAAGGCAATCTGTACGTGCTCGAGGCCAACGCCAATCCCAACCTGGCGCAGGTCGAGGACTTCGCGACCTCGGCGCTCGCGTCCGGCCTCGGTTACGACAAGGTGCTCGAGCGAATCATGCAGTTCGGCCTGGCGTACGACGCGGCCTGGCGGGAGACCTGAGGCCCGTCGCTCACAGGTGCGCGGCGGGACGGCCCTCGACGGCCAGTTCATGCTCGGCGCCGCGCAGCCATTCGCGCAGGCTTGCGTCCTCGAGCGCGAACTCCAGGTAGCCCTGCGCCGTGGGCGACAATGTCGCCCCGTAGGTGTTGAAGCGCAGCACGACCGGGGCGTACATCGCGTCGGCAATGCTGTAGTGACCGAAGAGCCACGGACCGCCCGAGCCGTACCGGTCGCGGCAGTCGCGCCAGATTTCATCGATGCGTGCAACCTCGGCCGCGCCATCGACGCCGAGCGGCACCTGCAGCCCCTGCAGCGCTGCGCGCATGCTCCAGGTCGAGCGCAGCGCCTGGAATCCTGAGTGCATTTCGGCGCTCACGGCGCGGGCATGCGCGCGGGCGGAAGGGTCACTCGGCCAGGCTTCGCCGCCGACCCGCTCGTTGACGTATTCGCAGATCGCGAGCGAGTCCCAGATGCGGGTGGCGCCGTCCAGCAGGACGGGCACGCGGCGGGCCGGCGAATAGCGGGCGACCTGGTCGCGGAATTGCTGCGTATCGAGCGGGAGCCGCACTTCCTCGAAAGCGAGGCCTGCGTGCTTCAGCAGGATCCACGGCCGCAGGGACCAGGAGGACAGGTTCTTGTCGCCGATGACGAGCGTGAGCATGGTGCCTCGACCGTAACACGCGCTTGCGCGGCGGCATACTGCGCCCTTAGTCTCGATGCCGGCACCAGCAAGACTCGAAGGTATCCCATGCGCGCATTGGTAGCGATGATCGGTCGGGCCTGCGGTCGGGCGAGCGCGGTGCTCGGATTTGCCCTGGCCCTGCACGGTACGGGCTGGGCCGCCGAGCCGGTGTCGGCCGGACCGGTCGAGGTTACCGCGGCCGAGACTGAATCGGCTCCGGCCGACCTGGTGATCGCCAACCGCCCGATCCTGACCCTGCGGGCCAGCGTGCTCGCGGTATCGGCGGCGGAGCGGGCGCGTTCGGTCGCGGAAAGGGCGGACGTGCTGGTCGACCGTGGCGGGCCCTTGCGGGTGACGACGCGACCGATTCCCGAAGGCATCGTGTTCCTCGTCGACGACCAGCCACTGTTTCGCGTATTCCCCGGCGATCTCGATCCCGAGGGCGGCGAGGACATCGCGCAGGTGGCGTCCGGTGCCGCCGGCCGGTTGCAGCTGGCATTCGGCGAGATGCGCGAGGCGCGCGACTCCCGGGCCCTCGTGCCGGCGCTGGGCCGCTCATTGCTCGTGACACTGGTGTTGCTCGGGCTGTGGTGGTTGATCTGGCGCGGCTACCGCTGGCTGGCGCGCCGAGTCGGCGTGGCCTTTCAACGCAAGTCGCAGCAGCTGGCGCCCGGCTGGGGGCAGCACGTCTTCGGCCGCGCCGGCGCCATGACCCTCGTCAAGGCGCCGATCCGCATCCTCTGCTGGGCCGCCGCGCTGCTGCTCCTCTACGAGTGGGTCGCATTCGTGCTCGGCCAGTTCCCCTACACGCGCCCGTGGGGCGAGAGGCTGATCAGCAACCTGGTCGACGCTTTCGGCACACTCGGCACCGCTATCCTGCAAGCCATTCCGAAGCTGCTGTTCGTGCTGTTCATTTTCCTCGTCACGCGCATGATCGTGCGACTCGTGAAGATCTTCTTCGAGGGCGTGGCGGCGCAGCGCATCGACGTCGGCTGGGTGGACGAGTCGACGGCACGTCCAACCGAGCGGCTGGTGACGGCAGTCATCTGGCTTTTCGCCCTGGTGGCGGCATACCCGTACTTGCCAGGCAGCGGCAGCGAAGCGTTCAAGGGCATCGGCGTCTTCGTCGGCCTGATGTTGTCGATTGGCTCGTCCGGAATCGTCAACCAGGCGGTCAGCGGCCTCATGCTGATGTACACGCGCTCGATTCGCACCGGCGAATTCGTGCAGATAGGCGAGACGGAGGGAACGGTCAGGTCGATCGGGTTCCTGACCACACGCGTGGAGACACTGCGGCACGAGGAAATCAACATTCCGAATGCCGTGATTGCGGCCAGCGTCACGCGCAATTACTCGCGGCTGGCAGGCGACGGCGGTGTCCGTGCGGCGACCAAGGTCACGATAGGCTACGACACTCCGTGGCGACAGGTGCAGGCGATGCTGATGATGGCTGCCGGGCGCACGGAAGCGGCGGCGCAGGAGCCGCCACCGCGCGTGCTGCAGACGGCGCTGCAGGATTTCTACGTCGAGTACACGTTGCTGGTGACCGTACTGGAGCCCGCGCGGCGAGTTGCCGTGCTGAACGAGCTGCACGGCCACATCCAGGACGTATTCAACGAGCACGGCGTGCAGATCATGTCGCCCAACTACGAGGCCGACCCGCAGGAGCCGAAGTTCGTGCGGCGCGAGGACTGGTTCAAGCCGCCTGCCGCGCAGTAGCTCGCCCGGGCTCCGGCAGCGCGCGACTGCGCTGCCGTTCCGCCGTCAGAGCGTGTGGCCCAGCTTCTGGTAGTGGGTGCGCTCGTGCACGCTCTGGCAGTCGAAGCAGCGATTCGCGAACGGTGTCGCCCGCAGCCGCTCGAAGTCGATCTTCCGCCCGCAGTGCTCGCAGCTGCCGTAGCTGCCGTCGGCGATCCGCAGCATGGCGGCGTCGACCGCGCGCAACTCCTCGAGGTCGCGGTCGATCTCCGCGAAATTGACATCCACCATCAGGTCGGCGAAAGACTCGTCTTCGAGGTCACGCACCGCATCGGCAATCTGCAGGTACTGCTCGGAGTCGCTCTTCACGAGCGTCTGGCGGATCTCGTCGCGCAATTGGCGGGCCCGGGCCAGCAGGGTTGAGCGCAGCTCGTCCAGCTGCCGCGGCTCGAGACGGATCGTCATGGGCATGCTCCAGGGCCGTGACTGACCCAAGCATTGCCGCGATGGGGGTGCGAACCAATACGGGTCTTGCGCAGGCTTTCGCGCGTTACCGGGGGTGCCGGACTCAGTCCGGAGGCGAGCCCGTGCCGTTCGGGAAGAGCACGTCCTCGTAGCCGAGGTTACGCAGGTCCTCGATGCGCATCGGGTACAGGATGCCGTCGAGGTGATCCACCTCGTGCTGGACGACGCGCGCATGGAAACCCTCGACGGTGCGGTCGATCGGCAAGCCGTGCAGGTCGTAGCCCCGATAGCGCAATCGCCGATACCGAGGCACGAGGCCGCGCATCCCCGGCACGGACAGGCAGCCTTCCCAGCCCTCTTCGGTTTCCTCGCCGAGCGGGATGAGTTCCGGATTGATGAGCACCGTGCGCGGCACCGCTTCGGCCTGTGGATAGCGCGGGTTGTGGTCTACCTCGAAGATGACGACGCGCAGCGACACGCCGATCTGCGGCGCCGCCAGGCCGGCTCCGTTCAGCGCCCGCATCGTGTCTTGCATGTCCTCGACGAGTTGCTGCAGTTCACGGGTGCCGAAGAGCTCCACGGGCTCGGCCACCTGGTTCAGGACCGGGTGCCCCATGCGCAGGACAAGTCGAACGGGCATGGCGCAGAACTCCAAACTGGACCTTGCAAGGTGCAAGGTTAGACGATGCCCGCTGGTTGACAAGGCCGGCAGGCGGGGGTAGCTAGGGCCTCCGGGTTGGCGGAGGAAAGGCACTTGGACCACGGCCTGCGTTGCTGGAAGTGCGGCGTCTCGCTCGCCGATTACAGCCTGCCGCTGCGACGGACGGAGGAGTGCCGCGCCTGCCGTGCCGAACTGCACGCCTGCCGCATGTGCGAGTTCTACGACACCGGCAAGGCCAAGCACTGCCGCGAGCCGATTGCCGACGAGGTCAAGGACAAGACCGCCGCCAACTTCTGCGATTACTTCCGTCCCACCCCCGCCGCCTACCGGCCGGAGTCGGTATCAGCTGCCGACCGTGCCAAGGCCGAACTCGACGCCCTCTTTGGCAGGAAGAGTTAGGCTCCCCCTGAGACTGCGAGGAGACAACACGTCATGCGATTCCCCCGAGCGATGCTTGCCTGCGTCGTGCTTGCCGGTGGGGCCGGCGCCTCGAGCGCGGCCGAAGCCGTGAAAGCCGTGCCTGCGCGACCCGAGATCTACGCTCCCGTGACCCTGAACGCCGACCTTTCGACACTCAGCACCAGCGAGCGCCGCATGCTCGGGCTGTTCATCGACGCCGCCGAAATCATGGACGGCTTGTACTGGCGCCAGGCTTACGGCGATCGCGAGGCGCTGTTGCGCGGCATCAGCGATCCGCGCGTGCGAGAGTTCGCGGACGTGAACTACGGCCCGTGGGATCGCCTGGCGGAGAACTCGCCGTTCGTGCCCGGCGTCGGCGCCAAGCCGGAAGGCGCACAATTCTATCCTCTCGACATGACCCGGGAGGAATTCGAGCGCGCCAACCTCCCCGGATCACGCAGCGAATACACCTTGCTGCGCCGGGACGCCGAGGGTGCGCTCAAGGTGGTGCCCTATCACGTCGAGTTCGGCGAGCCGGTGGCGCGCGCGGCCGCGAAGCTCGATGAAGCGGCGGCGCTGGCCGACGATGGGGGCCTGCGCAAGTACCTCACGGCGCGTGCGCAGGCCCTGCGCACGGACGACTATCTGCCGAGCGATCGCGCGTGGCTCGACATGAAGGACAATCGCATCGACGTCGTGATCGGCCCGATCGAGACTTACGAGGACAAGCTCTATGGCTACAAGGCGGCCTACGAAGCCTACGTACTCGTCAAGGACATGGAATGGAGCAAGCGGTTGTCGCGCTACGCGGCGATGCTGCCCGAACTGCAGCGCGGGCTGCCCGTGAGCGATGCGTACAAGGCCGAGCAGCCGGGCACGGATTCCGATCTCAATGCCTACGACGTCCTCTATTACGCCGGCCACAGCAATGCGGGCGGCAAGACGATCGCGATCAACCTGCCGAACGACGAGCGGGTGACGCTCGAGAAGGGCACGCGGCGGCTGCAGCTGAAGAACGCGATGCGCGCGAAGTTCGACCAGATCATGGTGCCGATCGCCGACGAGCTGATCGCTCCCGAGCAGCGCAAGCACGTCACGTTCGACGCGTTCTTCGCCAACATCATGTTCCACGAGGTGGCCCACGGCCTCGGCATCAAGAACACGCTCGACGGCCGCGGCACGGTGCGCATTGCGCTCAAGGAACTCTACAGCGGGCTGGAGGAAGGCAAGGCGGACATCCTCGGCCTGTACATGATCACGAAGCTGCACGAGAAGGGCGAGATCGCCGGGACGCTCGAGGACTACTACACGACCTTCCTGACCGGCATCTTCCGTTCGGTGCGCTTCGGCGGCGCCGACGCGCATGGCACGGCCAACATGGTGTGTTTCAATTTCCTCGCGGATCGCGGCGCCTTCGCGCGCGACTCCACGGGCCACTATCGCGTGGACATGGTGGCGATGCGTCGGGCGATGGACGAGCTGTCGGCACGGATCCTGAAGCTGCAGGGCGACGGCGACTATGCGGGCGTGCAGAAGCTGGTGGACGAACTCGGCGTCATCCGTCCGCAGCTGCGCGACGATCTCGGCCGGCTCGCCGGCCGCAACATCGCGGTGGACGTCAGGTTCACGCAGGGCAAGACGGTGCTGGGGCTCAAGTGACCAGCACGCGCGCATGACCTCCGTGACGCGCGTGATCGAAGGGCGAGCCCGCGATCTCGGCGGCTTCGCGGTGCGCCGCGTGCTGCCGGCCGCCGGGATGCCGACCATCGGGCCGTTCATCTTCTTCGATCACATGGGACCGGCGGTGTTCGCGGCGGGCGGCGGCGTGGACGTGCGCCCGCATCCGCACATCGGGCTCGCGACGGTGACCTACCTGTATGAAGGCGTTTTCATGCACCGCGACAGCCTTGGCTCGGCGCAGGTGATCCGGCCCGGTGACGTCAACTGGATGGTGGCGGGTCGCGGCATCGTGCACTCGGAGCGCACGCCGCCGGAGTTGCGCGGGGCAGAGGGCACGGTTCGCGCGCACGGCATCCAGACCTGGGTGGCGTTGCCGGCCGCGCACGAGGAGACCGAGCCTTCCTTCGCGCATCATCCGGCGGCGAGTCTCCCGGAGATTCGTAAGCCGGGCGTCGTGCTGCGCGTGATCGCCGGTGACGCATGGGGGCAGCACGCTCCGGCGCGCGTGTTCTCACCCACGCTGTATGTCGATGCGGCCCTCGGGCAGGGCGCGACGATCGACCTGCCGCAGGAGCACGAGCAACGGGCGGCGTACGTGGCGACCGGACAGATCGTCGTCGAGGGCACTCGCCACGTGCCGGGACAGATGGTCGTGTTCGAAGCCGGCCGCAGGGTTCGTCTCGAATCGACCGCCACGTCACGCGTCTTGCTGCTCGGCGGAGCGCCGCTCGACGGCCAGCGCAGCATCTGGTGGAACTTCGTCTCGAGTTCCCGCGACCGCATCGAGCGCGCCAAGGCCGACTGGCGCGAGGAGCGCTTTGCGCCGGTGCCCGGTGATCCGGAACGCATCCCGCTGCCCGAGGAGTGACGGCGTCCCGGCTCAGCGCTGCAAGCGGTTGCCGCAGCCGTGATATTCACGGCCGCCCGCTACGACCGTGACCTGGTAATCGAACGGCAGGCCCGCCATGTCGTCCTGGCAGGCGGTCTGTACCACCGTCACTTTGATCTGGTCGGTCGCGTCCGTCGCCGTGTACACGACACCTGTCGCCGCGTCGCCGCTCGCGAGCGCGTTTGCGAATGCATGGCGTTCCTCGCCGTACGCCGTGACCCACGTGAGATCGCTGCCGGGGCCGATTTCGAGCATCCAGCCGGGCTCGTTGCCGGAGCCGCGGTAGAGGACTCCCCGCAAGCGCGCGTCCTCGAGCAACGACTGCGACCGCACTTCACGGCATCTGACCGGCTGGCCGTCTTTGCGCGTGAAGACCGCCGCGCCACCCTTGCTGAAGAAGCTAAGCGTGCCGTCGTCGTACTTTGCGCCCGACGCGCTCGGCACCCCCGGCAGTTTGCGCGTGCCCTCGTGCAGGTCGATGGCGATGGCATTCTCGCGGTACAGGTTGCGCATCTTGAGCGTGTGCCCGTCGTCGCACTGCCACACGTAGGCGCGCAGCACGCCTTCGGGCGGTGCTGCATCCGCCGGGGTGGCCGGCGCGGGGGTTTCCGTTGCGGCCGTGTCCTGCTTGCGCTGGCAGGCGGCGAGGGCAGTGGCGGCGATGACTGCCGTAAGAGCCAGCCGCATGGATAGAGTTCGGGTCACGATTCAGTCCTTATTCCGTATCAAAGCCGAGCGCAAAGGAGGTGGCCGCCGCGGCCAGCTTCATCCTGCGCGCCGTCAGCCGTGCAAGGCGTTCGCCGATATTGCGTCTTGGAACCGTCTGGATGTTGTCGAAATTCGCAGCGCAGGTTGCGGGCAACCCATCCTCTTCGGTCAGTATCACTTCGGTCGGGATGCCGCGGATCGTCGAGGTGATCGGCGCGATCGTGACCGAATTCAGAAAACCCAAGGCGGAGTCTCGCGTCAGGATCAGCACCGGCCGTCGTTTGTCAGGTGCCTGGAACAGATACCAGCAAACATCCCCTCGATTCACTGCGCGCCCCAATCCTGTTCGTCGTGCCAGATATCGAATTCACCCGGCACCACTGGTTTCTTCAGATAGCCCTGCGCGTGACGGGTTTCGTCCTCCTGCAGACGCTGCCGCCGGATCTCCGCCTCGAGCGCGACGCGAATAAAAGCCGACCGGGTGGTCTTGCGCGACCGGCTCAGTTGATCGACGAGTTTCAGAAGTCGCTCATCAATCGTCATCTGGATCGTTTTCATGAATGTGTTGTCTAATGTGGATAACTATCCACATCATACTCCACATTCGTGCTTGGGAAAAACCAGCGCTCCGGTGCCAGAGCCAGGGCCAGATTCGAGGAATAAACGATGGAGGCCCCGCAGGTCAGCAGTCCGCCGACCGCAGTTGCTCCTTGGCCGCACGCCAGCGTTTCCAGAGCCGGGCCGCCTCGCGCGCGGGATAACCGGCGCGCATGCGATCGTCGATCTCATCCACGGCGTTCTGCAGGTGCCCGCAGCGTTCGACCGCTTTCTTCAGCGCTTCAGCGTGCACATCCTTCTGCGGCGCCGGTCTGGTCGTCGATCGAGCCGGAGCGGGTTCCGTGGTCGGCGGCCGACCGGTGGCTGCCGGCAGGCTCACCTCGAGACTGCGTAGCAGGGACGCCTCGCCGCAAGGCCGGTCTGCAAAAACGGCGAGATTGCCTTCGCGGCAGGCGAACACGAGCCTGTGTGTGCGACGCGCTGCGCGGGGCGGTGCGGGTTCCAGGGTGACGGACCCGCCGCCGCCTGACGGATTGGGCGGACGCTCGTCGCTGGCCGCGATGCACGCACCGCTGGTGAGAGCGAGGCTGAGTGTCAGGAGACCGACTGAGGCGAGATTGGGCGGAAACATCGCGAGCCCTCCATGGCCTGAAGCCGGAGGGTGCTCCTGTCGCGCTGCCGAGGCGCGCGGATTAATCGCTGCGATCGCGCAGAAACGCGCGCACGAGCCGCTTGTGTTGCGATGCGGCTCCGGTGCCCGCCGCGGCACAGGCAGGGCGGCTCACCGCATGCGCATCACGCGCGACCGACGTTCGAGTCGGTGGGGGAGTGGAAGTACTGGCTCTCTTCCATGTACTGCTCGAGGAGGCGGCGCAGTTCGCGCTGGCGCCCCTCGGCCGTGCTGATGGCCAGGCACTCCTCGCATGTGGGATCGCCGCAGGGCTGACGTGTGTACAACCAGTACTGCACGGCGCCGGCGAGCAGCCCGTCAGCGATGTCCCAGAGGTCGGCTTTCTCGTCGGCCTCCGCAATCTCGTTGCCGAGATCGACGGCCTGGCTGAAGGCCTCGTCAAATGGATTGCCTTGTTCCTGCATGGCTTTGCGGGTGGGGTGAACCACGTTCGGTACCAATCAAAAGGGGTCGCAGCATAGCAGACCCGCGCCAGTGGGGGTCGCGGAGTATGTCTGAATATTATTTAAATACAGACAGTTACCGGGATAATCAAATGCCGGCCTTAGATAGCGCATCGATCAGCGAGCGCACCGTTGCGGCGAGCCCGGGATGCCCGGCTTCGAGCCGGACGGCCGCTCCCTCGAGCACATCGCCCGGCGCCTCGGTGGCAACCGCTGACGCGGGGGCGCTCTGCAGTGCGCGCTGGATATCGCCGAGCGCACTTTCGAGCATCGCGCGGTCGTCGGGCGCGAGGCTTTCCGCCTCGCCCAACTCGCGGTGGAGATCGCGCAAGGTCTGTTGCAGATCGCTCATCCAACCCTCCGGTGCACTGTCCGCACGTCGAGTGTAGCAGCGGCGCGGGTGGGGCAGGCTGTGGAAAACACACTGCGCCGTTGCAGCACGTCGTGCCGGTACAATGGCCGCGCGGACGTCGCCGCAGAACCAACGAAAGGCGCTCCACATGCATCGTACGTCGCTGGTCGTGATGATCGCCGGAATGGCCGTGGCCGGGTTGCTGGCGCCGGAAGCGCGCGCCGACGCACCACGGTTCGAGCTGACACCCTTCGTCGGTTATCGCGCCGGCGGAAAATTCGACATCGAGGCAACCGAGACCACGGCGCAGCAGTCCGTGAACCTCGGCGACGACGCCAGCTTTGGCCTCGACCTCGGCCTCTATCGCGACCAGACCGGGTTCTATGAGCTGCTCTACAGCCAGCAGAAAACGACCCTCGACTCGAGCAACCCGCTGCTGCGGGGCCTGGACGTGAAGGTCGAGTACCTGCATTTCGGCGGCACGGCGCTCTTCCCGCAGGAATCCGAGTGGCTGGTGCCGTACCTGTCGATGACCATCGGCGCGACGCGCCTCTCCGCGCAAGGCGGCGGCTACGATGCCGAAACCAAGTTCTCGGGAAGTCTCGGCGGCGGCCTGCGCGTGCCGATCAACGACAATATCGCTGCCACGCTCGGCCTGCGCGGGTACCTGACGCTGGTTGAATCCGACACCGGTTTCTTCTGCGTGAGCGACAGCAACGGCGGCAGCTGCCTGGTGAAATCGTCGGGCAGCACATTCTTCCAGGGCGAGGCGCTGCTCGGACTCACAGTCCGGTTCTAGGCAGGTTCGCCCGCCGCCACGGCCAGCTCCGCACCGCTGCCGTCCTCGAACAGGACTTCTCGCTCCGGCCAGCGTACGGCGCCGAGGCGGCTCACGAACGGCTCGCCTGGCCAGTTGAGACGTTCGGCGTAGCGCGCGCCGACGGAATAGTCGATGCAGAACGAACTGTCGCGCGGGCCGAGCCATTCGTGGCTGGCCCGGCCGCGAAACATGTCGTACGCATACTTGCCGTAGCGCGTGCCCGCGTCGGGCGTGGGCCAGCGCCAGTAGTGTCCGAAGAACACCGGGATGTCCGACGCGTAGTCCTCCCACCACGCGGCGCGCTCGAGCATGCGCCACTTGCCGGCCAGGTAGAACGGCTCGCGCGCGCGGCGCTCGACTCCGGAGGTGAGCACCCTGACGGGATTGGACATCTGGTACGCGAGGTCGCGCTCGGCCAGTGCGTCCAGCATCGGCACGGGCGTGTCGCGATCGTACAGTCGCTCCCGGTAGTAATCGAGCAGCGCGCCCGCTTCCGCTGAGAGGCCGGAAGCTTGCGCGCGCGCCTCCGCTCTGGCGGCGAACTCCCGGTACAACTCCACGGCATTGCTGACCCCGGCGGTGGCGCGTGCCTCGGCGATGCGCTCATCACTCCAGCAGGCGTGCACCAGGCGCAGGTCGGCGCGTTCGAGCACGAGTGGCAGCGTGCGCAGGAACTCCAGGATCGACTCGCGCTCCTCATCGCCCCTGGCTGGAGCGGAAGCGAGAAATCGCTCGCGGTCCCGGTCGTGATCGCGCTCGAAGAACCAGCCGTTCGCCTCCTTGCGCGCGCCGCGCATGACATTGATCTCGTGATTGCCGAGCAGGCACTGCGCGGTACCGGCCTCGACCAGGGCGCGGACGCGCCGGATCACGCCCGGACTGTCCGGGCCTCGATCGCACAGGTCGCCGATGAAGATCAGGCGCCGGCCGGCAGGGTGATCGCCGTGCCCGCGATAGCCGAGCACGGCCAGCAGCTGCTCGAGCGCGTCGCTCTCGCCGTGGATGTCGCCGACGACGTCCACTGGCCCGTCGAATGCCGCGCCGGTCAGGGCACCGTCCGGGACGCTGCGGATCACAGCTGCGGGACGGCCTCCGCCGCAGTGAGCTCGAGCGGGGCCTTGCTGAACAGGATGCGCAGGCGCAGCCCCAGCATTTCCGGCGCGGAGAGAGCGTTGCGTTCCCTCATGACCCGGGCGAGCAGCGCCGGATCGTTGGTGATGATGTTGTCCACGTCGCGCTCGATCATGCGCAACATCACCTCGGGCTTGTCCACCGTCCAGACGTGCACTGCCTTGCCCGCTGCGTGGGCCCTGCTCACCAGCGACGGGGTGGCCTGCGCGCTGTTGAGGCTGACGAAATCGGCGCTGGTCTTCGACACGTCGCCGATGGCTGCCGTCACGATGTGTCCCGTCGGCAGACTGGGCTCGAGCGACTTCACCTGCCTGAGCGCAGCGTAGTCGAGCGAGGTGATGACGACCTGGTCCAGGAAGTTCTCGCGCCGCAGCAGATCGATCACCGCCGGGGCGAGGCCCGGATCCGGCACGTTGTACTTGAGTTCCACGTTGATCTTCATGTGCCCGCGCGCCAGCGCGACCACGTCCGCCAGCAGCGGCGCATGTTCGCCGGCGAACTTCGCATCGTACCGGCGGCCGATGTCGATCGCCGCGATCTCCCGCGCCGTAAGGTCCTCGACCTTGCGCGGGTCGCCACCCATGCGCAGGAAGTCGCCGTCGTGCAGCACGACGACTTCGCCGTCGCGCGTGCGCTGCACGTCGAGTTCGACGTAGTCCGCGCCCGCTTCGAGCGCTGCGCGGAACGCCGCCATCGTGTTCTCGGGCACGCCGAGCGATGCGCCGCGATGTGCGGTGATGGCGACGTCCGACTTGAGTTCCAGCCGGGTCACGAGAAACGCCGCGACGCCGATCGCCAGCGCGAGCAGGGCGAGCGTCGCCAGGACGGCTGGCCGTGCGATCGCTCGCGACCGCACCTCGCTCGTCTCCAGGCTCGCCGGAACGGTCCATCGGCCCGGGTCCAGCTGCTCGGCGTACATGCGCGTCACCAGGAACTGATGGCCGGCCAGCTGCAGCGTGCCGTAGAGCAAGCCGCCGGCCAGCGAGACGGCCATGAACAGCGCCACGAGGGGCAGCACCCGGCGCAGGTCAATGCCTGCCCAGCCGAGTGCGCCGTTTGAGATCTCGCGGCCGGCGAGGCCGAGGACGACCGCGACGGCTGTAATGAGCAGCCACCATCCCGCGATCGGCAGGACGATGGCCGCCAGGCGACCGTGCGTCATCTCGGCGCTGCGCACGAGGGCGCGCGACGGCGAGACGCCTTCGTACAGGAGGATCGGCAGGGCATACAGCCAGCGGGCGAGCCGCCATGCCGCCAGCAAGGCGTAGCCCATGCCGAGCCCGGCCACGATGAGCTTGGCACGCCGCCACTCAGGTGGATTCTCGGCCAGGTAATAGTTGATGTCGTGTCCGGCGAGCTGGCCGAACCAGAGGGCCGCGGCCACCGCCAGGAACGGCAGCAGGAGCAGCAGCAGCCGCACGAACACGATGGCGGAGAGAGCGATCAGGCGCGGCAGGTTGCGCGTGACGCAGCCGATGGTCGATGCCACGGTGACCGGCCGGCGCGCGATGGCGTGGCCGGAGAGCCAGCTGAGCCCGGCGAACTCGGCGAACAGCAGACCGATGGTGAGCGCCGCCACCACCAGCACGAACAGGGCGCCGCGCAACGACAACGCGAATGCTGCCAGGTCGAAGTTGCTGATGACGGCTTCGCCCGTCGCGGAAACGATATGGCCGGCGATCCAGCCGATCAGCGGTGTAAAGAGGGCTACCCCGAGCAACTGCATGCCGAGGTGAAACGTGAAGGCCTGTCGCCAGCACACGCGGCAATCGGCCCGGGTGCGGGCGGGTAGTCCAGTCGCCACGGTCGGTCTCCCC
>Ga0315297_10000989_pt1 | contig 17229 bp, 17 predicted proteins | sample YL17G15_0_MG_FD_203628 | JGI IMG/M metagenome (GOLD analysis project Ga0315297, IMG submission 203628) | Sediment microbial communities from Yellowstone Lake, YNP, Wyoming, USA - YL17G15_0 | ecosystem: Environmental > Aquatic > Freshwater > Lake > Sediment | place: USA: Wyoming | collected... | reverse complement strand
TTCCTTGATGAGTTCCTTGAGTTCCCATCCGTGGTAGGGAGTCTCCCTCGCCACGTAATTGGCGCCGGCGACTTCAGCCAGGGCGCAGATATCGAAACCGCGCTCCGGGTTTCCCCAGGCTGTGGTGCTGGTAAAACTTCCGCCAGGCGTGGTGCCCGAGACCTGCCCTCCCGTCATGCCGAAATTGAAATTGTTGATGACGATGGCCGTCAGATCGATATTCCTTCTCGCGGCATGGATGAAGTGATTCCCGCCGATGGTGACGCTGTCCCCGTCTCCCATCAGGACCACCACATGCAGCTTCGGATTGAAGGCCTTGATCCCTGTCGCATACGCCAGGGCGCGGCCGTGCGTTGTGTGCAGGGCATTCGTCAACAGGTAATCGTCCGACTTCCCCGTGCAGCCGATCCCCGTTACGACGACGGTATCGGCGTTCCTGTAATCGAGCTCCTCGAATGCCCGCAGCATGGCCCCCAGCATGACGCCGATCCCGCAACCAGAGCACCACATGTGCGGCAACACCTCGTCTTTCAGATATTTTATGCCTGTCGCGTGCGACAATTCCAACCCCCTCTGTTTTTATCTCACCAATGGTTCCGCGCCGCCGAACATCGATCACCGCACAGGAAATATGCTCCCATTGTCACCCGTCCTTTCTTTGCTTACGAGAACGTGAACCTTTTCCTATCCCTATCTCCACCAGCCCAAGCATCTCCCTTGCCTCGGCAGGGGTGGCCGGCTCCCGACCGCACTCGCGGGCAATGCGGGCCAGACGGGCCACCAATTGAGCGTTGCTTTTGGCCAATTCACCCCGCTTGTAGTATAGATTATCCTCCAGACCGGTGCGGGCGTGCCCGCCCATGGCGATGGCCAACATGTTCATAGGCAACTGGCGCCACCCCACCGCGCACACCGACCACAGAGACCCTGCGGGTATGCTATCTATTAAGCGGATCAGTTGTTTGACCCGCTGGAATCGCGACAGATCGCAGGTCATCTTTCCCGCCTCGTCCCGCACATGGACGTGGACGACGGCTGCCCCTTCGCGCCAACTCTCTACCGCCGCCTGGGCAATCTCCTCGGGCGTGACGGGCAGGCCGGGGTTTTGCAGCTTAGACGGCCAACTGCCGGTCGTGGCTACCGATAGGATAATTTTGTCATTGTTCATGTGGTATTCCTTAATCTTGACGACTTCGTAAAAAGTCGAAAATGCCCAAGAATCGTCATTCCGGTGAAAACCGGAAGCCAGAGATTTCAGCGCGTTACAAAAACACTGGACACCGGTTTTCACCGGTGTGACGACTTTTTACGAGAGCGTCACACTTGACGACTTCGTAAAAAGTCGAAAATCCCAAGAATCGTCATTCCGGTGAAAACCGGAAGCCAGAGATTTCAACGCGTTACAAAAACACTGGACACCGGTTTTCACCGGTGTGACGACTTTTTACGAGAGCGTCATCCTTGACGAGAAATGAAATTTATGAAGACGTAAAAGCTGGCTAAAATATTAATATCAATAGCAAATACGGATTATGTTACGTATAGGTAGGTGCAAGAGTGAGTCATCCTGAAGGCATAATACCTTTTCAAATCAAAAATTATGCACCAACAGGAAGAACCGAAAATAAGACGGGTGGACTTGGCGGTATACCGCCGAGAGCCAGAAGAAGATGGTCAGCCTCAGAAAAACCGAGATGCTCCAGGATCACGCGAAAGACTTAACATAAAGGGCGGATCATGAACCGTGAAAAAGTAATTTCTCACGAAGATTTCTTTTTGCCCGGACAAGCAGTGATTCAACAGCCGACGTGGAGCACCCCAGGATCCGGCTGATTTCATCATAGGACAGTCCATCAAATTTTTTGAGAACGCCGGCCACCCGCTGGTTGGTCGGCAGGCTCAGGAGGGCAGCGAAGATCCTGCGGCTTTCTTCAGCAGCCAGCAGAAGCTCCTCCGGTGAAGGGGCGCTGTCGGGACGGAAAAGAAGTTCATCGTTTTCGTCAGGATGATCGCCGTTCACACAGGGATGCACAAAAGATTGTTTATGATGCGCCGACTTCAGTGTATCCAGGCATAGATTGACCGCAATGCGATAGACCCATGTGGTGAATTTTGATTTCGGTTCGTAGTCTTCGGCCGCCCGCCATACCCGTAGAAAAACCTCCTGGGCCACGTCTTCAGCATGTATCCGGTCTCCGATGGAACGATAGATCAGATTAAGAATACGCCGCTGATGGCGCTGTACCAGGATTGTAAAAGCCTTTTCGTCGCTCCGGGCGATCCTGCTCATCAGCTCTTCATCCGATAATGCTTTGCCTTCGGCGTCTGTCAAACTTGAGATCCTGGTTATGATGTTTTTATTTCCATCTCCCGGTAAAACATGAATGTGTTTTCTATTAAGCAACAATTAAGCCCTATAGTCCGTACATAATTCAAGTTACCTGAATAACGGAGATATCCTCAAATGATCTCCATTTCGAGTGGACACGGGTTGAAAGAACGATGGATACATAATATCCGTCTCTGATATTCAGTTGGATATAAAATATCCACTTCCCTTTTGCGTTCATACATCAAAGCATCAACAGTGCAGAAGAGAGCTTGAAGGGTATAGGGATTCCCCGGATTGCAAAAGGGGGGGTCGGTTTGCGAATCTGTTCTTATCCATTGGCGATAGGAAGAGATTGGTCGGGCTTCCTTTCGGACCGATCAAAACCGAGTGGGCGGGGCGATTTCGGGCGTGGTCCGTCAGACCCCCGGATAGACTTTTCCGGCGCGCCGTCCGCAAAGAAACCGCGGCCTTTATCGTTTTCCGGAAGAGAGACGGAAAGTTGAATTCTTTTGGGAGGTTACGGACGGCGGGGCGGAAACGTCAAGCCGCCCCGGCCGGGGTTCTTTTTCCGTTTACGCTCGCATCAACCTGACCGCCTCACGTCGAGCGGATCTCCTGCCTCATGAAGACCGCATAGCAGATCCCGAAGCAGACGAAGGTGATCGCGACGAGCGATATCATAAAGGGCGCGACGATCACCACGCTCTGCCCAAGGGGAAGCGGGTTCTGGAAGCGGGAAAGCGAAAATCTCTCCAGCGGTCCCATCAGGACGAAGGCGCGGGTCGTCTTCCTGAGCGGATCCAGGATCGTCGAGGTCGCATCCCCGTAGAGCGTCATCGGAGAGAAGAGCGAGGCGACCCGCTGGATCTCCGCGTTTTTCAGGAAGGCGTTGGTCGCCTCCGCCATGTCGGCCGTCTGGCTCACGGGGGCGACCGCATCCGCCAGGAAGCTGCCGCCGAGGCCGATGAAAAAGGAGAGGAGGATCCAAACCGCGAGCGACGCCAGGGCCGAAGTCGCCGTGCTCCGGAACACCACCGAGAAGAGGATCGCCGCCCCGAGCCAGAAGGAGATGTACAGGATGCTCAGGACAAGGTAGATCAGAAGCCGCCAGATCTCCTCCGCTCCGGGAACCACGCCGATCAGGCGGATGCCGAGACCCGAGATGATCAGGACGAGCGAAGCCATGACGATCGCGATCATCGTCACGCCGGCCAGGAACTTGGCGTTGATGATCGCATCCCGGTAGATCGGCTGGGAGACCAGCTTGCTCAGCGTCCTTCCGCTCCGCTCCCTGTTGATCGCGTCGAAACCGAGGATGATCCCGATCAGAGGCCCCAGCAGGCCGATGAACTGGACGAAGGAGAAGAGCTTCCCCGTCGAAGTGAACAGCATCAGGAAGACGAAGGTCGGCTTGACGACACCCCTGAGTTCCTCCTGCATGGACATGCCGACCATCGAGGCAATGATCACCCCGATCATGACGATCAGCGCCGCGATGAGGAGGAACCGCATGCTGCTGAAGTGGTCCTCCATCTCCTTCCGGTATATGGTCAGGATCCCGTGCAACGTCACGCCTCCTTGAAATATTTCATGTAGATCTCTTCGAGGGTGTAGGCCTCGCCCTCTTCCAGCCCGAGCCCTCGTTGCGCCAGCTCAGCGAGGGGCCCGGCGGCAACGAGTTTTCCCTTGATCATGATCCCGATCCGGTCGCTGATCTGCTGGACCTGATCGAGGAGATGCGACGAGAAAAAGATCGTCATCTGCCGCTCCCGGCTGAGGGCCTGGATCAGGTCCAACATCCGGTTCGTCCCGTCGGGGTCGAGGCCGATCGTCGGCTCGTCCAGGAAGACCACTTTCGGCTCCTTGATCAGGACCTCGGCAATTCCAAGGCGCTGCCTCATCCCCTTGGAATAAGAGCCCACCTTCTTTGTTATCTCCCCGGCGAGCTCCACCTCTTCCAGGAGCCGGTCGATCCGCGCGGCGGAGATAGGGTCGGGGATGTCGTTCAGGCGCGCGATGTACCTGAGGTTCTGCCGGGCATCCATATTCTCGTAGAAGCCGACATTCTCCGGCAGGTAGCCGATGATCTTCTTGACCCTCAAGGGGTCGCGGGACGGGTCGAAGCCGCAGACCCGGACCGTCCCGGAGGTAGGCTCGGTAAGGCCCAGGAGCATCAGCATCGTCGTCGTCTTGCCGGCCCCGTTCGGCCCCAGGAAACCGAAAACCTCCCCCTGCGCCACCGAGAGGGTCAGGTGGTCCACCGCCGTCTGCGCCCCGTAGAGCTTGGTCAGCTCTTCCATCCGGATGACAATCTCTCTTTCCACCTCAGCGTCTCCCCATTTTGACAAACAGGAAGCTCAGTCCCGCGATCACCAGGAGGATGATCCCGATCCCGATCCAGCCCCAGGCCGAAGAGGCCTTAACCGTCACCCGCATCTCCACGGTCTTGTCCGCCTTTTCCCCGTTCGTCATTATGCCCACGGAGTAGTCCCCGACCAGGGACTGGGGGCCCGGCGTCACCTTGACCTCCACCTGCTTCATCGCGCCCGGTTCGAGGGCGTCGATCTTCTCCGGCATAAAGGTGGCCTCCCAGTTCTCCGGCTTGAATGAGGAGAAGGTGATGTTCCGGTTCACGGCGGAGCCGGTATTCTTCACGAAGAGGGAGAAGGTGGTGGGTTTGCCGGCAAAGGCCTCCAGGGACAGGATCCCGTTCGGCGTCCCGGCGTCTAACCTGTAGGTCCCCGTGAGATTGACCGTGAGCTTCACTTCGGCCTTGTTCTCGCCGGAGCCGATCCGGACAAGGACCGGGTACTCACCGGAGGCGGCGTTCTGCGCGGGGGCGACCTCTACGGCCACGGTCTGGCTCTGCCCTTCCTTCACCCGGATGCTGGAGATCTGCTTCTGCTCATAGGCAGGCTTGAAGTTGATCTCCCACTTCTCCGGTCCGATCGCCGCCAGATTGAAGGTGCGGTCCGATTCGCCTTTGTTCGTCACGTCGAGGGAGAATTCAAAGCGGGAGTCGGTCTGGCCCCGGAGGACCGGATAGGCAGCGATGATCTGGATGTTGTCCGCGCCGAGAGTCCGCTCCTGGACATTCACGATCAGGGTATGGCTGGAGGTCAACTGGCCGTCGGCCGTCTGCGCCTCGAACTGGAAGGCGTATTTCCCCGGACCGATTCCCTTGTCCGGTTCCAGATTGAGCGCCAGGGTCTTGGCCTTGCCGTCGGGGACGACCATGCCGGTCACCCGGTAGCGGGCGCCCTTCAGCGTCGCCTTCCATCCCTTCGCCGCCTCGGCGATCCGGACATCGATGTTCTCATCCCGGCGCCCCTTGTTCTCCAGGGTGAGGTCCATCTGGACGGTCTCCCCCCGGGCGACCGCGACGCCGGAATACTCCGTGTAGAGGGCGATGCCCCGCTCCGGCCTGTTATCCTTCTTATCCGTCCCCTGCTGGGCGGAAACCAGCGCCGGTATGACCCCCAGCAGGATGAAAAAAATGAACGCAACCGACCATGATTTTTTCACAAGATTCACGCGACCCATGAATACCTCCTCACTATACTTCCAGACTTACTGTCATGACAACGCTACGGGACAGGTTCTTAAGCGCGCCTAACATAATGGCGGATTTCTCTCCTGTCAAGGGAAACAATCCGTCGGAAACAGGCAGGAGGGAGCCCCTACGTTCCGAGCGCGGTGCGGCAGCGGCGGGCGAGAGCGCAAAGGCGAGGGAGGCGCCTAGCCTCTTCGGTCACGGCGATGAGGTTTTCCAGCGCGGGATGGATGTGGGCAAGGAAATGGGGTTTCCCACGCCTCAGGCCGAGGAACCCGTAGGCGCCGAGGGCCTGCATCAGGCGCTGGGCAGAGGCGAGGAAAAAGAGTTCCCGGAACGCCTCCCCGTCGTAATGGGAACCGGAAACCTCATGATAATGGCGCAGAAGAAAGAGCCGTTCTTCCTCGCGGAACGTGATGTAGGGATCGCAGAGGAGCGATCCGAGGTCGTAGAAGGGGCTTCCGGGGCGCATCCCCTGGAAATCGATGAGGACCGGCGCCCCATCGCGGATCATCACATTCTGGGACTGGAGGTCGCGGTGAACGAGGGCAGGCGGCGTCGAAAGCAGCCGCCCCGCCAAGGCCGAAAGTTCCGCCTCCAGGGCCTCGTCATCCCCGCCGGCGAGGTCGATCCGGCAGACGTTCCGGACGCAGTGCTCCCGGAAGTAGTCCCTCTCCCAACGGTAGAGGTTCGCATCAAAACCGGGCATCAAGCTAAGACCGGTCGGAAGGCGATCCGGGGAAAATGCGTGCAGTTTCGCGGCGAGCGCGAGGGCCTTCTCGTAGAGGTCGCATCGGACCTCCCACGGGGCGCCGCGGAGCGCATAGAGGTCCGTATCACCCAGATCCTCCATCAGGATCAGCCTCCGCTCCGGATCATGGCTGCATATTTCGGGAACGGTCACGCCGATCCCCCGGAGGAAGGAGGCGACGGCTGCGTACCCGTCGTTTTCCTCGTACATCCGGCCATAGCGCATGAGGATGACGGGCGGCCGGCCGGCGGCGACGACGCGGAAGAAATCCCGGTCCGAGCCGCCCTTACCGACGGGGATCAGCGCGATTTTTTCACCGACCGACAGGCCGAGGGTCCCGCGGATGAAGGCGGATTCCTCCGATGTGGCGCACCCGTCCTCGTACCGGAGCGCCGGTCCTGCGGCGCGGATCCGCGCGTACGCCTCCGGGTCGCCGATGTCGAGCCATTCTCCCTCGTCGATCACGACAGAGGCGACCGATCCGGGCGCCTCCCGGATCATCTCCACGAAGACCGGGACGACCGATTCTACCTTTCCCGGCGTGAGTCGCCGGAGAAACCTTTTCTCCACCGCGTAGATCCCCGTGAAGAGGCAGCGCCGGACACCGGGGTTCCCGAGAATATCGCGGAAATCGCAGATCTCCCCCTTCGCGTCGAGGCAGACGTTCCGGAGCGGGCCGTCGCTCCTCAGGACGAGAGTCAACTCCCTCCCGCCGGTCTCATGGGCCGCCAGGAGCCGCTGCAGGGGGAGATCGGAGAGGATGTCGCCGTTGCAGACGAGAAGCCGCTCGTCGTCCGCCAGGAGGTCCTCGATGTTCTTGAGACCGCCGGCCGTGTCGAGGAGGACCGGCTCGCGGCGGAAGAGGATCGGCCACCCCCGCCAGCTCCGCTCGGGAAACGCACTGTCGTAGGCCGCCGCGCAGTGGTGGGTGTTGATGATAAACCGCTCGACGCCGGCCGTGAGGCAATGGTCCATCGCGAAGGTGATGAGCGGGCGGCCGCCGACGGGAAGCAGCGGCTTGGGGCAGTCTAAAGTCAGAGGGCGCAGGCGCTTCCCCAGGCCCGCCCCGAGAATGAAGGCCGTCCGGATCTTTGAGCCTTTCATCGCTGCATCATCCTTTCCCGCACCTTATGCGGCCATCGCCGGCTTTCCCACTCGGAACTCCCTATTTCCCTTTCCCGAATTCGGGGTCGATCCTTATCAGCGCCGCCACGATGAAGCCGGGGATCGTGGAGAGGAGGATCCAGAGGAAGAAATGGGAGTAGCCCAGCTGCTCCTGGATCCAGCCGCTCGCCATCGCCGGGATCATCATGCCGAGGGCCATGATCCCTGTCCCAATCGCGTAATGGACTGTCTTGTATTCCCCTTCGGAGACCATGATCATGACAAGCGAATAGGCTGTAAAGCCGAAACCGTAGCCGAACTGCTCCGTCGCCACGGCGAGGTTGATCAGAAACAGGCTCTCCGGCAGCGCCCGGGAGAGATAGATGAAGATTGCATCCGGCAGGTGCATCGCGAAGACCATGATCCAGAGCCAGTACTTAAGCCCCTTCCGGGAGATGACGTACCCCCCGACAAGCCCCCCCGCCATGAGCGCAATCGCCCCGACCGTCCCGTAGACGATCCCGACCTCCACCGTCGTGAGCCCCAGCCCCCCCTTGGCCCGCGGGTCCAGGAGAAAGGGGGCGACCATCTTGACGAGCTGCGCCTCGGCGAACCGATAGAGGAGGAAAAAGGCCAGAACCGCCAGAATGTCCTTTCTCCGGAAAAAAATGATGAAGCCCCGCAGAAAATCCACGGAGCGGCTCCGGGAGGGGTCGCGGGGGACCGCCCGATCCGCCGCCGGAAAAGGGAGGACGAAAAGGTGGTAGAGGCCGAGCGCGAACATGATCGCCGCGAGCAGAAAGAAGGTGGCCGACCAGGCGGTGGTCACGCTGAAGCCGCGTACTTCCAGCGTGCCGGCCAGGACGACGAGAACCCCCTTGGCGACAATCATCGCGATCCGGTAGAAGACCGTCCGGACGCCGACGAAGGCCGCCTGCTGGTACTCTTTCAGGCCGAGCATGTAGAAGCCGTCGGCGGCGATGTCGTGGGTGGCCGAACTGAAGGCCATGATCCAGAAGAAGGCGAGCGTGTAGCGGAAAAAGCCTGGCGCCGGGATCGTCAGGGCGACGCAGGCGAGCGACGCCCCGACCGTAATCTGCATCGCGACGATCCAGAACCGCTTCGTCCGGAACATGTCGATCAGCGGACTCCAGAGCGGCTTGATCACCCAGGGTAGATAGAGCCAGCTCGTGTAGAGGGCGATGTCGGTATTGGAGACGCCGAGGCGTTTGTAGAGGATCACCGAGACCGTCATCGCCATGATGTAGGGGGTGCCCTCCGCAAGGTAGAGGGACGGAACCCACGCCCAGGGGTTCCGGAAAGCCGGTTTTACATGCATCGTCTGCTCCGTCGGAAAAGGGGGGACAGCTCCCGATTTCCTAAGAGGGAAATCGGGAGCTGTCCCCCCTTTTCTAGTAACGCTTTACCAGCGCCGCCCCGCGGAAATAGTGACGGAGGATCTCCTCCGCCCCGAAGCCCTTCGCAGCCATGACGGCGGCCCCGATCTGGCAGAGGCCGACGCCGTGCCCCCAGCCCGCACCGTAGAGGGTGAAGCGGGACGGCACGCCGGAGGGAGAGCGGTGCGCGGAGACGATAAAGGCGCTGCTGTAGAGGTGGCTCGGAGAGAGCCAGCGGCGGATCTCCAGCTCCTTCCCCACGATCATCGTCTTTTTCGATCCATCGATCCGAAGCCGGCGGATCCGCCCGGAGGGGCCTCTTTCCAGCGGCACGATGCCGTGGAGGACGCCGAAGTCGATCCCCGCTTTTGCCCGCAGAATCCCCTCCAACTCCTCCCGCGCATAGCTCGCCTGCCAGCGGAAGAAGTCGGCCGTCTCCTGATCAAGGGCGGGAAGTATCCGTTTCAGGAGTTCATGATCCTTCGTATCGCAGTAAACGGCGGGGCAGGAGAGGATCCACCGCTCCGCATCTCCTTCCGTCCGGATGGGAGGATGGGGTTTCGCGGAGTCGGAGACATGGGTAAGATAGGGAACCGTTTTCTCCTCCCAGCAGGTCGCGTAATCCTCCGTAAGACCGCCGCAAGCCTTGTGGTAGCGGGCGTCGCAGATCTCGCCGTCCCGGATCAGAAAAACGCCGCGCGTCTCCCGGACGGCCTCCGCCGCCCTTCCCGACGCCTTGCCGGTGATCCCCTGATACCGCTGGCAGTGGTCGTCGGCGCAAACATCGAACAGGGAATGGTCTTCGCGGTCGTACCAGCGGATGATCTCCCCCTCGCGCCGGAGCGTGGTTTCCGGTCGGTCACCCTCCCGCGGTCTCTCCCCGCGGCGGAGCATCGCAACCAGCCAGCTCCGCGAGGCGATGGCATGGGCCTTGAGGAAGGCAAACGGCGCCTCGCCGTTCATCTCCGCCGAGACGACGCTCACGAGATAGTCTTCCACCGAGATCTCGTTGACGGCGGTGATGGTCCCCTCCCCCGCGGGCAGGAACCGGAGATCCCCCGCAAAGGTCTGCTCTTCCCGGCGCTCCCAGTGAAACCGGACGCCGATCGTCACTTCGCTCAGACTGAAGGTCGCCCCCCGCTCCGCGGCGAGGCGGAGCTCCGGCCCCCGGAGGACCTCCCGGCCGAAGGCGTCGCTCAAGACCACGCCCTTCCCCTCCGGACGGGCGGTAAATTCACCGGTGAGGAGCCCCCCGTTCGAACGGTAAGCGCCGTTAAACCGCACCTTGATCTCCGGATAGCGGTCGCAGATCCCGACCTTGATTCTGGGTTCTTCCATGGGTTTGATCCTCCCCCATCCCTTTCCATTTTTCCCCCGCTTCCCTTCTCGGCCAGGACCTCTGAAGAGGGGGACGGGACCCCTATTTTTCAAAATGGTGGTAATCCCGGACGTGGTCGAAATGGCCTCCCCAGCGCCATCCGCGCTCAAGAAAGGCGCGGACCACCGGATGCTCCCCGGTGAAGGTTCCCGGAGCTCCCGGGCGGTAGATGCCTTCTGCGGGGGCGATCCGGCCATCCGGATAGACCGCCGGGTTCCGCCGTGGGTTGATATCGACCGCGTGGCCCGTCGCGTGGCGGGAAAGCCGGTCCGTCCCCGCGACGACGCGATAATTGAAGGCCGAGGTGTTGTCCGCGGCCATCGACGCCTCATCGGACCAGCCGTACCGGACGATCGGAACCGCCCCGGCCACAGGAAATTTCAAGGCCTCCATCAGGGCGAAAATCTCCCCGACATCCGCAGCGAGATCCCGGTGGATGACGAGCTGCCCCCGGTAGCGGCGGCCGTCGAACCCGAGGTAGCAAACGTCGATCAGACAGAGGAACGCCACAATCTCACGCGGCGCCGCGGTTCCGGCGATCGCCCCGGCAAAATCCATATCGCTGTCCACGATCACTCCCCCATCGGCCATCTCATCCTCCCCGCTGGAACCGCCTCCCCTTCTATCGCGATTTCCGCGATTGATCAACGGGGAAAATTGGGGACAGACACCCAGGCAGGGGGACCCCCATTTTCGCATTAAACTTTAACCGGACAGCCGTGGCTCCATCCCTTTATTCTGATCGGCGGCGGCAGAAGATTTGCAATTGAAATATTTCATGACATCGCATACAAGGGCACAGGCCGCCCGTTACGGACGCGGCCCGGATTTACGCCAACCCTACGGAGGTCGCATGAGAACAAAAGCCGTGATCGTTCTTGCCCTGTTTGCCACACTTTGGCTCTTCCCGACACAGGCCCCCGGAGAGGACCAAACGCTCTACGAGGGCGACTCCATCTACCACCACATCACGATCCGCCAGGACGGGACGGAGCGGTGCATGATCTTCGGCCGCCAGCGCGACCTGCGCCAGACCTGCGTCGACCTCGCGAAGCCGGACGAATCCATTTTCGAATACTCGGCGATGATGTTCGCCGGCTTTCTCTTCCGGCCGGACGCGAAGAAGGTCTGCCTCATCGGCCTGGGCGGGGGTTACATCCCCAAGATGTTCCAGAGGCATCTCCCCGCCGTCCGGCTCCAGACCGTCGAGGTGGACCCCTTCGTGGAAAAACTCGCCAGGCAGTACTTCGCCTTCTCCGTTCCGCCTGGTCAGGCGCTCTCCATCGACGACGGCCGCCAGTTCCTGAAGAGAAGCCGGGAGCGCTACGACCAGATCTGGCTAGACGCCTTCAATTCCGACTACATCCCGGCCCATATGACGACCAGGGGATTCCTCGCACTGGTCAAGGCGCGCCTGACAGACGGGGGGATCGTCATCCAGAATCTCTTCTGCGGGAACAAACTCTACGACGCCCAGGTCGCAACCTTTCGAGCGGTCTTCGCTAAGGTTTTCGTCTTCGAGGGGCAAAAAAGCGGGAGTTGCATCATCGTCGCTTCCGACCGCCCGAACGTCGAACCCGCGGGGCTCCGGAAGCAGGCTGAAAAACTGGGTGGAAGGATCGGCGGTATCGATCTTCAGGCGGAGGCAGGCAAATGCAAAGTCCCGCCGGTGGTCAAGAATGCCCCGGTTCTGACGGACGACTTCAATCCGGCGAATCTGCTTCTGATGCAGAAGAAATAGGAAACGGAGGGATGGTTATGCAGATCGTTTACGGAGTATTCATCCTGCTTCTGATCTCCTTCGGTGCGGTGGTGATGAGCCTGGAGATCCTCTCGTCGAACCTGATGTCCCCCTACTTTGGGGGCTCCATCTACATCTGGGGGAGCATCATCAGCTCCTTCATGGTCCATTTCTCCGTCGGCTACGTCCTCGGCGGACATCTCTCGCGAAGACGCCCCCGGATCTCGGTCCTGGCGGCCTTTCTCGTCGTCTGCTCCCTCTGGGTGATCCTGATCCCGGCTTTCTATAAGCCCGTCTGCGAATTCATCTCCGACCGCGTCGTCGACGTCCGCCTCGGTTCGCTCATCGCCATGAACGTGATCTTCTTCGTGCCGGTCTCGATCATGGCGATGGTCTCCCCTTACATCATCGGGATCATCGCCGCCTGGCGGCGGCAGTCGGGGTTCACCGCCGGCATGGTCCTGTTCATCTCCACCGTCGGCTCCTTTGCCGGGACGAACGCCACAGCCTTTTACCTGATCGGCCTCTTTCCCGTTTCCCGGATCGTCGTCGGCCTCGGGATCATCTGCTTTTGCGTCTCTCTGATCACACTCGCCCTCTGCGTCGACCGCCGGATCAGGATTCCCGACGCGAACGACTGCACATAGGCCCGGCCGTAAGGGGGCCCTGGCCAATCCGCCGAGCGGTGAACCTATCGCACGGCCGAACCATGCCGCCGGATCATCCGGGGCCTGCCAAAGAATGACGGACCTTTGTCGATAGGGCTGTTGCGTTCACCTGGGTTAAGCGGGCTTGTCTAAAATGTCTTTCTTCCTGAAGTCAAGCGTGCGGTTGTTTTGGCGAGTATGCACTCTTTCAATTGGAAATGAATGACGATCTCCATTATCGGACCCCTGAATATTCTTGGGATGGTCCGCCTCATGGCCGAGATAACGCGTTGGCACCGAGCGCTTTGAGCTGTTCGCGGAAGAACGCTTCTGCATTCATGGTAGTCCCGTCAGAAAACCGCATCCGATATGCCTCGTCTGATACGGACGATTTTGAACCGCACAACCTGATGAAGTCTTCAGCCGTCTTTACCCGGTCCCCTGCCATCTTGAGCTTGAGACGCAAGTGGTCCGCCGCCTTCTTGGCATCATATTCGCCCCCGTTTCTGAGAAACGTCGCTCCTTGCAAGGCTTCTACCGATCCTATCAGATACCGGATTTTGGCTGCCTCGCTGGAATTCTGAGCATATGCATACCCGCCCATGAGAGACAAGAGCACCAGGAGCCATAGCGGATTTTTTTTCATAGCACCCTTAGCGATTCGCGCCTGCCATCTGAAGGCTTACTAAGCCGTCCATATTGTCAAAACGCGCAGTCAGTTCGACTGGCTGACCCGGCGGTGGCGCGATGAATGCATCTGGGTTTAGATCGCGCTCCGCCAAAGCCGATCTCAGTTCGTTCAGGGCATCGTCAAATCCGTCAGCCCCCAATTGAAACACCTGAAAGTGTGCGGCAACGCTGAGTCTGGCACGCAGATCCAGGTGCGCCTGGACGGCCTCCGCCGGCGCCATGTGGATTTCAGGGTAATGCCTGTGAGGTGGTTCATTTGATTGTGGCGGCCTGAAAGGCGATATTGGAAGGAGGGCCACCCTGATTGGTGAGAATCGCTGCGAGATCTCCCGGAAATGGGGACCATATCCCGTATCTCCTGAATAGAAAACGTTTCCCGACGGCCCGGATATGACAAACCCTCCCCAGAGGGTTTTGTTCCGGTCCCATGGGGTCCGGGACGAAAAGTGCTGCGCGGGGACCAGCGTTACCGTGACCTCCTCCGACATGCGGACCTGCTGCCACCAGTCGAGTTCATCCACGGCGGAAATGCCTGCGTTGTGGATAAGATCACGGTTGCCGAGCGTTGTTATGGAGCGCTGAACCCCCTTCCTTGCGAGACGCTTCAGCGTGGGAAGATCCAGATGGTCATAGTGATTGTGGGACACGAGGACCGCATCGATGGGGGGCAGGTCTTCAAAACGGAGGCCGGGATCCCGGTAACGCTTCGGACCGGCCCATGATACCGGACTGCAGCGGTCCGACCAAATGGGATCGGTCAGGATATTGAGTCCGTCCAGTTGAATGAGAAACGTCGCATGCCCGACAGGGGTTACGATGAGTGAACCTTTCGGTACACGGACGGCGGGAGTTTCTCCCGGTGCGCCATCCGTTGTTTGCGGCCATTTTGGCCAATCGTTCCCAAGGATCAAACGCCAAATCCACCCGGAGCGACCGCGTTGCGGCTCCTCGCCCGGAGGCGAAGGCGGAGGCGTGTGCAACCCCGGATTGAAAAACAGGTCGCCGTCGAAATGGTCGGTAATCCACTCTTTTTCTTCGGCGCACATACCCGGATCGGCGCCGTCCGTACGAAATACCAGAAAACTGATCAGTGCCAGACAAAAGAGCAGCACCACGATTTTTTTATTGGAGGGATTGATTCGCTCCGGACCATGACTGGACAAGGTAAATACTCCCGCTACAGGAAATGTCCTAAACGCGCATCTACGGGGAGATTTATATGAGGACATCGATATCTTGTCAACGATTTTCACACGATTTTCACAAAGCCGTTGTCCGGGAATGGTTCCGCCGATTGGATACTTCGGTCACAGTTTGATATCCGCATTGGCGTAGAATGCGTCTGTTATTTCTAAAGTCAAGCATCAGGCAATTTTGATTTACCTATATCAGAGTGCGGAAGCCCCTTTATTATACTTGACTTTATTGTATTAATGCCGTACGAGACCGCATAATTATGAAAACATCCAGGGAGTTCGACAATCGAAACGGTACGCGCATCCGGAGATGCATAGGCATGCTCCTGATATCATGCTTTTTCCTGGGTGTGGTCGCCCTCGCCATGCACCACCATGACGTCTCCTTTCAACTCAAGAGCTGCGCCATCTGTAAGGCAAAGGCCTCTTTTTCGGGAACTCTCAACAAGGTCAAGGCGGATCTTTCCGTAGCAACCGCAACGGTAAGCCATTCCCCGGAGGAGCTTTATTTTACGGATTCCCTGACTAAAACCAATCATCAAACGCCATTCATCGCCTCGCTTCTGCCCAATCCCTTCTCGAACAAAGCGCCCCCTGTTATCTCCTGAATCCATCGTATCAAACGGTTTCAATCAAAAAGCATTGGAAGCGATACGCAAGTATTGAGAAAAGAACATAAATCCATTTTTTATATGGACAAAGGAGGCTATCATGAACTGTCCGACATGCAATGTACAATTGCTGATGACGGAAAGACAGGGAACGCAAATCGATTACTGCCCCCAGTGCAGGGGTATTTGGCTCGAAAAAGGAAAGCTTGACAGGATCATCGAAAGGTCTGGCGCAGAGATGCCGCCGAAGACAATTCCTCAGGGTTATGACGCCCCACCTGTCCGACGAGATGACGGCCACCATGATAAACATCATGATGATCATTATGGCGGGGTTCGGAAAAAGCGTGGCTTTCTTCATGACCTTTTTGACTGAGAACCCTATAGAAAGGATCGAGTATGCTTGACGATTTATTTGAGGGATCAAAACATGACCGACATTCCGATCATTACGGACAGGATCGTCATCCCGCCGGGTATGGTGATGAAAGGTATGGTCATTACAATCCGCTGTTGAACCTGGCCCAGAAGCTCCTCCGCAACAAAGCGATTCTTGCCGGCATCATGTTTGTGATCCTGATTATCAGCGCTGTCGGGATATGGTTGGTTGTCACCTTTCTGCCTTATCTCGGCCAAATCATCTCAATAGCGGAAAAGCAGGGGATCAAAGGCATCCTGGAGGCAATCACGCCCTTTTTACAGAAAATCTGGGAGGGGACAGGAAAGTAGTCCAATGATTTGCGGGATACTTTTACTGGAAACCATAGTGCTGCTCCTGCGGAGGAGGTTTATCAATTTAAAAAGGGCAAGCAAGAGTTGATGTTTACGCTTAAGAAATAACTATCAGACTTTCGGCATTCACGGAACTCACGATCAAGGAGTTGTAACGGAAAATAAAAGACGGTTTGGCGGCAGGGGTTACCATAATTATTCAGATGTGGTGTCCTTTTTTTAATGTTAAGAACATGCAATCAATAAAGAGAGGAAACAAAAGATGACAGGGAAAGCGAGTGAAAAAGAGGAAGAATATTTCATCAGGATGGACTTCGAGAAAAAGAGGAAATTGGAGGAAGAGAAGCATAGGAAACTGGGAGAAGAGGACAAGAAAAAACTCAAAGAACTGCATTTTATGAGATGCCCAAAGTGTGGAATGGAACTCATTGAAATTTATTATAGTGGAGTTCACACGGACAAGTGCTCTGAATGTGGAGGAATATGGCTGGATACGGGAGAGTTTGAGACGTTACTAAAGAGTGATAAATCGATTCTCAATGGATTATTTGGTTTGTTTACAAAATAATGGTCGGGCTAGGCGTCGCTCTAAAAAATTAATCCGCCATTTATAATAAGGCAACCTGTAACAAAGCAGGAGTACTTGGGAGGTTCGATATTGATCCGGGAAAGCGAAGAAAAGGGGAGTTTCATGGGTGATGACATTGGCAAGATAATAGGACTTTCAGAAGCCGAAGCGGCCCTGAGGCTCAAAGCGGAGGGGTACAATGAGCTTCCTTCTTCAAAAAAGCGAAGCCTCTTTGCCATTGCCAAAGAAGTGGTTTCTGAGCCCATGTTCCTTCTTCTGGTGGCGGCGGGGGCCATCTATCTGATTCTGGGCGATCTGCAAGAGGCCCTGATGCTCCTTGGGTTTGTTTTCATTGTCATGGGCATCACTCTTTATCAGGAACGGAAGACGGAACGGGCTCTGGAGGCCCTGAAGGATCTCTCAAGCCCCCGTGCCTTGGTCATAAGGGACGGTGTAAAAAAGAGGATACCAGGCCGAGAGGTTGTAAGAGGCGATATCATCGTTCTATCAGAGGGTGACCGGGTTCCGG
>Ga0315297_10000988_pt1 | contig 17244 bp, 13 predicted proteins | sample YL17G15_0_MG_FD_203628 | JGI IMG/M metagenome (GOLD analysis project Ga0315297, IMG submission 203628) | Sediment microbial communities from Yellowstone Lake, YNP, Wyoming, USA - YL17G15_0 | ecosystem: Environmental > Aquatic > Freshwater > Lake > Sediment | place: USA: Wyoming | collected... | reverse complement strand
CCGAGCGCAGCGGCCGCGCGGGTCGCCGCATCATCGCGAACTTCGTCGGCCTCGCCGCGGACTCCCGCGCGGGCGGCCGGCCGTGACGGTCCGGTGCCGCGTCATCCCGTGCCTCGACGTCACGGGGGGTCGCGTCGTGAAGGGCACCCGCTTCGTCGACCTCGTCGACGAGGGGGACCCGTCCGCCCTCGCGGCGCGATACGACCGGGAGGGTGCCGACGAAGTGGCGCTCCTGGACATCGGCGCTGCCCCGGAGGGGCGCGGGACCATGCTCGCCCTCGTCCGGCGAACCAGCCGGCGGCTCACCGTGCCGCTGACCGTCGGCGGCGGCGTCCGGTCGGTCTCGGAGATGCGTGCGGTCCTGCGGGCAGGCGCGGACAAGGTGACGATGAATACCGCGGCCATCGGGGACCCGGCGCTGGTGACCGCGTGTGCGACACGCTTCGGGCGGCAGGCCGTCGTCGTCGCGATCGACGCGCGGCGGCGGCCACCGGGTGCCCACGACGCGTCGCCGGGATGGGAGGTCGTCGTGCGCGGCGGACGAGACGCCACCGGGATCGACGCCGTCGCATGGGCGCGACGCGCGGCGGATCTCGGCGCCGGCGAGCTCCTCGTGACCTCGATCGATCGTGACGGGACTCGCGCTGGCTACGACGTCGCGTTGCTGCTGGCGATCTCGTCGGCCGTGTCGGTCCCGGTGATCGCCTCGGGTGGGGCGGCCGGCGCCATCGACTTCATCTCGGCCGTGATCGATGGCGGCGCGGACGCCGTGCTCGCCGCATCGATCTTCCACCGTCGCCTCGTCTCGATCGCCGAGGCGAAGGCGGTCATGGCCGCTGCGGGCATCCCGGTCCGGCAGACCGCGACCGGGGAGGTCCCATGAACCCCGTGCACCCGTCGACCGGGGGGCCTGCGCCGATCGACGTCGCTCCCGCCCCCGCGTGGGACGCCGACGGCCTGGTCGCCGGCGTCGTGCAGGATGTCGAGGACGGTCGCGTGCTCATGCTGGGCTGGCTCGATGCCGAGGCGCTTGCCGCCACGCTGTCCACCGGTGAGGTCCACTTCCACTCGCGCTCGCGCTCCCGCCTCTGGCGGAAGGGCGAGACGACCGGCAACGTCCTCCGTCTGCGCGGGCTGTCCCTCGACTGCGATGGCGACGCGCTGCTCTTGACGGTCGAGCCGACCGGCCCGACATGCCACCGTGGCACGCGGTCCTGCTTCGATCCGGCCACTCCGTCGCCCGACGCGGCGACGGCCAGGTCCGGCCAGGGGTTCTCATGGCTCGAACGGCTGTGGGAGACCATCGACGCCCGCGCGACACACCGGCCGGACGGCTCGTACACGGCCGCGCTCGTCCACGGTGGGGTGGACGGGCCGGCACGCAAGGTCGTCGAGGAGGCCGCCGAGGTGCTCATCGCGGCCAAGGACGACGCCCAGGCGCAAGGCATCGAGGGATCCCCGGCACGGTCCATGCCGGGGGCGGTCTCGCAGGCGGGAGTCGAACGGGTCGGCACGCTCGATCGGTTGACGGACGAGGTGGCCGACCTGCTCTTCCATGTGCTCGTGCTGCTGCGCGAACGAGGCCTGGAGCCCTCGTCGGTCATCGACCGGCTCCGCGAGCGCCACCGCGGCTGAGGCCCGTTCGCGCGGGCCCGCGCTCTTCAAGGTCGGACGAGTCAGGTCCGGACGAGTCAGGTCCGGACGAGTCAGGCCCGGACGAGCATCCGGTAGTCGCGCTTCCCTCGACGCACGAGCAGATAGCGCCCCGCGAGGAGGTCGCCGTCGGCATACGTCTCCTCCGGGTCTCGCACCGCGCGGCCGTTCACCGTGAGACCGCCCTGCGCGATGAGTCGGCGCGCCTCGCCGTTCGAGGAGGCCGCGCCCGACGCGACGGCGATCGCGACCGCGCCGTGGGGCCCCTCGCCGGGCCACGCCGCGGTCGGGATCTCGCCCGCGACGGCGGCGAGCGTCGCGGCATCCGCGTGGATCGGGTCCCCCCCGAAGAGGATCTCGCTCACGCGCTCCACCTCGGCGGCGGCCTCCGACCCGTGGAGGCGCTCCGTCAGGTCATGCGCGAGCGCGCGCTGCGCCGCCCGTGCCTCCGGACGCGCCGCGGTCTCCGCCGCGAGCTCCTCGATGCGGTCTCGCTCCAGGAGGGTGAACCACCGGAGGTAGAGCCCCACGTCGCTGTCGTCCGCATCCACCCAGTACTGGTAGAAGCGGTACGGCGAGGTGAGGATCGGGTCCAGCCACACGGATTCACCCGTCTCGCTCTTCCCGAACTTCGAGCCCGACGGGCTGAGGAGGAGCGGGTACGACAGCCCGTGAGCGGGGTCGGCGGCATCCCCGCTCGTCGTGCGGCGGATGAGCTCGATGCCGGCCGTGATGTTCCCCCACTGGTCGGCGCCGCCCGCCTGCAGCTCGACGCCGAGCTCGCGGTAGAGGTGGAGGAAGTCGGCCGACTGCAGGAGCATGTAGCTGAACTCGGTGAAGCTCAGGCCGGCCTGGAGGCGGACCTGCACGGAATCCTTGGCGAGCATGTACGGGATCGTGAAGTGCTTGCCGATGTCGCGGAGGAAGTCGAGGAGCCCGACCGACCCGAGCCAGTCGAGGTTGTTCGCCATGACCGCCTGGACCGGGCCGTCGTCGAAGTCGAGGAAGCGTGCCATCTGGTCGCGGATCGCCGCGGCGTTGGCGTCGACCGTCGCACGGTCGAGGAGCACGCGCTCGGCCGATCGACCGGACGGGTCCCCGACCATGCCGGTCGCGCCACCCACGAGCGCATACGGCTTCACCCCGTGGCGCTGGAGGCGGACGAGCCCGAAGAGCGGCACGAGATGACCGACGTGGAGCGACGCCGCGGTCGGGTCGAACCCGTTGTACGCGGAGATCGGCCGCCCGGTCGCGAGGCGCTCGGCGAGGCCCGCGGAGGTCGCATGGACGAGGCCGCGCCACTCGAGATCGCCGAGGAGGTCGGGGAGGCCACGGCTCGCGCCTGTCGGGGGCGCGGTCATCGGTCGGTCCGGGGCGGCGGCAGGGGTCTCACGACGTTCCATGCTATCGTGCCGACGGCATGCAGACCAGCGTCGCACGCCGGCAGCGTCAACGCCGGAATGGAGCGGGTCGTCGATCGGGTGGTGGCTCAGCGGGTCGCCGGATCGCGATCGCACTCCCGCTCTTCCTCTTCGGATCCTTCCTCGTCCTCGGCCTCATGGGTTTCGCCGTGGTCGTCGGGGCGTATTCGTCGTTCAGCCGGGACCTCCCCGACCCCAAGACGATGCTCGAGAACATCGACCTCAGCCAGGAGACCGCGGTCTACGACCGGACCGGCAAGGTCGAGCTCGCCCGCTTCGCCGTCGAGCGCCGGCAGGTGATCGACTTCGCCGACATCCCGCCGGTCGTCGTCGACGCGACCACGGCGATCGAGGACAAGTCGTTCTGGGAGAACGCCGGCTTCGACCCGCTCGGCATCGTCTCCGCCGGCATCGACACGATCCGGGGCAAGGAGCGCGGCGCCTCGACGATCACCCAGCAGCTGGTCCGCGCGCGGCTCCTCCCGCCGTCCGCCTTCGAGGAGGGGGTCCCGGTACGGAAGATCAAGGAGATCATCCAGTCCGTCCGCCTGACGCAGGAGTACCCGGGCAGAGAGGGCAAGGAGCGGATCATGGCCCTCTACCTCAACCAGAACTTCTACGGGAACAACAGCTACGGCGTGAAGGCCGCGGCGCGGAGCTACTTCGGCATCACCGACCTCAAGAAGCTCACGCTCGCACAAGCCGCGATCCTCGCGGCCATCCCCCAGTCCCCGACCGACTATGACCTCGTGAGGAACGCGGTCTCACAGGAGACCGCGGACGGCAAGACGACCCTCGTCGTCCCCCCGGACAGCCCCATCGTCGCCCGCCGCGACTTCATCCTCAGCCTCATGAAGGACCGGTCCGTCCTCACCGCCGGCCAGTACACCGCCGAGGACTACGACAAGGCCATGAAGGAGCCGGTCGTCCTCGCGGCGCAGGCGACCCCGCGCTGGCGCGCCCCGCACTTCGTGTGGCAGGTCCGGCGCGAGCTCGGGTCCATCCTCTGCGGCCCGGACGTCGGCCAGGACTGCGAGAAGATCGACACGGGCGGCTACAAGGTCATCACGACGCTCGACTGGAAGATGCAGCAGGCCGCCGAGAAGTGGTCGAACGCGGCCGGCCGCGGGCCGGTCCAGAAGACCCCGGCGACGTATTACAAGAGCGCCAAGGTGCCGTACCGGCAGTGGCTCAAGAACCTCGAGGGCAAGGGCGTCAACAACGCCGCTCTCGCCTCGATCGACTACCGGACCGGTCAGGTCCTCGCCTACACGGGCAGCGCCGGCTACTACCTGCCGAGCAAGACGAAGAAGTTCTCGCCCCAGTTCGACGTGCTGGCCGACGGCTGGCGCCAGCCGGGCTCGGCGTTCAAGCCGATCAACTACATCACCGGGATCGAGGACCGGACCCTCACGGCCGCTTCGCTGTTCATGGACGTCACGACGGACTTCGGCGGCGGGTGGACGCCGACCGACGCGGACCAGATGGAGCGTGGGCCCCTCCGCCTCCGGGAGGCGCTCCAGGTCTCTCTCAACATCCCGTCGATCAAGGCCGCCGCCTACAACGGTGTCGACCACGTCCTCCAGTCCGCCCGGAAGTTCGGCATCCGGTTCCAGCCCGGAGTGGATCCGGGGCTCTCGGTCGGGATCGGGACGACCGAGATCCACATGGTCGATCTCGTGAGCGCCTACGGTGCCATCGCGAACGGCGGAGTCCTCGCCCCCCGGACGACGATCGTCAAGGTCATCGATCCGCAGGGGAACGTCATCTGGCCGCTCGAGGGCTCGTCGCCCAAGCGGAAGAAGGTCGTGAGCCCGCAGGCGGCCTACATCGTCACGAACATCCTTGCCTCCAACACGGACCCGGCCCAGAACCCGTTCTGGAGCGAGCGCAAGCTCGTGAACGCGGCCGGCGTCCGGCGGCCGGCGGCGCTCAAGACCGGGACGACGGACTCCACGATCGATCTCACCGCCGTGGGCTACACGGCTCCCCCCAAGGACAAGACGAAGTACGCGATCGTCACGGGCGCGTGGATGGGCAACAGCGACAACAGCGCGCCCCCTGAGGGCGTCGTGGCGCTCGAGTCGGCCGCGACGCTCTGGCAGGAATTCATGAACGAGACGACGAAGGCGCTCCCGCTGGCCGACTTCATCCGGCCGGCCGGCATCGTCGAGGCGACGGTCGATGCGAACAGCGGGATGAAGCCCGGCCCGTACACGGCACGCACGGTGAAGGAGATCTTCATCGACGGCACGCAGCCGACCAAGGCCGACGACACCAAGTTCGGGGTCGAGGTGGACAAGGAGAGCGGTCTCCTCTGGCAGGAGGGATGCGTCGGGCCGAAGGTGACGAAGGGGTTCCTGGACCTGTCCGCGGTGGAGGCGAGCTTCCCCCAGTGGCTGCCGTACAACCAGGGCTGGATCGATCGCGCGAGGAGTGGTTCCGGCGTTCGCGGCGGTCCGGAGCGCACGCCGACAAGCTACTTCTACCAGTCCGGCGGCTGGACGCCGTTCGGTGCTTCGTGGGGCGCGCCGTTCGCGCCCACCAAGACGTGCGAGGTCGCCCCGACGCCGACCGAGGAGCCGTTCCCGACCGACGACAGCGGCTTCCCGTTCCCGACGGACTCGTTCGACCCGTTCCTCTTCCCCTCGCCCGTTCCGTAGCCCGGGCGCGCCAGGGAGGTCGCGGGTCGCGGGCCGTGCGTGGGCGGAGCCGGACTAGAGTTCGACGACGGTCGCCCCGTCGCCCCCCTCCCCTCGCCCACCGGGCCGCCACGACCTGACCAGCGGGTGGGCCGATAGCTGGCTCCGCACGGCGTCGCGAAGCGCGCCCGTGCCGAGGCCGTGCACGATCGTCGCGCGCGGAAGCCCGGCGAGCGAGGCGTCGTCGAGGTAACGCCCCAGCAGCTCGAGCGCCTCTTCGACGCGCGCCCCGCGCAGGTCGAGCGACGACGCGATGGTCCGGGCACGATCGAGCCGGAGCGCCGGAATCGATCCGCCGGGCTCGTCGCCCGGCCGCGTTCCCCGCCCGGGTCGCGGCTGATCGGCGACGTCGCTCGTCGCGGGGACGAGGTCATCGATCTCGGCCGTCACCCGCAACCCCCCGACCTCGAGCGTCGCGCGCTTCCCGCCGCGGTCGAGCGCGGCGAGTCGGCCCTCCCAGCCACGGCTGCGGCTTCGGGCCCGCATCCCCACGCGCCACGCGACCGGGCGGGTCGGGGCCGGCTCCGCGACCGGCTCGTCGATCACCGGGAGCTGCGCGAGCAGGTCGTCGGCCGCCGCCACGATCCGGTCGAGCGTCGGTGCCGTGAGCACCTCCCGCTCCAGTCGCTTGCGGGCCGCCCTGACCTCGTCGCGCATCGCGCCGACGATCCGATCGCCCTCGGCACGGGCCGCCTTCACCGCCTCGTCGCGCTCGCGTCGTGCCCGACGCCGCTCTTCCTCTGCCCCCCGCTGCGCCTCCACGGTCCTCGCCTCGGCGACCCGGGCGCGCGCGAGGGCCTCGACGGCCTGGCCTTCATGCTCCCGGATGGACGCGAGCGTCTCCTCGAACGCGACCTGCCCCTCGGTGAGGCGGGAGCCCGCGTCGGCCACGATGGCCGCCGGCAGGCCGAGCCGCGCGGCGATGGCGAACGCGTGGCTGGTCCCGGGCAGGCCGATCGCGACCCGGTACGTCGGGCTCAGCGTCTCGAGATCGAACTCGACCGAGGCGTTGCGCGCCTGGGGCGTGGCGTGAGCGTAGACCTTGAGCTCCGCGTAGTGCGTCGTCGCCGCGACGAGCGCGCCGGTCCGGATGAAGTGGTCGAGGAGCGCCTGGGCGAGCGCGGATCCCTCGGTCGGATCGGTCCCGGCGCCGAGCTCGTCGAGGAGGACGAGCGTGTCCGGGCCCGCCGCCGCGACGATCCGGGTGATGGACCGGAGGTGGCCGCTGAACGTCGAGAGCGACTGCGCGATCGACTGCTCGTCTCCGATGTCCGCGAAGACGTCCCGAAGGATCGGCAGCGACGTGCCGGCCTCTGCCGGGACGTGGAGGCCGGTCTGGTGCATGAGGCAGAGCAGCCCGATCGTCCGCAGCGTGACCGTCTTCCCGCCCGTGTTGGGGCCGGTGATGACGAGCGCGGTGAACTCGCCACCGAGCTCGACGTCGATCGCCACGACCCGGCCGGCGAGGCCGGGATGGCGTGCGCTCTTGAGGACGATCCGCGACGTCGGCGACGTTGCCGCACGCGTCGCGTCCATCTCCGCCGCGAGGCGTGCCTTCGCGCTCCACAGGTCGAACCGGGCGAGGGCGTCGAGCGTCGCTCGGAGGGCGGGCGTGTGGGCGCCCACGAGCGCCGACAGCTCGTCGAGGATCCGCTCCACCTCGACCTGCTCGGCAAGCTGCGATTCCCGCCAGGCATTGCCCAGCTCGATCGCGACGATCGGCTCGATGAAGAGCGTCTGCCCGCTCCCCGACGCGTCGTGGACTATCCCCTTCACGCGGCTGCGGGCGTCCGAGCGGATCGGGATGACGTAGCGGCCGTTGCGCAGCGTGACGATCGGCTCCTGGAGCGCGCTGCCGAGCTCCGACGAGTGGACGAGCGTGTCGAGCCGTGCACGGAGGCGCTCGTACGCGACGCGCACCGCGCGGCGGAGGCCGCCGAGGCGCGGGGAGGCGCTGTCGAGCAGCTCGCCGGTCGGATCGAAGCTCCGCTCGAGGACGCTCCGCAGGGCGGGCAGTGGCTGTATGGTGCGCCCGAGGTCGCGGAGCAGGGGCCGCCGCTCGGTGCCGAGCGCCTCCGCGAGACGGCCGGCGGCCTCGAGGGTCTCCGCGATGGCGACGAACTGTCCGGCCTCGAGCCTGCCTCCCCGAGCGGCGCGCTCGATCGCGGGTCCGATGTCGTGCGCGCCTCCGATGCCGACTCCGGGTCGCTCCTGGAGGAGGGCGCGCGCCTCGTCCGTCTCGTCCAGGCCGCGCGCCACGATGACCGGATCGCTGGACGGCTCGAGCGCCTCCGCCCATCGGTTGCTCGGGCCGAAGGACGTCGCCGCGGCGAGGCGCGCCCGCACGAGCGGCAGCTCGAGGAGAGAGATCGACTTGGCGTCCATCACCGCGGCCGTCGTGGCGCGCGTGGCGCCGGGACGGCCGCGCTCGCCCGCAGCGTGAGTCGCCAGGGGAGGCTCGCCCACGGTTCGCCGGCGTAGGCGATCCCGACGCGCGGTCCCGCCACCACCTCGCCGGGAGGGACCGCTGCCCAGGGGTCGACATCGATGGCAAGCCGGAGCGGTCCGGAGGGCGCGCACAGGTCGATCCCGGTCTCCGTCACCTCGATCGAGAACGCGGCGCCGACGAGCCCGGGGCCGCGCGCGAGGGCGGGTGCCGAGAGCGCCGCGATCCGCTGCTCCGTGTGCGCCGCGAACCGCCGCTCGGTGTGCGCCCCGCGGTCGTCGTGCGGCGCCGGGTCCGGCCGACCGCTGGCTCGCCGGGTCCGGGCACGCCGCATCGCGTCGGCCCCGACGAGCGGGTCGACCGCGCGGATGAGAACGGCCGCCGGCGACCCAGCGACCTCGGTGACCACGTTCAGGCAGCGATGCATCCCGTACACAAGATAGACGTACGCGACGCCCGGCGGCCCGTACATGACGCGGTTGCGAGGTGTCGGGCCGAAGCGCGCATGGGACGCCCGGTCGGCCTCGCCGATGTACGCCTCGACCTCCGTGATCCGCCCGATCCTGGTCCCCTCGTCACCGTCGTCGCGGACCAGGAGCGCCCCGAGGAGCGACCGGGCAGCGACGAGTGTCGGGGCTGCGAGCAGATCACGCGGGAAGGGCGAGAGCCGTGCGTCGGGTGCCGGAGCCCCCTCGCGCCCGCCGATGCCGCTCAGGTGCCGCTCAGGTGGGGTAGAGGCGCCGGATGTCGGCCGGGATGAATGGCCCCGCCAGCGCGATGAAGACCGGGATGAGGACGTCGCGGTAGAAGCCCGCCGTCGCCGTGATGTCGACCGCGTCCCAGATCGACCGGAGGAGCCGGATCTCCCGGGGGTCGAATGTCGCCGTGGCGAGCCCGAAGTAGGAGTCGAAGATGATGAGGAACATGCCCACCATGAGGAGGACCTGCATGACGCCGAGGACGCCGCCGAGGAGCTCGTCGAGCCATTCCGCGTCCTCGAAGATCGGCGTCCGACGGTAGAGGCCCTGGATGGCCACCGTGGACGCGATGGCGATGACGATGAAGAGCCCGAGGAACGCGAGCATCTCGACGTAGGCCGGGCGGAGCGCAGTCCAGTTCGCCGCGAGCAGCGAGCCGAGTGGCACGCGCAGCGCCGCGGCGAGGAAGAACGCGAACAGCAGCGACGCGATCCCGAGCGCCCGACGGATGACGCCCTGGATGAAACCCGCGACGAAGCCGATCAGCAGGGCCGCGATGAACAGCAGGTCGAAGAGCGGGACGCCCAAGACGATCACCGACGGGGGCCTCCGCTAAGCGAGCGGCGCGCCGATCGCACCTGCGGGCAGCGTAGCAGCCCGGCGCCCGCCGGGGGGACCGTGGACGCACATGGCCGACGCCGCTCGAGGCGCGCCGCCGTGCCGGCCCGTGTGCAGACCCGGGCCGTCCGCGGACGAGGTCGTCCCTCTCAGGTCCGGATGCGGGCTCCCACGTCTCGCACGAGCGCGTCGGTCACGGCACGGACCACCGCCTCGATCTCCTCGTCGGTGAGCGTCGCGTCGGGCGACTGGAGCGTGAGCCGGATCGCGAGGCTCTTCTCAGCCGGGCCCAGGGACTCGCCGCGGTAGACGTCGAACAGCCGGACATCGCGCAGGAGCGCCCCGGCGGCCCGCCGAGCGGCCTCCACCACCGCGCCGGCTTCGACCGCCTCGCCGACGACCGCGGCGAGGTCCCGGTCCACGGCCGGGACGCGCGGCACGGGTCGAGCGGAGACGGCGCCGACCACGCCGCCGCCGAGCCCCGCGATCGCGATCTCGCCGACAACGACCCTCGGGGTGCGCACCTCCCAGGCCTCGAGGATGTCGGGGTGGAGCTCCGCGATGAGGCCCCCGAGGGCGACGGCGTCGGGTGTCGCCGGGAAGCCCGCGGCACGCGGCCCGCCCCCGGAGGGACCGAGTGACGCGACGACGGTGGCGGCACGGCCCGGGTGGAACGGCGACCCGCGGCGATCCGGCGCGTATGTCGGAGGCGCCAGTGCGAGTCGCTCGGCGACGATCTCCGCTACGGCCTTCGCGTCGTCGAGGTCGTACGGCCGCGGCTGCCTGTTCCACGCGGCCGGCAGGGCGTCGCCGGCGAGGAGGAAGGCGAGTCGCCACCACTCGCGCGGCCCATCCGCGTCGGCCGCGTATCCCTTGCCGACCTCGAAGAGCGCGATCCGCTCCCGACCGTGACGCTCGTTCGTGACGAGAAGGTCGAGGAGGCTCGGGACCAGGTGCCGGCGCAGGACCGAGTGCTGCGCCGACAGGGGGTTGCGCACGGTGATGACGGGACCACCCGAGGGCGTCTCGCCCGCCGGCAGGGGCGCATCGTCCGGCCACGGAAGCGCGACGAGTGAGTGGGGAGCCACGAGCGCATGGCTCACGACCTCGGAGAGTCCTGCGCCGACGAGGGCGTGCCGGATCGCATGGCGCACTCCGAGCGGTGACGGCCGGTACGACGGCATCAGGGTCTCGGGCGTCCGCGTCGGAACGGCGTCGTAGCCGAGCACGCGAGCGACCTCCTCCGCCACGTCGGCCTCGATGGCGATGTCCTGCCGCCACGTCGGGACGAGCGCGACGAGCGCATCGCCGGGACCGGCATCGACCCTGGCGCCGCCGGCGCCATCGACGATCGCCACGACGATCGGACCCGTCGGCTCCTCGGTCTCGATGTCGACGCGGGCGAGCAGCGCGCGCTGTTCCGCCGCAGCGACCCGGGCCCCGAGGATCCGCTCGATCCGAGCCGGTCGGAACGCGACCCGCGATCGAGGGGGCTCGACGGGGTTCGTGTCGACGCGGCCGGGGTGGACCGCGCCACCGGACCACGCGGCCACGAGCTGCGCGACGCGGTCGGCGCCGATGCGTGCGGTGGGGATGTCCTGGCCCTTCTCGAACCGAAGGCTCGCCTCGGACCGGAGGGCGTACCGCTGGCCGGTCCGGCGGATGCTCACCGGGTCGAAGATGGCCGACTCGATGACGACGTCGGTGGTCGCGTCCGTCACCTCGGACGCGGCGCCGCCCATCACGCCCGCGATGCCGATGACCTCCCGCGGGTCGGCGATGACCAGGGTCTCCGGGTCGAGGTCGCGGACGACGTGGTCGAGCGTCACGAGGCGCTCCCCCACCCTCCCGCGTCGCACGATGATCGTCCGGTCGTTGACGGCGGCGGCGTCGAACGTGTGCGTCGGCTTGCCCATCTCGAGCATGACGTAGTTGGACGCGTCGACGACGTTGCTGATCGGCCGCATCCCGGCGGCACGCAGTCGCATCTGCACGTGATCGGGCGACGGGCCGATCGCCACGCCGCTCACGATGCGCCCCACGAACCGCGAGCAGAGCCCGGGCTCCTCGACGACCACGGTGAGCAGGTCCGAGACCGGGGCTCCGGACTCGACGAGCTCGATCGTCGGATGGCGCAACCGGCCGCCGGTGGCAGCGGCGACCTCGCGCGCGAGGCCGATGAGGCTCAGCGTGTCGCCGCGGTTGGGTTTCACGTCGACGTCGAGGACGACGTCGCCGTACAGGTCCGACAGGTCCCGGCCGAGCGGAGTCTCGGCCGGAAGGATGAGGATCCCGTCCGCGTCGGTCGTCAGCTCCAGCTCGTCTCCCGAGCAGAGCATGCCCTCCGAGACGACCCCCATCTTCTCCGTGCTCTCGATCCGGCGTTCGCCCGGGAGGATCGCGCCGGGGAGTGCCACCGGGACTCGCTGGCCGGGGGCGATGTTCGTGGCCCCGCACACGATGTGGAGCGGCTCGCCCGATCCGATCGTCACGGTGGTGAGAGAGAGACGGTCAGCGCGCGGGTGACGTTCGACGCTGAGCAGCTCGCCGACGACGACCGACCGCCACGTCGCACCCCACCGCTCGATCGACTTCACCTCCATCCCGAGGAGCGTGAGCCGTTCCGCGAGCGCCTCCGGCTCGAGGTCGACGTCGACGTAGTCGCGCAGCCAGCTGAGAGGGACCCTCATCGGAACAGTTCCGGTTGGCGGACGCCCGTGGCGTCTGACGAGGCGACGATGACGGTCCGGAGCGCTTCCTCGATGCGGAGGCGGTCCCGCAGCCTCGTGACCAGGACGTCGAGCGGACCGAGGCTTGCCACATCGACCGTCGGCACGCCGGCCTTTCGGTCCATGTCGGCCATGTACCCGGCGAGCCACTCGTTGTCCGCGTATTGACCCGGGTTGTCTTGCTCGGCCCGCTTCTCGCGGACGTATGGAGCGAGGATCGCCCACCACGCCTGGTACATCAGGCCGTAGCCCAGGTAGAGGGCCTTCCGATCGAGGTCCCCGTTGCGGGCCAGTGTCGCGACTTCCTCGCACCAGTTCAGGAGCCCGGCCGCCGAGCCTTCCGGGAGGTGCCCAAGGTCGGCCCCGTCGCGGAGAGCGAGAAGGATCTCGAGGCGATAACGCATCTGGCGCTCGGATTCCCAGTCCTGAAACAGCGAGATCTGCTCCTCGCGGGCCCCGGCACTCCGCGCCATGCTGAGCTGCCGCCAGATGGCGAGGAACGTCACAACGAGGACGATCCCGCTCAGCGCCGTCCAGAACCACTCCGACCCCGGCCCGATGAACGCCATCCCGTCGGTGTTGATGATCTTCACGTGGACTCCCCTGCCCTGGTCCTCCGACTGCCAAAGCCGGTCGCTCGCGTATCGGCGAGCGGAAGATTGCCTCTAGCGGAACTGCTCCAGGAAGCGAAGGTCGTTCTCCATGAACAGGCGCAGGTCCGTGACGCCGTGGCGGAGCATGGCGATCCGCTCGACGCCCATCCCGAACGCGAACCCCTGGTAGCGCTCGGGATCGATCCCGCCGTTGAGGAGGACGACCGGGTGGACCATCCCGGCCCCGAGGATCGTCATCCAGCCCGAGCGCCCGCAGGCTGGGCACCCCGTGCCATCGCAGGCGACGCACCGGACGTCGAACGCGACGGATGGCTCGGTGAACGGGTAGTACCCGGGGCGGAACCGGGTGGCACGATCCGCGCCGAAGAGCGCGTGCGCGAACTCGTCGAGCAGGCCCTTGAGGTCCGCGAGGCTCGTCCCCTCGTCCACCATGAGGCCCTCGACCTGGAAGAACTCGAACGCGTGGCTCGCGTCGACCGCCTCGTACCGGAAGCACCGTCCCGGCAGTAGTGCCCGGATCGGCGGGCGTGTCTCGCGCATGACCCTGATCTGCCCCGGCGAAGTGTGCGTGCGGAGGAGATGGTCGTCGATGTCGACGTAGAGCGTGTCCCAGAGGTCTCGCGAGGGGTGGTCGGGCGGGATGTTGAGCATCTGGAAGTTCGTGACGTCGTCCTCGACCTCGGGCCCCTCGTATTCGACGAAGCCGAAGCGACCGAAGACCTCCTCGATCGCGTCGATCGTCTCGAGGACCGGATGGAAGGTCCCGCGTGCGAGGCGGCGGCCCGGCGTCGTGACGTCGAGGGTCTCGGCCGCGAGCCGGGCCTCGAGCCCTTCGGCGCGAAGCGCGGTTCCCCGCTCCGCCACGGCGCCCTCGACCGCCTCCCGGACGTCGTTCGCGACGGCACCCACCCGAGGCCGGTCGTCGGCCGGGAGTCCGCCGATCCCCCGGAGGATCTCGGTGAGCGCACCCTTCCTGCCGAGGAGATCGACGTGGACCTGCTCGAGCGCGGCTGGATCGGTGGCTGCCGCGACCGCCGACAGCGCGTCGGCCCGCAGCCGCTCGAGCTGTCCCGTGATGGTCGCGAGGTCCACCTGCCGCCCCTCCTGGGGATCGCGCGGAGCGCCGCGCACTGCTCTGGGAAGAAGGAAGCCCTCGTCGGCCGCTGACGGGGCGAGGGCTCGCAAGGCTGAGTCGGCCGCCGCGGGGGGCGGCCGCGGGCGTCAGGCGCCCGTCGCCGCCTCGACGATCTTCTCGAAGGTCGGCGCGTCGCGCACCGCGAGGTCTGCGAGGATCTTCCGATCGATGACGATGTCGGCCTGCTTGAGGCCGGCGATGAGCTTGGAGTACGTCGTTCCGTGCTGTCGAGCCCCGGCGTTGATGCGGATGATCCACAGCTCGCGGAGCTGGCGCTTGCGCTGCTTCCGGTCGCGGGTGGCATAGGCCATCGCGTGGAGGAGCGCCTCGCGCGCGGGCTTGATGAGCTTCGAGCGCGTTCCCTTACGACCCTCCGCATCATCGAGGAGCCGCTTGTGTCGCTGGTGGGACGTGACGCCCCGCTTGACGCGTGCCATCTGGTGCTGACGCTCCTACAGGTACGGGAGGAGGCGGCGGACCTGCTCCCGGTGCGCGGGACCGATGAGCTCCTTGCCCGCGTAGCGCCGCGTCCGGCGCGAGCTCTTGATCTGGAGGTGGTGGCCGCTCCAGGACTTCACGCGGATCGGCTTGCCGCTCCCGGTCGTCCCGATCCGCTTCTGCGCGGCCTTGTGGCTCTTCATCTTGGGCACGGCCGCTTCACTCTCCCGTCAGCGCCGGACTGGCCGGCGTGTCCGATGCCGGCGCGGCGACCGCCGCGTCCGTCGTCGTCTTGCTCGTCTTGTCGGCCGCGGTGGCGGAGGCCGCCGCGGCCGTCTTCGTCGTCTTCGTCACCGGCTTCTGGGCCGGGGCCGGGGCCGGCTTCGTCGCCACGGCGGGGGCCTCTGCCGCCGCCTTCGGGGCCGGGGCCGGCTTCGTCGCCAGGGCCGGGGTCGGGGCCGGCTTCGGGGCCTCTGCCGCCGGCGCTGCAATCGTTTCGCGTGACTTCGGCTTGTGGCTCGAGGCGATGACGATGTGCATCGACCGGCCCTCGAGCAGGGGGGCTCGTTCCAGCACGCCGTGATCCTTCACCCTGTCGGTGAACTTGGTGAGGAGGTTCCGGCCGATCTCCGGATGCGTGAGCTCGCGCCCCCGGAACTGGACCGTGACCTTGATGCGATCCCCCTCCTCGAGGAACTGGATCGCCCGATGGACCTTGGTGTCGAAGTCGCCGATCCCGATCTTGGGCTTGAGCCGGATCTCCTTGAACTCGACGGACCGCGAGCGGCGCTTCGCCTCTTTCTCGCGCTTCGCGAGCTCGTACTTGTACTGTCCGAAATCCAGGAGCTTCACCACCGGTGGAGAGGCCGTGGGTGCGACCTCCACGAGGTCGTAGCCACGTTCCTGCGCCAGCCGGAGGGCCTCGCCCGTGGGCAGGACCCCGAGCTGAGCGCCGTCCTCGTCCACGACCCGCACCTGCGGGACACGGATCATCTGGTTGATTCGGAGGTCTCGGCTGATCTTCTGCCCCTTCGTTCGTGCTCCGATGGTCGCCCAGCCGCCGACGGGCACGCTGATGCCCGGGCCTCGGCGCCCGCGGGACTATACCATGCGCCGCCGGGCCCCAACAAACGGCGGGCGGCTCACACGCGCCGTTCGAAGGCCTCCGTCGCGAGGCGTTCCGCGAGGTCATCCCAGCCGACACCGGGCTCCTGCTCACCCGACCGCGTCCGCACGGCGACGGCCCGCGCCTCGATCTCGCGATCGCCGAGGACGAGCATGTACGGCACCTTCTGCTCCTGGGCGAGCCGGATCTTGTTCTGCATGCGGTTGTCCGACGCGTCGACCTCGACGCGCAGGCCGCGCGCCCGCATCACGCCCGCGAGCTCGCCCGCGGCGTCGACGTGACGGTCGGCGATCGGGATGACGACAGCCTGCACCGGCGCGCACCAGAGTGGGAACGCGCCGGCGAAGTGCTCCGTGATGACGCCGATGAACCGCTCGAGCGACCCGTAGATCGCGCGGTGGATGGCGACCGGCCGGCGTTGCTGCCCCTCTTCGTCGATGTACCAGAGGTCGAATCGCTCCGGCAGCATGACGAGGTCGACCTGGATCGTCGCCGTCTGCCATTCGCGCCCGAGCGCGTCCTCGATCTGGATGTCGATCTTCGGGGCGTAGAACGCGCCGTCCCCCGGCTTCAGGCGATACTCGACACCCGAACGCTCGAGCGCCTCCCGCATGAGCCCCTCGGCGCGGTCCCAGAGGGCCGGGTCGCCGAGCGCACCGTCCGGGCGCGTGCCGAATGTGAACCTGGGATGGAGGTCGAACCAGCCGTACGCCTCCGTGACCTCACCCAGGAGCCCCTCGATCTCCGAGCCGATCTGGTCCGGCCGGACGTAGATGTGGGCGTCATCGGTCACGAACTGGCGGACGCGCGTGAGCCCCGAGAGCACCCCCGAGCGCTCGTTGCGGTGGAGCCGGCCGTACTCGGCGAGTCGGAGCGGCAGGTCGCGGTACGAGCGGACCCGGCTCTTGTAGATGTACGTGCTCTCCGGGCAGTTCATCGGCTTGAGGCTGAAGGTCTGGCCCTCGGTCTCGAGCTTGAACATGTTGTCGCTGTAGTGGTCCCAGTGGCCCGACTGCTCCCAGAGCTTGCGGTGGACGAGGACCGGCGTGCTGATCTCCTCGTACCCTCGGCGCTCCTGGAGCTCGCGGATGGCGGTCTCGAGGGTCCGGTAGAGCCGCCAGCCCTTGGGATGCCAGAAGGCGGAGCCCGGGCTCACGTCGTGGAAGCTGAAGAGGTCGAGCTGGACGCCGAGGCGTCGGTGGTCGCGCTTCTTCGCCTCCTCCCGCCTCCACAGGTAGCGGTCGAGATCCTCCTGCGTCTCCCACACCGTGCCGTAGATGCGCTGCAGCATCGCGCGGGACTGGTCTCCCCGCCAGTACGCCCCGGCGACCGCGAGGAGCTTGAACGGGCCGATCCGGCCGGTGCTGGCGACGTGGGGTCCCTTGCAGAGGTCGGTGAACGGACCGTGCTCGTAGAACGTCGTCTCGGGGACGGCGTCGCCGGCCGCATCGGCACGTGCCGCGAGGTCATCGAGGATCTCGACCTTGTAGCCCTGGCCCCGGCCCTCGACGAGCGCCCTCGCGTCGTCGAAGGGCACCTCTCGCCGGACGAACGGGTGGTCGGCGCCAACGCTCGCCCGCATCCGGTCCTCGATCGTCGCGAGGTCGTCCGGCGTGAGGGGCCGCGGGAGGTCGAAGTCGTAGTAGAAGCCGTCGTCGATCGGC
>Ga0315297_10000987_pt1 | contig 17249 bp, 11 predicted proteins | sample YL17G15_0_MG_FD_203628 | JGI IMG/M metagenome (GOLD analysis project Ga0315297, IMG submission 203628) | Sediment microbial communities from Yellowstone Lake, YNP, Wyoming, USA - YL17G15_0 | ecosystem: Environmental > Aquatic > Freshwater > Lake > Sediment | place: USA: Wyoming | collected... | reverse complement strand
GCTCAAAAGTATAATTCTGCCCTGGAACTATATCCATCAGTTTTGTCCAGTTTCCGTAACAAATCTGTTCTGTAAAATTCCAGTCCTTGCACTTGTACAATTCTGTTCCTTTAGCAGTCACTGTTACAGTTGCGTTTGTGAAGTCAAGATTAGTTGGATCAATAGCGTAAACTTCTATATAGCCTGACAATTCCCCTGTCTCATTTACATCATCTATGTTTACAGGTTCTGCGAAATCCTCATAGATCTCCATATCTTTGAACTCTATGGACTGAATAGGATGATTTTCAGGCTTGATTTTTAGGTTGTATTCTCCTTCCTCAATGTTTTTACTGGATTCTCCTTTTTCCTTTTTGCCTTTGGTCTCTTTTGTCAGGCTGTCAATCAATTCGATTGTCGCATTAACTTCATTTCCCTGACTATCGATTACTTCTGAGCCCAAACTTATTTCTCCAGCAACACCGAATTCAAATGCTTCTGTATGCTCTCCGACTAAAATCCTGAATCTCTTGTTCTGCCAGTCGTGGACTATCAAGGTCACATCTTCTCCTGCTGAAGATGTGTTCTGGCTTAATTCATAGTCAAGCTCTTTTCCTTTTATGATGATAGGCAATGGTTCAGCAGAATCATGGTGGAATATTACTATCAGTTCATCTGTCTCATTGTCATATTCAGTAGAATCAATTATTGCATCATATCTTAGGTCTTCTTTTATTTTTTCATAGGTTACATTTGTCTCATTGGCTTCTACTGTTAAATTCTTCAAAGCATAATCTATCTTATCTATCTTTAATAGTCCAGAATCAACTTCAAATACAATATTATAGTCAGTGCCATTCAACCCAGGAGGCAATAAGCATGTTTCAGCGCAGGCTAAACTAAATTTAATCTCTTTTATCTCTTCTGCTTCTTTTGGATCAAATGTAAATGTCTTTGAGGCTATTATCAAAGTTGTTTCATCTTTTATCCTTACTCTCACTTTCCTGTCTGTCTTGTCAGCATAACTGAAATGAGTTATTATTGACACTTCTTTTTCCTCTCCTGATTCTACAACTTCAGCAGTAGGCATCTCAATAATATACGGCTCTTCATATCCTTCAATATCCAGCACTAGATATTTGATTGCGATTGACTGGTTCTCCTGATTGTCAATTGTCAGGACAACCTCCGTTATTGTTCCCCATGATTTCTTCCATTCATGCCTGAATTCAGCATCCTTAATCTCTACATTCTTGTATTTATCTAGCGGGATAATCTCTTCTGTGATATTGACTTCTTCTGTAATATTCGCTTCTTCTATCTCTTCAGTAACATTAATCTCTTCAGCAGTCCCTTCTGTGGCATTAATCTCTGCAGAAACATTTATTTCAGTTGCATTTCCAGTTATGTTCACTTCTTCTGTTGCATTGATTTCAGTGATATTTTCTGTAACATTCGCTTCTGTGATGTTAACCTCAGTTATATTTTCAGTTGCATTGATCTCTTCAGTAATGTTTGCAGTTATGTTTTCTGTCAGAGCAGGTTCAGTCGCATCTATCTCTTCTGTGATGTTTTCAGCAGGAATCTCTTCTGTCACATTCTCTGGAGGTGATTCTTCAGTTACATTTTCAGGAGTTTCTACAGGAGGAACTTGTTCAACTGGCTGTTCAGGAACAGGTGTTTCTGGAGCTGGCATTGCTTCTTCAGGAATTTCTGGAGGGGTTGTCTCTTCAACAGGTATTTCTTCTTGAGGAGTTTCTTCTGGCATATCACTGACTGGATAATCAGGCACTGCCTCTTCTGGCATCTCTTCCTCGCCGCCAACAAAGAATCCAGTCACTCCAGAAAGCTCTTGCTTGGCAATTGTTTTGTCGTCAAATATCAAATACTTATTCCCGTCTTTATCTTCAAGATAAGCTTTTACAGTTCCATTTCCAGTATAGCTTCCGCTCAACCTTAGAGTTCTAAGTTCAAATGCTTCAGGGTGCTCTTCTATCACAAATTGATGTTCAGCATTGGAATCAATCTCCCAGCTTATATTCTGTTCATAGGTCATGAGCCCTTCTTCTGAGATAAAGTAGCCTGTTATTCCAGGAGCTAAGAAGTATAATGCCACCATCATCAGCATGATTGTAATGCTTATGATAAAGAGAGGAGATTTTACAATATCCAAAACAGATTTTTCTTTCTGCAGGCTCTTAACTAACTCTGCAAGTTTCTCTTCTTGGATTGCCTTGCTATTCTCCTTTAGCTGTAGTTTTAATTTATACATTTTTTATTTTTTTCTGCGCTCTTGAATAGACTGTCCAGACAGTCCTCTCATTCCTTTGCAGTAATTCTCCAATCTGATGATAAGAAAGTTTGAATTGATCTTTTAGGTAAGAAGCAACAGCTTCGAGAATGCTAAGCTCTGTTTTCAAGACAGAAACAGGGATGTTATATTCTGTCTCAGAAGGCTTAAGCTGCTCTGGCAATGAAACAACAGCATTCTTATGCGCCTGCCAAACTGTTTTCCTGTCTCTTCCAAGAAGCTCTGCAATCTTTGAGTAATCAGTATTTAGATTCTCCTTAAGGTATTTTACAGTTGTCTCAAGAGGGCTTAATTTTTTTGTAAAGATAGTGCACGGAATCATCACTTCTTCCTGGATAAAATTCAGGACATCTGTTGTAGACAAATGATACTTCTTTTTCAGCCTATTAATCAAAACCTTGAAGACCTTGAAATCCTCATCCTGGTAAAACTTAGAACTATCAAACTCTGTGTATTTCTGTAGCTTCTCCTCTCTGAAACCTCTTTTTGCCATTAAATTACTTAAATTTAAGTATAAATATCTATATATGTAAGTAATAAGTATATAAATATTGCTGTTCTAAAACAAGTATTTCATAAAAGTATTTATAAATGTAAGTATTTAAACCCTAAATGTAAGTATAAACTAAACTATGGTAAAGTATCTTATCTTTATATGTAAGTATTTTTACCAATTAATGTAAGTAATTAATAACAATAGAAAGGTCTTGTTATGTAAGTATTTTATTGATAAATGTAAGTATTAGAACCAACTGCCGCCTGACTTGTACCAAAGCCATCTTAGGAATTGGGAAAAATTATAGAAAGGCCTGTGCCTCTGAGTATTCCTTTTCCAGCCAGATTTGCTGGTTTTTTCAGTATTTTCATTGGTTGTAGGCTCTTCTGCTGTTGGCGTTACAGCTGGTGCTGGCTCTACAACAGGGCAACTGACCACAACATTGCCTTGTGCTTCACACGCTGGATCCTCATATACTCTAGTGCATCCCTTTGAATTGATATAATTCAGCGCTGTTGCAGGGTCAAGACATTTAATTTCTCCAACACCGACTGTAGCAGATGTGATAGTAGGGTCATCAAAGATGATTATGATAAGGCCTAAAAGAATGAATACTGCAAATCCGCTATAAATAGCAACTTTTTTTATCAATTTAAACCTCTTTTGCATAGTTAATTAACATTAATATTTAAATATTTTTATTTAAAATTTGATTTTCTAAAATTGTTCTAGTAATATACATTGGTCAGTTTAGGCTATACTTCCATATACATCTAAAGAAATACAAATGAATAGAAATATTTATATATAAGTATACACTTTACTATACTAAGATAACAATAGTATCTCAAAATGGGTAAGAAAGAAGAGAACAACAATCAAAAGGTAACACTTTCTATAGATTCTAAAACTTATCAAAACTTCCAAAAATACTGCGAAGAGCACGCAATAATGCTTTCTAAGAAAATTGAATTGTTCATGAAAAAAGAATTGGAGGACTCCAAAGAAACGTGATGGATAAAAAAGAGGTGTGGACTAAAGCGTTAATTTTAATAGCATTTGCTGCGCTTGCACTAAGCTTAGTTTACGCTGAAGGTTTGAATGATGCAAACCAATCAATCTTTACTAATTTTACGAATATAACTTCTCAAGATGTTTCCAACGAGTCATTAAATCTAACAATCCCAGATGAAACGAACTTAACCATCTTAAATGAAAGTTCAATTTCAAATATGATAGAGCAGACAGAAGAAACTCCTGAAAATAATACTCAATTGAATGAAACCAAGAAATTCAAATTATTAGGAGAAATAAAAGATGCAAAAGGAAATAATCTGAACGCGGACATTAGGTTTATCAACAAAAAGACTGGAAAGATAGACGAGTTCAAGCAGAACAAAAAAGGCAGATTAGGCGTGCAGGCTGAATCTGAACTGGATGAAGGAAAATATTCTGTAGTGATCAGCCTTGAAGAAACCCCTGTCAATAAGATTACAATTGAAGAAGTTGAGATGCAGTCTGATGTTTCATCATTGATTGATGTTGATGATGCTCCTGAGACAGACGGATTTGTTGAAGTGTATGCTATTAATCCTTTGATTAATTTCACATCTGCGATTGTTGAGGTCACTGCAAAGGGAAATGCGTTGTATAAATGCAAGGAATGGAATTTTGAAGAGCAGAGATGTGATGGAGAATGGGTATTTTTACAATCAATAATTCCTGGAAAGAAATACACATTTACAATCAATGTAGATGACCCCGGATTTGCAGAGACTTTGCAGCCAGGAGCCACAACAGGAAAAGACACTTATATTGCGAGCGGAGCTCCGAACAGCAATTATGGCGATGCAATAGGTATGGATGTTCTTTCTAACACAAGAAGAATTTTGATAGAATTCAATCTTTCAAGCATTCCCTCAAATGCAAGAATAACTGCCGCAAACTTGAAACTTTATACGACTGCAAAAAGCGCTGGAGACCCTGTAACTGACATTTACAGATTAAATCGCTCATGGGCTGAATCAGGAGTTTCTTGGAATAAATATGATGGAACTAATTCATGGACAACTGCTGGAGGGGACTTTGACTCAGTAAAATGGGCAACTACTACAATTGCAGCTGTTGGGTGGTCCAGCTGGAATATTACTAATTTAATCCAGAATTGGGTAAATGGCTCATATTCAAATTACGGAATGTTAGTCAAATCAGACACCACAGGAAGCGGAACTGCCAATATTGCAAGCAGCGACCATAGCGATTCAGCAAAATGGCCTATTTTAGAACTGAATTACACAACTCCATTAAACATAACATTTGTCAGCCCGACTCCAAACAATACAACAACGATAAATATTACCAGTGCATTCATAAATGTTTCATTAACAAACGGAAATGCGAGCTCTGCAAAACTGGAATGGATTAACGGCGGAAGCACAAATTATACAATGAGCAACAGCTCAGGAAGCAATTGGTATTATAATGTTTCAGGGCTTGGAAATGCAGCTTACACTTACAGGGTTTATGCAAATGATTCTTTTGACGGAACAGTTTATGTTTCTGAAACAAGAACAGTGACTGTAAATGCAGATGTTTTATGCACTACGCTTAACATAAGCAATTCAATTTATACATTAACTGGAAATGCAAGTTCTTTAGGTACATGTTTTAAAATAGGAGCCAACAACGTCACTTTAGACTGCCAAGGGCGTATCGTAAATTATTCAATCAGTTCAAAAGGGTATGGTGTAAATAACACAGGTTATAATTTTACAACTGTCAAGAATTGCAATTTTGTTGAAGGTTCTGCTTCTGGGGATGATAATTACGGGATTTATTATTATAATTCTTATAATGGAACAATTTATAACAATACAATCAATACTTACAAAACAGACACCTATGGGGCGTATTTATACAACAGCAATTACCAGAACATTTCAAATAATAACATTACAGCAAGAGGCAATTCTGCTTATGCGATTTATTTAAGGGGAACTTCAAATTCAACAGTTAATGCCAATTATCTTTATGCTAATAGCGGCAGTTCAGGGCAATATGCATTATATCTTTATAACGCTGCAAATAATAATACAATTTCCTATAATAATGTTAATGCAACTAGCGCTTCAGCATGCATAAGATTATTTTCAAGCGCCAATTATAATAAGATTATTTATAATAATGTAACAACTGGAGCTGGAAATGCGATAGATATTTCTGGGGCTGGATATGAAAATATATCTTATAATAAAATTATTCATATGTCTGGAGCTAGTTGGGGAATTTATTTAAATACAGCTGTAAACACGACAGTATTTTATAATGACCTTAATATAACCGGTTCAAGTTCTGTTGGGATTTATTTATTATCTGGGGGAAATTATAATGATATAGAATTTAACAATATTTCCAGTTCTGGGAATGTCGCAATGGGAATGCAAGTCAGAAGCAATTCAAATTCAAATTATTTTAATTCAAATAATATATCAACTAATGGTTCGGATAATGTAGGGATTAGATTTAGGGCCGGCTCTACAGGCAATGTTTTGAATAATCTTAATATATTAACTTTTGGGACAGGGGATTCATATCCGATTGATATTTATGATAGCAGCAATAATTTTTCAATATACGATAGTAAAGTTAATGCAAGCTCTGGAGTTGCAGATTTTATTATAAGGGCAAGTCCTATTGGAATTTGGAATTTTGTAAATGTTACTAAGTCTAATAATAATCCTATAAATGTAAGTTGGGCTGCTGGAGTAAATGGAACTCTTAATATGCGTTGGTATTTAGACGCAAATGTTACAAGCCAAAATGGCACAGCTCTGGATGGCGCAAATGTTTCAGTTTATTACGGAAATGACACATATATTAACTCTAATTTGACTGACTCAAATGGAAAAGCAAGATTCACTTTATTAGGATTTATGCAGAATTCTTCAAGCGGAATATATTATGAAGCGCCTTACACTGCCGATGTTTCCAAAGAAGGATATGGAATTTCTTCAAACAGCTCGATAAATATGTCAAATAATGTCCTGCTAAGATTGACTTTAGACCAAATACCTCCTCTAATAACACTTAACTTGCCTGACAACAGCACGCAAATCAACAACACACAGACAGTAAACTTCAACTTCACAGCAACAAGCCATTATAGCACAACGCTGAGCTGTTCGATATATCTTGGCGGCTTGCTGAACCAAACGAATGCTTCTACGCAGAACAACACGCTGACAAACTTCCAAATCAGCGGGATAAGCTACGAAAGCCACAGTTGGTTTGTAAACTGTTCTGATGGAAGCCTAAACAATGTCTCGGAAACAAGATACTTTGTGATAGGAGATACAATCGCTCCCAATGGGACAGCCATAAATCCAGCAAATGCCACAATAACAAATATTACAAGCCAGAATTTTACCATAAACCTAAGCGACAGCAATGGGCTGAGAAATGTGACTTTGAATATTTACAATGAAACTGGATTATACAATAGGACCACTATAGATTTAGGAGGGGTTACTCAGACAACAATAGGGATTGTTGTGGGGCTTGTTAATGGAGTTTACAATTGGTTCTGGGAGATATTTGACCTGGCTGGGAACTTCTTTACAACGCAGACAGCCGAGGGAAACAGAACCATAACAATAGACACGATCAATCCGCAGATTAGCATCAGCTCTCCTCTTAATGCAAATTACACGAATGCAACAATCCTGGTTAACATAACTTCAACTGGAGATTACACTTGGTTTGACAATGGAACAGGAATAGAAGTTTATACAACCCCTGTTTACAGAACATTTGGAGAGGGTTCAACAACACTTACAGCCTATACAAATGACACTGCAGGAAACGCAAATTCAACTTCAGTGATGTTCTTCGTGGATACAATCAAACCTTCAACTATAACAAATCTTGCAAATGTGTCAAAAGGAGCAAGCTGGATATATTGGAATTGGACAAATCCAGCAGATTCAGATTTCAGCCAGGCAATTGTTTATGTTAATGGAAGCAATTTAGCAAATACATCTAATAATTATTACAATGCGACAGGACTGAATCCGCATACAAGCTATACAATAACAGTACATGCCAAAGACACGAGAGGAAATGTCAATAATACTGATGTAAATTTAACTGCCTCAACTGCAAATACTCCTCCGACAGCAGTTAACGTGACAATAAATCCTTCAAATCCATCATCTTCAGATGACTTGACATGCAACTATTCTTACTCTGATGCTGACTCTGATTCAGAATCAGGAACATCTTTTGCATGGTATAAGAATGATGCTCTGCAGGCAGGCATAGTTACACAAATATTAGATGACTCATACACTTTGTTTGGAGAAAACTGGACTTGCCAAGTAACACCAAGTGATGGCAGTGATAATGGAACAGCAGTTAATTCAAGCACAAAAACAATACAAAATGGAGCTCCTGTTGCAGTAAACCTTACTTTAACTTCATCAGACAGCCAAAACAGGACAAATGGGACATTAATGGCAAACTGGGCATTTTCAGATCCAGACTTAGGAGATACTTATCAGGGAAATGAAACAAAATGGTACAAAAATAATGCTGAGCAGGATGCTTTAGCTAACTTAAGCCAAGTTGACAGCAGTTATATTGCAAAAGGAGAAAGCTGGAAAGTTTCAGTAAGGGTTTATGATGGAAGCCAGTGGGGCGTATGGACAAACAGTTCTGCATTGATAATACAAAATACATTGCCAACAGCTCCTGTTGTAGATGTGCTTCCAAATATCCCTCAAGACAATAATGACTTGGCTGCCAGCATTACATCTGCAAGTTTAGACGCTGACAATGACACAATAACATATTCATACCAATGGTATAAAAATAATGTATCGCAGCCAGGCCAGACATCAAGCACATTATCAAATCTGCTGACTTCTGCAGGAGAAAACTGGACTTGCAGAGTTACTCCAAATGACGGAACAGGAAATGGTCCAATAGGAGAAGACAGTGTTATGATAGCTGACTCAACCCCTCCAGCAGGCATAACCAATTTAGCAAACCAGTCAAGAGACACTACCTGGATTTACTGGAACTGGACCAACCCAACAGATGCTGATTTCAGCCAGGCAATAGTTTATGTTAATGGAAGCAATTTAGCAAACACTTCAAGCAATTACTACAATGCAACAGGATTAAATCCAAATACAAATTACACAATCGCCATAAACACAAAAGACAACACAGGAAACATAAATAACACTAATGTCAGCAGTACTTCGTCAACATTAGAATGGCCTGACACATCTGCTCCAACTATATTATCAACAACTCCAACAAATGGAACAAGCCTGTCAGCAGGAACAACATCTTATGTTATCCAGCTAACAACAGATGAGACAGCAATCTGCAGATATAACACTACAAATGAAGAATGGGATAACATGACTCAGTTGGAATACACTAATTCAACAATACATAACATCACAGCTACAGGATTATCCAATGCAAATACCTATAACTATTATTTCCTATGTGAAGATGATGAATCTGTTCCAAACAGGATGAATTCAAGCTACAACTTGCAGTTCAGTGTATCTTCAAGTGGAGGAGGCGGTGGCGGCGGAGGAGGTGGAGGAAGAACAAAACCACCTGTAGTTGTAGTAGAAGAAAATGAAACTGACTTCCTCTCAAATATACCTACATTTAATATCAAATGCATTGAATCATGGAGCTGCTCTGACTGGTATGGATGTGTAAATGGGATGCAGGCAAGGCAGTGCATTGATGCAAACAACTGCGGAACAACCATTGAAAAGCCAGAAGAAAGAAGGCCGTGTGAAGCAGGCAATGAAACAGGACCAGGTATCCCTGCTGTAACAGGACAGGCAATTAAAGTGATGCCCTATAAAGGACCAAACCCATACAGGCTTGTGCCTACAATACTGCTGTTGGTAATATTCATAGTGCTGGCTGCTGCAAAGAAATCACAGATGTCTGCAAGAAAGCATAAAGCTGTCTCAGCGCTTCATTATGCATTGATGGGGATAATATTATTGCTCTTTGCTTCAGCCACAATAGAAAAGCTTCCGATAGGAGCATTCCTTGCAGGCAAAACATCTGAAAGCCCTATAAATGCAATAACCCTTGTTATGATATCAGTAGCATTCGTATTGGCAGCAGTGTCCAGCATAATAATAATTATAGAAAAAAAGAAGTTGTCGCAGTTTGGAGAAGGAAAAATTAAAAAACATGCGCAAATCCCTAAAAATCAGTCAAAAATAGATATGATTCACAATCTTAAAAAGATATATAAACTATAAAATATTTTGAGGTAATAAATATGGTAAATGAGTTAAGCCAAAATTTTAAGAAACTGCAGATTTTCGCAGCAATATCTTTGCTGCTCTTGTCCACTCTTTTTTTATTCAGGACTCCTGGGATCACAGGCCATTTTTCAGCAGACTTCAAGTCGCAGATAATAAACATGGACATTGAGCAAAGCCAGATATATGCCTTGTCAACAAATAACCCTGAGCCAACCCATATCTCTTCATTCAGGCTGTCTGGAGAAGTAATAGGAGAAGGCAGTGTTGAAGTGTATATAGAAAGCAAAGGGCAAAGACTTTTAGTCTATAAGAATGTCAGGGAAAAAGAAAAAGGCCTGCCTGCTGTAACTGGAATGGCAGTTGCATATGCAGCAGAGCCTGAAGAGCAGGAAACTCTTCTGCTTTTAAATCCAATAACAAAAGTTGATTGGAGTGGAGGCTTATCGTTGTCTGAAAACCAAGAACTTGTAGAAGGGCCTTTCAGCAACAAATGCGTTGATACCTGCTATATAGAGATGCCTGTTTCATCCAATGATGTCTACAATCTGTTATTTATGGTGCAGCCAGGCACAAAGCTTAAAATAAACAAGATCACTTATAATTTAAAAAACGGAAAAATCTAAAAAGAGGCAGCGGCAAAAGCAGGTACACAAAGGCAAAAGCCTTTGGTCGCTCAAAATAAATTTGAGCATTTTGCATGGTCTCTTTTTTGTAAACACAAAAGAGGTTGTAAAAGATGGGAAAGATAATCGGATTGATTGCTATCAAAGGAGGTGTTGGAAAAACAACAACAACTCTTAACCTAGGAGCTGTAATTGCAAAGGAATTCAATAAAAAAGTGCTTCTTGTTGATGCAAATTTCTCTGCTCCAAACCTAGGCCTGCATCTCGGCCTTGTCAAGCCAGAGGCAACTTTGCACCATGTTCTTAACAATAGAGCAAGCATTCAAGATGCTATACACGAATACGAGGAAAATCTTCATTTGATACCAGGAGCGCTTGCAGGAAGAAAAATCAATCCTTATCTTCTTAAAGAAAAACTGAAGCAGATAAAGGACAAATATGATATAATATTGATAGACTCCTCCCCTGCGCTGAATGAAGAGATACTTTCAACAATGATTGCAGCTGAAAAGCTTTTTGTTGTGACATCTCCTGACTATCCTACTTTAAGCACAACAATGCATGCTGTAAGGATAGCAAAGCAAAAAAAGATACCTATAGCTGGGCTTATCTTAAACAAGGTAAGAAACAAAAAATTTGAACTTACACTGCATGATATTGAAGAAGCAACAGGAGTCCCTGTTGTAGCAGTCATTCCAGACGACATAAAAATGCTTGAAGCTCTTTCAAAAACAAAGCATATAGCAGACCATGCTCCAAAAAGAAGCATAGTATATGAATATAGAAAGCTGGCAGCATGCATGGTAGGAGAGCATTATACTGATTCAAGATTTGTTGAGAAGCTAAAGAGGTATTTTTCCAAAGATCTTCCAAAAGAGGAGATAAACAGGCTGCAGCTGAAAGAAGAGCATTTCAAAAAATGAAATTCATTAACATAATCTTAATCATAATTGGATTTATCTTATTTTTTATAAGCGCATTCATATTGTTTGAGCCAAGCAATGGCCCAACTGGATTCTTTGTGTATGTGCCATCACTTGCAATTGTTAATCCTGATAACAATGTGCCTTTGAACAGCAATCTGGAAGTAGAGTTCATGACAAAAGGCACAAATGACCTGGCAATTAATCCTTCAGAAGGAGACATCAAGTTTATTGAGCTAAAGTGTGGCGATAAAAAAGTTATTCCTGCTTTAGATAATGAAAAAATTATGTTCAAAGATTACCATTGCCAAGATGATAGCAAGGTTACAGTTAAAATATTATCAACTAAAGTAATTTTAGAATTTAAATTTGGAAATAAAGTGCAGCAAGTGCAGAATATTGCTCCTTAAACAATCAAAGGTGTGATAAAGACTTCTATCAATGCAGCTACAAAAAGTATTCCAATAGCTGCTCCTATCAGTATGCACACATCCTTTAATACGCTTTTGAAGTTGTCTGCCATATAATCATGTTTTATTAGAGCAAAAGAAACCATGCCGCTTGCCAATGCCCCTATAAAATAAGCAGCTATCTCAGGAATTCCATGCAGAAGATACTGCAGCATGCCTGTCAAAGTTACTTGGAAATAATCAAAAAAACCTTTTGCATAAAAAAGATTATTCCTTATGAAAGAGCCTATTGCAGTTGCCATTACAGATGCGTTCCATGCAAGGATAAATATCACTCCTGCTCCATAAAAGAATGAAAACATAAGGCAGAAAATCAATATCTTGATATTGTTCATAAATATTGAAACAAATGCAGCAGAAGATGAGATATAATCCCCTGTCGCAGATATAAAGCTGCCAGTTGTGCTTGATGACTGCACTGTAATTATTGTTTCTAGCTGTGCGCTGAATAATCTTTCAACAGTAGCGCTTGGCATGAATAAATAAAGCATTGTAAAAGAAAAAGTAAATCCTAAAAACAGGTAAACAAATGCCTGTATCGCCTTGCTGTGCTCTTTTAGCAGCCTTCTTTCCTGTTTAATAGACCTGTCTTTGTCTTCTTCCTGACTCATCACGCTCTGGATGAATGGTATTGCTGCCACAATTGTAAGCGTGATCATCACTATGCTTACATAATTCTGGAATATCCATAAAGACAGGAATGCTGCAACAAAAGAATAGACAGCTCCGATAAAGAACATTTCCCATGGCTTTCCAGACACTTTTTGAGGATTTACCAGCAATTCTAAGACCATTGTATTTTTTGAGTAAAGAAAGTATATAAATTTAACTATCTGCTTCTTTTGCATACATAGACAATAAGGACTGCCATAAACAATACTACAAAAATTAATGGAAGCAGAGGATTTATATTAAAAGGAAGAGAAGCAAAACTTCCAGTCAGCATATTGGTCTCTCCTTCAAGCTTGGCAATAGCCAAAATCCCCATAAAAGCAAATGCCATCATCGCTATATAAGCCAAACATCTCTTTTGCATATGTATTCTCGATATATTTACAATGGGTTTATAATAGTTTATATTAATTTAAAAGTAATTATTTCTATTTAATTAATTATTTAACTACTAAACTTAATTAACTAAACGAAAGATTTAAATACAAGTTTTGTCATTTAGAAGGCAGATGGATTTAGAGACGCTGCTGACAGGAACAAAGTGGGAAATACTTGTAATTCTAGCTGATAAGCCTAGCTCTCCTACAGAGCTTGCTGAAAAGCTTAACACGACAATCGCGAACATCTCCCAGCAGATAAGGCTCTTGCAGACAGCTGGATTGATCAAAAAGCAGAGAACTGGCTTTGGACAGCCAGGCAAGCCAAGGATGCTGTTTTCTTTATCAGATGATTATGCGCTCATAACTGTATTGTCAAAAGGATTTGCAAAAAAGAAGCTTATCCAGATTTCACAAAAACAAAAGGAGGCATTAAAACAGCTGCTGAAGGACTAGCTTTCATGTTTTTTTGGCGGAAAACTCGTGCCGTATGGCATAGTATCCAGTGAGGGAGTGGGCAGGGGCCAAAAGCCCCTTATTCCCCACTGGTTTCATAATCGCAAATGAGATATCACGCGCAATCATACAAAGAAGTGCTGCAGGATTTGCACAGCTCAGAAACAGGGCTTAGCAAAGAAGAAGCAGCCTTAAGGCTGCAGAAATATGGATTAAACGAGATAAAAGAAGAAAAAAGGGTTTCTCCAGTCAAGATATTCTTGAGCCAGTTCAAGAGCTTTATTGTAGGCATACTAATCATCGCTGTGCTAATCTCACTCTTTGTCCACGAATATATAGACGCAGCAGTGATTGGGGCAATCTTGATCCTGAATGCTATAATGGGGTTTGTCCAGGAATACAAGGCAGAAAAATCAATCGAGGCTCTCAAGAAGATGGCTTCATTAAAAGCAGTTGTCTTAAGAGACGGGAAAGAGCAGCAGATTGATGCAAAAGAGCTTGTCCCAGGAGATATCATATTGTTAGAGACAGGAGAAAAAATCCCTGCAGATTCCAGGATGATTGAAGTTATAAATCTACAGACACAGGAAGCTGCATTGACAGGAGAATCGCTTCCTGTAAAAAAAGAAGAGGTTACATTGAGAGAAGCAACACCAATGGCAGACAGGGTTAATATGGTCTTCTCAGGCACGATAATAACAGCAGGAAGAGGAAAAGCAGTTGTAACTTCTACTGGAATGAACTCAGAGATAGGAAAGATAGCAGAATTGGTCCAAAAAGCAGAATCTCCGCTCACGCCTCTCCAAAAAAAATTAAAAGTGCTTGGAGAATATCTCGGAGCTGCAGCTATCATAATAAGTGTGATTGTATTTTTTATAGGATCGCTCATGGGATTCAAGACATCTGAGATTTTTTTGATATCATTATCAATGGCAGTAGCTGCAATACCAGAAGGTTTGCCTGCAGTCGTCACAATGTCTCTTTCTTTGGGGACGAGAAGGATGATAAAACGCAATGCGCTGATAAGGACACTGCCTTCAGTAGAAACACTTGGCAGCACTACAGTGATATGCACTGATAAAACAGGGACATTGACCCTTAATCAGATGACTGTAAGGAAGATATATGCAAATGATAAGATAATATCTGTCACAGGAAGAGGATATGAAACAGCAGGAAGCTTCTATGATGAAAAAGGCAAGATAGACTCAAAAGAGATTGGGTTGCTGCTAGAGATTGGTGCGTTGTGCAATGATGCAAAGCTTTCTGAAGGAAATGTTATAGGGGATCCGACAGAAGGAGCATTGATTGTTTCAGCAGCAAAAGCAGGATTGATAAAAGATGAGCTGGAAGATAGATTCCCCAGATTAGCTGAGATTCAATTTAGCTCAGAGAGAAAAAGGATGTCTACTCAGCATAAGATGAATGGAAAGGATAGGCTATTGACAAAAGGAGCTCCTGACATTCTTTTAGAGCTGTGCGATAGGATCTATAGAAATGGCAAAGTAGAAAGGCTGTCCAGAGATGAAAAAAGAAAGATACTAAAGATAAATGAAACCCTTGCAAAGCAGGCATTAAGGGTTCTTGGTTTTGCATACAAGGAATCAGGCAAGCTTGAAGAGAAAGAGATGATTTTTGTAGGGCTTCAGGCAATGATAGATCCTCCAAGGGAAGAGGCAAAAGAAGCAATCAAAAGATGCAAGACAGCAGGAATAAAAGTAGTGATGATAACAGGAGACCACAAGATCACTGCCCAGGCAATTGCGCATGAGCTTGGCTTGGAAGGATTGGCTATTGAAGGAAGAGAGTTAGATGAGATAAAAGACCTTGAAGAGCATGTTGAGGATATTGCTGTGTATGCAAGAGTTGACCCAAGGCACAAAGTCACGATTTTAAGGGCGCTGAAGAAAAAAGGCCATATTGTCGCGATGACAGGAGATGGTGTCAATGATGCTCCTGCAATAAAAGAGGCTGATATAGGCATTGCAATGGGGATTACAGGCACTGATGTCACAAAAGAGGCTTCTGACATGATATTGACAGATGATAATTTTGCTTCTATTGTAAATGCAGTTGAAGAAGGCAGAGGGATATACAACAATATAAGGAAGTTTGTTGAGTATCTGCTGTCCTCAAACATAGGAGAGATATTCACAATCATAATGGCGCTTGTGTTGTTCAGCGTAGAAGGAATTACACTGCTCCCGTTATTGGCAATACAGATATTATGGATTAACCTTGTTACAGACGGATTGCCTGCTTTGGCCTTGAGCATGGACCCTTCAGAACCAGGGATAATGAAGCTTCCTCCTAGAAACCCCAAGGAGAATATAATAAACAAATCAAAAACCATAAGGATGTTTCTTATAGGAATCATAATGGCAGTAGGAACATTGGTTTTATTCAATGCATATAATCCAGAAGCTAATTTAGCATATGCCCAGACAATGGCATTTTCAGTCTTAGTCATGTTCCAGATGTTTAATGTCTTGAACAGGAGATCAGACGAGCATTCTTTGTTTAAGATAGGGTTTTTCACAAACAAAAAATTAATTGGAGCAATATTGATTTCAATTATACTTCAGGTCATTGCAGTGCATACACCCATGAGTACATTCTTCCATACTGTTTCACTAACATGGGTAGACTGGATTTGGGTTTTACTTGTCTCTTCATCTGTATTAATCTTTGATGAAGTCTATAAGCTAATCACTAGGAGAAGAACAAAACAAATGCAAGCAAGTTAAAATGGTACTAGAAAACTTTGCAGCAATGCATCCCTTAGCATTCAACTTGATTATAATAATTGCAAGCCTTGCTGTTTTAGTAAAAGCATCTGACATGGCATTGTATGGTATAATAAGATATGCTGAAAAATTAGGGCTTTCTGATTATCTGATTGGATTGATAATCATCTCATTAGGAGCATCTATGCCAGAGCTTGTTTCTTCAATAATGGGAGCATTAGCAGATGATCCAGGGATAATATTAGGTACAATATTAGGCTCAAATATTGGAGGAATCACTTTAGTGATAGGAATATTTGCTATTGTTGGTAAAAAAATGTTTTTAGATCCCCATGTGCTTGAAAAGACAGAGATAATGACATTAGCTACAGTGATATTGCCATTTTTGTTGATTTTAGATGGAGTGCTTTCAAGGATTGACGCAGGGATATTGATTGCAGCATATTTTGCTTATGTAGTGATGATTTGGAGAAAAGAAGGGCAGTTAGGAAAGATAAAAAAAGATGTCAAGTTCGAAAAAATTTACAGGGACGGAGTTATATTCATTTTAGCGCTTTTAGCTCTTATATTAAGCGCAAGATGGCTTGTATTTTCATCAATCGAGATTGCATCATTATTGCATATATCCTCATATGTCATTGCTTTAGTTGTCATAGGAATTGGAGCATCAATGCCTGACTTGGTTGTAGGAGTAAGGTCTTTGATGAAAGGTCATAAGGGGATTGGGATAGGAAATGCATTAGGCAGCATTGTTGTAAAATCACTGCTGTTTTTAGGGGTCTTGGCAATCATCAACCCCATCAAAGTTTCTCCTTTAACACTCCTGAGTGCAGAAATAGTTTTATTAGCAAGCCTTGGGTTCATACTTTATTTGACAGCAAA
>Ga0315297_10000986_pt1 | contig 17253 bp, 15 predicted proteins | sample YL17G15_0_MG_FD_203628 | JGI IMG/M metagenome (GOLD analysis project Ga0315297, IMG submission 203628) | Sediment microbial communities from Yellowstone Lake, YNP, Wyoming, USA - YL17G15_0 | ecosystem: Environmental > Aquatic > Freshwater > Lake > Sediment | place: USA: Wyoming | collected... | reverse complement strand
GGCTGGCCTGGCAGAGCGGACTGGCACCGGAACGGCGTCCGGCCACGGGCCTCGGGGTGACGCTGCTGCTGGCCGCCGTGGTGCTTCGGTACGCAGGGGCGCTTGCGGCCGAGCTCTACTCGTCACGCGTGAGTATCGTCATGGCGCTTGCTGGCTGCGTCCTGATCTACGCCGGGATGGCGCAACTCAAGCGCTGGTGGCTGCCCCTCCTCCTGCTCTGCCTTGCCATTCCGCTGCCATCCCTGGTGATCAACAGCATCGCACTGCCGCTCCAGTTCCTGGCATCGGCGGCCGGCGCATGGCTTCTGGACCTGCGCGGTGTGCCGGTGCGCCTCACGGGCAACGTGATCCACCTTCCGGGACACCAGCTATTCGTGACGGAGGCCTGCAGCGGCCTGCGCTCCCTCGTGGCGCTGCTGAGCCTGGGTGTGCTGCTCGCCGGCCTGTGGCTCCGCACGCCTGTCGGCCGGGTCCTGCTCGTTGCGGCAGCGATTCCCGTCGCCATCGCCGTCAATGCGGTGCGCGTGTTCCTCACCGGTTTCCTGGTGTATTACGTGAGTCCCACCATGGGGGAGGGATTCCTTCACGCCACCGAGGGCTGGCTGCTGTTCCTCATCGCCCTTGGCGCCCTGGCGGGGCTGACGGGGATGGTCGCCGCTGTGGAGCGCTCGCGGAGTTCGCGGGCAGCGCATGCGTAGCCTGCGACCCTGGGTGCCCGCCATGATCCTCGCTGGCGGCAGCGCGCTGGTGGCCTCGGTGCGCACCCATGCACCGCAGGTGTTGAGCGCGCCCCTCTCCACGGTCGACCTGGAGATCGTGGGATACCGGGGCAAAGAGCTTGCAATGGCGGAAGCGGAGCGGCGCGCGGGGGGAACGACGGCCTACCTGCTGCGTGAGTACACGCAGGCGGACGGCGAGGCATTCTCCATTTACGTGGGCTACTACGACCGCCAGAAGCCGGGCCAGGCGATTCATTCCCCGAAGAACTGCCTTCCCGGTGCCGGATGGGAGGCCCTCGACGCGGGCGAGGAAGCCGTCGCGACGACCTTGGGCGTGGTTCCGGTAAACCGATACCTGCTGGCCCGAAAGCATGAGCGCGCGCTCGTAATGTACTGGTATCAGGGCCGCGGCCGAGTGACGCCGAACGAGTATCGCGTGAAGTGGAACCTGCTGCGCGACGCCGCCGTGCACGCCCGCAGCGACGAGGCGCTGGTTCGCATCGTCGTGCCGCTCAACGATCGCATCGATGAAGCGGCCGCGCTGGGGCTGGGCCTGCGGGTGGTGCAGGAACTCATTCCCGACCTGCATCGATCCCTCCCAGCCAGTTGACACCAGGATGACGCCGCAACGACAAGGCGCCCTCCCGTAACAGGAGGGCGGTTCCAAGTCAGGTTCAGCTCAGACACGACCCACCACAAGCTTCGACGGATCACCGCTGGGACTGGGGGCGCGCCCCTTCAGGCTTCCGGCCCACCAGGCCGCAGATCCAACCCACAAGGTGACGGGAAGGGCCAAGGCGCTCGCCACCAGCGTCTTGAGGGCCGCGACATCGAATGCCCTGACCGACTCCTGTGCCACCGTATGGTGCATTTCCACCAAGTTCAGGGCATACAACGCAACTGCCAGAAGCAGCAGCATCGCCGACCCCATCGCGAGCAGGCCCAGGCTCCTGAGCGTCCGCCAATCACCAAGCTGCACCGCCACCAGCGTGGCAAGGGCGAGCCCCAGCAGGGGCGTCACCAGAGAATTTAGTACGAGACTGAGTGCCCCGAACCGCCAGCCGGGTTCCGACAACCTTATTGGCCAACTGCGTGCGATGGCATCGAGAAGCGGAACGACGAGCAGCACCAGCGCGATGCCATAGAGCGAGCGGTAGACTGCCTCGCGGCGGGCGAGCAGGGATTCGGGCATGGTCGGGGTGGCCTCACAGCAAGAAAGCGTTCTGTAAATGTCCGTACGACATCACTCGCGATACACTGACCAGGTTGTCCGCTCAGGCGCTCGATTTCGCATCCACAGAGGGGCGCCGCGTGGGCTCCCAGATAGGGGTTTGCTCGCCGGTCAGCGCCTTGCGCCACGCCAGCAGCGCTGCCAGGGACGAGCCGACCATGTAGCCACAGAGCCGCAACAGGCGCGGCGGACTGGGAGTGGCCGCCCAGGGGCCCACGAAGGCCAAGGCCCCGAGCACTCCCGCAGCGACAGCACCGCCCAGCACCAGCGCCGCCAGCGAGGACTGCGGCGCCATCAGTGCCAGGCCGACGAGTACCAGGGGGAGCAGCAGCGACGCGAGCCAGCGTACGAGCTTGTGGCTCCAGAGCATCCAGGCGAAGGCGCCGTGATGCCATGGCTTCAGCAGGTGCCGCTTGTACCGGAGGGTCTCGATGCCGCGGGCCATGGTGCGCACCTTGCGCCGGAACTCGGCCTGCAGCGACGCGGCGCGCGGAACCAAGCATACAGCGGCGTCCACCGAGACCCCTCGGAAGCCGGCCTCACGGGCGAGCAGGCAGCTGGCGAAGTCGCGGCTCAGCTCCGGGGGAAAGTGGTCGGCGACGATGCTACGGCGGATGGCGTAGAAGCAGCCACTGGCGCCGACGATCCCGCGGTACCGGGTCTCCAGGGACCGGACCCACATTTCGTAGCCAACATAGCCCGACTCCGCCTGGTTGGCCTCGCGCGATTCGTCGCCCACACTCACGTCCCGGCCACTGGCCACACCCACGGTCCGATCCTGGAAGACCCGGATCATCGGGCGGAGCGACCCAGGGGGAATGCGGATCGACGCATCGGTATTGACGATGATCTCGCCGCGATAGTGCGCCACCGCAGTGTTCTCCATGTCGGTCTTGCCCCTGCGCGTCTCCATCCGGAGCAGTTCGACGCCGCGAGGGGCATACTCGCGGACGATCTGATCGGTGCCATCCGTCGATGCATCGGACATGATCAGGATCTGGCGCCGATCGGGCGGGTAGTCGATCGCAAGCAAGCTCTCGAGGAGACCCCGGACCACCGCGGCCTCGTTGTAGACCGGCACCGAGATCGTGATCGAGGGCCACTCGAGGGGATCACTCCAGATGGGCACCGGCCGACGGAATGCCAGAAGACGAAGAAGGAGCGGATATCCTGCATACGCGTACGCCAGCAGGGTCACCGGGATAGCGATGAGAGCGAGAGGGACTAGAGCGACCATGCGGGGCCTTGGCGGTTCATGGCGCCAACCAGCTCTCCAAAGACGGTCGCGAAATCGCGAAACAGGGCACGAACCTGCTGGCCCGTAACGCGCACCACGGAGCGCTCACGCCGGACTCCCATCGGCCGCAGTCGACGGTGACAGTGCCAGGTGGGCGATCGGCCCGGGCACGATTGCGCCGACCTCCGGATAGAGGTTAACCGCGCCACGCGTGTCACGGTGGCTGGTCACGATGAACGACGTGGCGGGGAAAACATGATCGTATTCCCGCTCAAGGTCGTAGCGGTAGAGGTAGACCCCGAGATAGTAGGTGCCCGCCCCGAGATGGAGGTCCACCTCGAACACACACTCGGCCTGCTGCCCGGCCTCCAGGGTGACCGGAGGCCGGCCAAGCCGTTCGCTCGAGGTGTCGAAGACGGCATAGAGGGCGCTGTTGAACAGCTCGATGATGACCGCCACCTTCTCCACCGCCGTTCGTGCCTCCAGGGTCACCGTGATGCGCGCCCGCTGCCCGGCAGCGAATCGGCCAGCCTCCCCACCTGCCCCCGCGATCCTGGTCGCGATCACACGCACCGGACCGGAGACGGCGCGCTCGCCGTGGCTCTCCGCGGTATCCAGATAGCGTCGGATGACCTCATCCGTCGGTCCATCAGCGAGTATGTGTCCCCGCTCGAGCAGGACCGTACGCCGGCAGAACTCGGCCACCGCCTGAAGGTTGTGGGACACGAAGATCACGGTCGCACCGCTCTTGGCAATCGCCCGCATCTTCTCCAGGCCCTTGCGCTGGAACACGAAGTCCCCAACGCTCAGCACCTCGTCGATCACCAGGATATCCGGCTCCAGGTGCGCCGCCACGGAGAATCCGAGGCGCGCAAACATCCCTGACGAATAGCGCTTGACCGGCGTATCGATGAACTCCTCGAGCCCGGCAAACTCCACTATCTCATCGAACTTCCGCCGGATCTCGGCGCGCGTCATGCCGAGGATGACCCCGTTCAGAAACACGTTTTCGCGCCCGGTCAGGTCATGGTGGAAGCCGGCTCCGACCTCGATCAGCGCCGACAGGCGGCCATTGACCTCGATGCTCCCGCGTGTCGGCTCCATGATCCCGCTCAGGTGCTTCAGCATCGTGCTCTTTCCCGCCCCATTGTATCCGATGATCCCGAGCGTTTCCCCCTTCGTCACCTCGAGGTTGATGTCATTGAGCACCCAGAACTCCTGTGGCGCCAATGACCGTTCGCGCTCCCGGCGAACCGCCCGCTTCACGAGTGACGGGATCAAGTCGCGCAGCGAGTCGTGCAGCTCACCGCGGCGGAATCGCTTGAAAACGTGATCCATTCGCAACGCAACATCGCTCATCGCATGATCCTCAGACGCTCTCCGCAAAGCGGGGTTCGAGTCGCTCGAAGAAGACGATCGCACCCCAGAAGAGGAGGGTCGAAATGGCGGCACTGTAGACCACCCATGGCAGGTCCGGTTCCCGGCCCAGCGCGACGCTCGCATTGAGGCCCTCGAGGATCGGCGCGACCGGATTCAGCATCAGAACCGAGCGCCACCGCCCAGCCAGCGCGGCGTCATAGAGCACCGGCGTGAAGAAGATCGCAAAGGACATCACGACCTCGACGAGGTACTTGACGTCGCGGAAGAACAGGTTCGCTGCCGAGAAGAGAATGCACAGTCCCGCGGTGAAGAAGACCAGGATGATCAGCAGCAAGGGCACCCACAGCAGGGTCAGCGAAAGGCGAACCCCGGTAAACGGCAGGAGCACCACGAGCACGGGCAATGCGACCGCCATGTCGGTGAGAGCGGTCAGCACGGACGACAGTGGAAAGACCAGACGCGGAAACTTGATCTTCGTGACGAGGTTGCTGTTGCCGGTGAGGCTAGTCGTCCCGAAACGCAGCGCCGACACGAAGAAAGCCCACGGCAACGCCTTCACGCCGATGCTGGCGATGTCCGCGCTGGTGACCGGACGTCCGGATACCTGCGCGACGACCAGGCGAACGACAACACCGGCCGTCGTGATGATCAGGGGCATCAGCACGGCCCACAGGAGCCCCATCACCGATTGCTTGTACCGGATCCTGATTTCCCGCCAGGTGATCATGTAGAGCAGCTCGCGGCTGCGCCACACCTCTTTAAGTGCTTCCATCACCGCTCTCCCCGAAAGCAGCTGTGACGCCGGACACGCCCGCTACCCATACCGGAAGGGTCCACGCACCCGTCACCAGTTCTCGCCCGAGACGGGGGCAGGAGTTCCTGCCAGGGCGGGACGGCTGCGCCAGCCCGCATGACATGCTCGCGCAATCGGCCGGCCCCCGAATCGAGTGGAGCGCACAGGTCAAGCAGCATTCGCTTGATCTCCTCAACGGTAGCCGTGGTCAGTTCGGCACTGAAGGCTGAGGCTCCGGTATCGCTGATCGCAGCGCGCAGCCTTCGCTCAGGCGAGAGTGGAACCACCGGACGGGTAGCAAGCGGCGTGCCGGTCAAGCGCCCGAGGCAGGCCGCCTGCGGGACCGTTGTCAGTGCCGCGACAGCGGCCGACCTGGCGCGTGAAAGCACGGACACGCGCATCAGGATGCGGCCCCGATCAAGCGACCCACGAAGAGATCGTACTGCTGGTCCAGCTGTCGCCGGTACGTTGCGTTCCGGCGCCGGATCGGCCCGATCGGCGGCTCGGGGAGGCGCACAAGACGCTCGAAGTCGGCGATCAGACGGTCCACATCGAACGTGGCGACGTCCTGGCAGTACGTCTCCAGCCCGATCCCGTGCACGAGCCCGTCGTTCTTCCGGGAATACCCAAGCGAAATCGCCGGCCGCTCGAGGAGCAGGGACAGCAGCACGTTATGATAGCGCGTGCCCACGACGGCGTCCGTCCTCACAATCTGGCCGAGCAACTCCGGGAACCCGGGCATCGGCTCGGCGACGAGCCGGCCGCCGGCGCACTCCGTGCGCTCAACGCCGTCGAGCAGCTCGCGAAGCGGACGCTCGTCGGCACGAGTGTCGCCGATCAACAGGCGGACCTGGAAGCCGTCCCGCAGGAGCCAGGTCACGAAGCGACTCGCTTTCTCGATGTACCCACGGTAGATCCGCTCGCCGTCGCCCGCGCTCCGGTTCCAGCCGTAGTAACCCATGACGCCGAACCCAACCGTCCGCGGCGGCCAGGTGACTTCGCGCGCCGCAGGCAGCAACGCCCCCGGGAGGCTGAACGCGAGATCCGGCACCACGGGATCGTCGTCGGACCGGAGACCGAGTCGCAGGGCGTTGTTCTTGGACTCGTCGTCCCGGTAGGAGCGGTAGGCCGCGCGCCCGGCGGCGCGGCGCAGGAAGCGCCGCTGAAGCGCGCCCGTGACCGGCTCGGCCCCGACGCTCAGGAACATTACGGGCACGCGGGCCCGCGCCGCAGCCGCAGTCCAGCGGTCGAGGTGGTGCGGCAGGTCGAACGCCGTTTGGCCGAAGTCGTCGAGGATTCCCGTGCCCGGGATGACGAGAGCATCGAACCCGGTCAGGAGTGCCGCAGCCCGGCTCCGTCGCCACGGCTCTGTCGCCGCCTGGGCCAGGGCCGAGAGGTGACGAGCGAGGGAAAACCGGTGGTAGGGCCAGAACCGATGCCGGACCCGCAGCGGATCCATGGGGATCAGTTCCATGCCGTGCTGAGCTGCGACCGCCGAGCCGTACGGCACGATGCAACGCACCTCGGCCTGCGGCAGCCGCCGGTCGATCGCGGCACGGAATGCCGCCAGGGTAGCCTCATTCCCCAGATTCGAGACGCCGAAGATCCCAAGGACGGCGACACGGGGGCGTCTCATCGTGATCGCAGTGCCGCCCGCGACTGCTGGCGTCTACTTTCACCACGGGGACGCCGGGCCTCGCCGGCGGCACGTCGCTTGCGCCGGAGGGTGGACATGGTCATCGATCGCCGGGAGAGTCCATGAGTGCGCGCGCGGAGCCGCTCGTCAGCTTCGTGACGCCGTTCTACAACACGGCGGCGTACCTGGCCGAGTGCATCGAGAGCGTGATGCGCCAGACGTATCGCCGCTGGGAATACGTGCTGGTGGACAACCAGAGCACGGACGGGTCCAGCGATCTGGCTCTGAGTTACGCCGCGCGCGACCCGCGCATTCGCGTTGTCCGCAACACGGCATTCCTCACGCAGGTCCAGAACTACAACCGCGCGTTGGAGCAGGTCGCGCCAGCCAGCGTGTACACCAAGATGGTGGAGGCCGACAACTGGATCCACCCCGACTGCCTCACGCAGATGGTCGCCCTCGCCGAGGCGCACCCGCGTGTGGGCCTCGTGGGCTCGTACTCCACGACGGAGCGGACGGTGCGCTTCCTCGGCTTGCCGCAGGCCACAAGCGTCGTCCCCGGCCGGGAGCTGGTGCGCATGCATTACCTGAACGACGCCTACCTCTTCGGCGCGCCGACTACCTTGCTGATGCGATCGAGCGCGGTCCGCAGCCGCCGGCCGTTCTACGACGAGTCGACATGGCTGGTGGAGGACCTCAGCGCGTGCTACGAGCTGCTGCGCGAGTGGGATTTTGGATTCGTCCATCAGATCCTGACGTTCGTGCGGACCGACAACGAATCCATCCTGTCCGGGCGCCGCGCCTTTGACCCGATGGCGCTCGATCGCATGGCCGCGTTGACGCGCCACGGTCGCGACTTCCTGACGCCCGAGGAGTACGCGCGGGTTTACCGGCGGACCCGCGGCCACTACTACGATCGCCTGGCGGACGGCGTCCTCCAGCGCCAAGGTGCCGCCTACTGGAAGTACCATCGGGACGGGCTCGCCGAGCTGGGCAGCCGCCTCGAGCTCGGCCGCTTGTGGGCGCACGTTGCCGCCGAGGTCGCACGGATGGCGGCTAACCCCGGGCGCTCGCTCAAGGCGCTGGTGCGCTCCCTGGGGTCCCAGAGCTAGCTGACGCTGTCGTAGAGGTCCGCCAGGGCGGCAGCGCGGTCGCGCACGTCGAAGTTTGCTCGCATCTGTGCCGCGAGCGCCTGCCCATCCCGTGTCAGGCGCCCAGGCTCGTCCGCATACGCCTGGATCCGGTCGGCGATCGCACGGGCATCCCGCTCGGGCACCAGTTGGGATGCGTGCGCACCGAAGACGAACGGGATGTCCGAGTGCACGGTGCTGATGACCGGCATCGCCGTGGCCATCATCTGCTGGATGACGAACGGTGTGCCCTCCGAATCACCGTTGCGCGCCGTGACGCTCGGGGCCACGAACAGATGGCAACGCAGGGCCAGTGCAAGCAGCTCCTGGAACGGGAGCCAGGTCTGGTGCACCACGACGTCCTCGAGCCCATAGGACCCGATCAGACGGAACACCTCGGCTTTCAGCTCCGCATCGCCCTCCTTGGCCCAAGCGTCGCCGACCAAGTGCAGCTTGAAGCGCACGCCACCGGCACGCGCCAGGTGCGCCGCGTGGATGAGGTATGTGATCCCCTTCTTCTCGCGGAAGGAGCCCGCGAAGAGAATGCGCAAGTCGTCCCCTTTGGCGAGCGCGCGGGGCTGGTACGGCAGGCTCGCGGTGTCGACGCCGAGTGGGTGCACAGCGATCTTGTGTTCGGGGCAACCCAGCTGCCGCAGCGCTGCGGCCATGGCCGGTCCGAGGGCCAGCGCGCGGGTAGCCTGCGCGAACACGGGCTCGTACCGCTCCCGCGTTTCCTGCTGGCCGCCCAGCTCGTAGACGTCCGCGCCGTAGAACCCGATCAGCCACGGTACCTCGAGGACGCGCTGGAGCACCAGGTCAGCCTCGGCCACGTAGCCGAAATGCGTGTGCAGCAACCGGGGTCGCGTGCGCCCCAGGCGCCACCCCAAGGGCGGATACAGCCTGTCCCCCATCAGCCGGTGCCACGCCCGCCAGTCGAGGCGCTCGCGGGGCAGGATCCACGCCTCCAATTCCGGGAACTCGACGCGGTTCGTCAGCCGGTCGCACAGCACCAGCGGGCGGTAGCGCGGCACAGCCCGGAGATGATCGTAGAGCCAGTTCATGGTGCGTTGCACGAACACATCGCAGCGCTGCAGCGCGACGGGTGCCCCACTCATGGTAGATTCTCGGCCATGTGGCGACCCGGGAGGACATGAGCGTGGAGACGGCGGAAACCCGATTCTGGAACGATTGGAACGCAGCCACCCGCGAGCGGCACGTCTCGCCCGCCTCCGTCGATCAAGCGCGCGTCGCGCTCGAGTGGCTGGACGAGCTGGCGCCCCGCCCCCGCGCGATCCTCGACGTGGGCTGCGGCGCGGGGTGGATGTGCGCGCAACTGACTCGCTTCGGCACGGTGACGGGCACCGACCTGGCCGACGAAGTGCTGGCAAGGGCGGCCACCCGCTGGCTCCAAGTCCGGTTCGTACCGGGCGACTTCATGGCGCTGCCGTTCCCGCCCGCCGCGTTCGACGTTATCGTCTGCTTCGAGGTTCTGGCGCACGTCGCCGATCAGCCCGCGTTTGTGGCCAAGCTGGCCAGCCTGCTTGTGCCCGGCGGCACCCTGGTGTTGTCGTCGCAGAATCCGTGGGTGATGCTGCGGAGTCAGGTTGATCCAGTCGGCAAGGGGCAGACCCGCCATTGGCTGAGCGCGGCGGAATTGAGCCGACTGCTGGGCCAGTTCTTCGACGTCACCGCGGTGCGGACCCTGACACCTCACGGCGACCGGGGCCTGTTGCGGCTGGTAAACTCGGTCAAGGTGAATCGCGTGCTGACGGCACTCATGGGAGAAAGCCTGGTGCGCCGCGTCAAGGAACGCCTGGGGCTGGGACGGACCATCATGGTGCGGGCGGTGCGTCGGGCAGCTCACTGAGGCTGGAGAGCGCGCCATTCGGGGACCGCTGACGGAAGCGGTACTCATACACCGAGTGTGGCCTTCCGGCTGTGGAACGCCTCGGCGTATCCGTCCGGGGCCGCGCTTTCCACGCCCCGCAGGCGCATCAGCCCGTCGAAGGTCGCGGGAGTGAACCAGCGCTTGCTGCGCTGGCTGCCGAAAGAGCTCATCAGGAGCGCCACCTTGCGGCGTCGCACCGACGGTCGCAGGGGCACGAATACGTTCGGCTGCCCAAGGTCCCCGTCGTACTTCGGGACCTCGTACTCGAGAATCCAATGATCCCGAAAAGTGTTCCACGTCAGCTCCGAGATCACGCGGTGGTCCTGGTGGCGGTCGTTGCCGTAGTGGGTCAGGATCAGGTCAGGCGGCGCGCCGGTCTTGAGCTCTTCGAACGTCTCCTTGATGCGCGCCTGCTCATTTGGGAAGAACCCGTCGCGAAACTCGTGCAAGGCAACGTCGGCGCCTGCCGCCGCCCGCAGGAACCGGGTGGCCGCACGGCGGGCTTCCCCGCCGCGCCGGCCGGCCGCCGAAAACACGACCCAGCGCACCGTGGCCCGAGGATACGCGGCCAGCAGCGACAGTACGGTTCCACCGCAGCCGATCTCGATGTCGTCGGAGTGCGCTCCCAGGCACAGCAGTGAAAGGCGCCGGCGGGGCGGCCCAAGACGCAGGTGTATCAACGACGGGGCGCTGGAAAGTTCATCGCTACGCGCGCTACGCGATTACGCATCCGCCACTCCTTGAGAGGTCGCTGTTCAAGCGCTCGCGGGTCCGGCCGCGCTGGACATGACGAAATCACCCGGCAGGCACACTTTGTGGTTCAGGTTGCGGGGCGTGTCGCCCCCGCCGACCGGGGTTGGTCCGTTGCGCAACTTACATACCAGCGGTCGCCCACCACAGCGCGTCACCCCTCTGCCGTTCAGCTAGGCGGGAATTCGATCGAAGCCGACGAGCAACGCCGACGCGGCATCGAGGGCTGGAATGTCGACCTTGAGACGGTCATGGAACGCCCGACAGAGTGCCTGCGTCGCGACGTTTCCAGGCGCGCCTGGAGCAAACGGACACCCACCAATGCCTCCCACACTCCCGTCGAACCGAGTCACTCCAAGGGCAGACGAGGCGACGGCGTTATCCACTGCCCGGCCGAAGGTATCGTGGAAATGCATGGCGATTCGGTCCACAGGGCACACCCGCATGACCCGATCCAGGAGGCGGCGCGTTTCATCCACAGTCGCCCGGCCGATCGTATCGCCCAGGGAGAGCTCGGAACAGCCGAGGGCGAGCAACTGCTCGACCACCCGCGCAACGGCCTGGGGAGCAATCGGGCCCTCGAAGGGGCACTGGACCACCATTGACACGTAGCCACGCACGGGCACCGGGGCGCCGGGAACGAACTGCCGGAAGCGCTCGAGCGACTCGGCGATGCTCGCGTTGACGTTACGCCGGTTGAACGTCTCGCTGGCCGCCGTGAAGACGGCAATCGCATCGACGCGTGCCGCGAGCGCGCGCGCGAGTCCGCGGGCACTGGGCACCAGCGCGCTGTACCGCACCCCGGGTACGCGCTCGATTCCAGCGAGCACTTCGGCCGCATCGGCGAGTTGCGGCACACGGTCGGGCGACACGAAGGCGGTGACCTCGATGTCGGTGAGCCCCGTGCGCGACAGCGCGTTGACGAAGGCGATCTTCGTGGCCGTCGGAACCGGCGACGCGATCGTCTGCAGCCCGTCGCGCGGCCCCACTTCCACGATCGTGATCGGCGCCCCGTTCATGCGCTGGAGTCTAGGTGGGTGGTGCGGCGTGAGCCAAGATGGCCCGGGACAGCCGGAGTCCCGCAGCGGCGCCAATGACTGCACCAATCCAGGCGTGAAGCGGGCTTACCGGGAACCCGAACAGGAGTGGCACCAGGCAGAGGCTCATGGCGGCAACCACCGCCACGAACCCCAGGCGGTTCGCCGGCCGCCGCACGGGCCAGCGCCCCAGCCACCAGCCGCCCAAGCCGAACCATGCGGCCACCCAGAGCACATCGAGGACGATCGTGCCAGCCCGCAACTCGAATCGTACCGGCAGCCACAACGCCCATCCGAGATGCGGGCCGAACGCGACTCGCCACTCGCGCGTAATTCCGCCGTCCACCGCGCGCACCCGGAGCGAGTGGCCGTCGAAATCTCCTTCCAGGTCGCGCGTGGATCCCTGCGCCCGCTCGCCTGACGGGAACACGGCCGCAAGGCGCGCCCCCGGTACGCGGAGCCCAAGCCGCGCCGCCGCCAGGCGCACGCGAAAGACCAGGGCGTCACCATCCTGCCCGAGAAGTGCAATCTCCGCGTATTCCTGATCGGCCAGGCGCACCACCGGCGCGAGACCGAGCGGGGCGGTACCGGTGCGTGTCCGGGCACTGAACCGGAAACTGCCTCGTTCGAGGTCGGCTTGCGTCCGGTCGGAGCCGCGGAGCGGTCCCTCAACCACCGGCAATCCTGATACGGTAGCGGCCACCACTTCGCCGCGATACAGCGCGAAGCCGCCGAGCTCGGGCGCGAGCTGCCCGTAGTAGAGCAGCGTAGTCGGCGCGGGCCGCAGGGCGACACAACTGAGCACGGCGACGAGGAGCCAGGCGATACCCGCCGCCAGCGCGAGCCGGCGCGCCTCCGCTGGACCACACAGAATCCACCCGCGCCATGACCGCGCCAGCAGCACACCCGCGGCACCGCCAGCGGAGTTGGTGAGCAGGTCGCTCAGGCTCGCGTCGCGCCCGACGATGAGAGTCAACTGCGCGGTCTCCACCGCGAGCGACAACAGCGCCATCCCGGCGACGGCGAGGCCCGGGCGCACGCCGACGAGCGCGAGCCCGGCCCCGAGCGGCACGAACAGCAACAGGTTCAACACCACATCGATCGTGCCCAGGTCTCCGCACCAGAGACAAATCATCGATGTGCGACCCGAGGCCACCACCTGATCGGGCTGCGGGGTCAGCGTGAGGCCCGCCACGAGGACCGCCCCGCCCAGAAGCAGGACGAGGCCAAGCCGCCGCTGCAGGTCGGCGCCCGGAGCGTCAATCATGAAGGGCCAGGCCGTCCCGGCGCCGTGGTGTGGCGTGCGCGCAACAGTTGGATGGCCTGGACCAGGGGGCCCGGGCCCGTGCGCAGAGCGGCGTAGCGCCTTGCGCGGGGAGGAATGCAAGTTGCTCGTTCACCGGCGATGACCCTTTCCGAGACACACATCTTCTCGGCCGACATCGAGGAGTACTTCCAGGTCTCGGCGTTCGAGCCCTATGTCAGCCGCGCATCGTGGGACGCCCGACCTTCCAGGGTCGAGCGGTCCACCGACCGCCTGCTCGACCTGCTCGACCGACATGGGAGCACGGGCACCTTCTTCACGCTTGGCTGGGTAGCCCGGCACCATCCGCACGTCGTGAGACGCATCGTCGGGGCCGGCCACGAGCTCGCGTCGCATGGATTCTGGCACCGCCGCATCTGGTCGCAGAGTCCCTCCGAATTCCGGGACGACATCCGCGACGCGAAAGCGGCGCTGGAGGACGCATCCGGTACTGCGGTGACTGGCTATCGCGCACCGACGTTTTCGATGACGCCACGCACCGCATGGGCCTGGGACATCCTGATCGAGGAAGGATATCGATACGATTCCTCCATCTTCCCCGTGCGGCGGCCCGGCTACGGCTTCCCCGGCGCCCCACCATATCCGCATCTGATTCGGCGCCCCGCAGGAGAACTCCTCGAACTGCCCATTGCCACACTGAGCGTCGCCGGCGTGCGGGTGCCGGCCGGCGGCGGCGGCTACCTTCGCCAACTGCCGTTCCAGCTCATCCATCGCGCCTTCCGGAAGTTGAGCACCGCGGGGTCGCCGGGCATGTTCTACATCCATCCGTGGGAACTGGACCCGGAGCAGCCCCGCATCCCCTGCCCCTGGCTCACGTCCGTACGCCACTACCGGGGCCTGGAGCGAACGGTACCGCGGCTCGAGCGGCTGCTCTCGACCTTCAAATTCACGTCGGTGGCCCGTCGCTTCCGCGATGAGCTCGAGGGCGGGCCACTCGGCGGGGCTTCGCCGCGCGCCGCAACCTCATGACACTCACCGTGGCGCGCTTCAGCGGGGAGGGCGCCTCCTGGGACGAGTTCGTCCGGGCACAGCCCCAGTGGTCGCATTTTCATCTCTTCGGCTGGCAGCGGGTGCTGGGCCAGGTGTTCGGCCACGAGACTCCATACCTCGCGGCGAGTGATGGCTCCGGAGCCCTCGCCGGCGTGCTCCCGCTCGTCCGGGTTCGCAGCGCCCTCTTCGGGCACTATCTGGTCTCGATGCCGTTCTTCAACTATGGCGGTCCGCTCGGCAGCGACGAAGCCATCCGGGGGCTTGCCGCATACGCGGTGGCGATGGCTGGCGAGGAGGGAGTGAAGCTGCTCGAGCTCCGCTCGCGCCACACGTTGCCACTCGGGTTGCCGGTATCGCACCGCAAGATCACGGTGGTGCTCGACCTGGTGCCGGGTCACGCCGAAGGATCGTGGAAGAAACTGCCGTCAGCGCTCCGGAGCCAGGTGCGCCGGCCGCAAAAGGAAGGCGTCACGGTGCGGTTCGGCCGCGACCAGGTGGGACCCTTCTTCGCGGTCTTTGCCCGGCACATGCGCGACCTGGGCACGCCGACGCACGGGCGGCGACTCTTCGACACCATCGCCGACGCGTTCGGCGACGACGCATGGTTCGGATGCGCGTACCTCGGGGACATCCCCGTGGCGTGCGGCGCGGGCTTCCACTGGGGCGATGAGTTCGAGATGACCTGGGCATCGGCACTGCGGGAGCACAAGCGCATTGCACCGAACATGCTGCTCTACTGGTCGTTCATCGAGCGCGCCGCGCAGGCCGGCCTCTCAAAGTTCAACTTCGGACGCTGCACGCCGGGTTCGGGCACGCACAAGTTCAAGAGCCAGTGGGGCGCGGTCGACGAACAACTTCACTGGTACCAGCATGCGCGTGAGGGCAGCGCTTCGACGCCGTCACCGGACGACCCGAAGTACCGATGGGGCCCCCGGCTCTGGCAGAAGCTGCCGGTCCCCATCGCGACCGCGCTCGGTCCCCGTCTTGTCCGGTTCATCCCATGATCCTGCGCCGGCAACTGCCGGTCCGATCTCCGCTCACCCTCGCAGCGCTCGGCCGCGGCGCCCGTGCCGTGGCGAGGCGCGACGCCACGCACCGGCAAGTCTGCACCACGCTCGCGCAGCGCTACGGCGCCACCCAGGTACTGCTGACCGACAGTGGCACCGCGGCGCTGACACTTGCGCTGCGGATGGCCGCGGCGGCGCGACCGGGACGGCCGGTGGCGCTCCCGGCATACTGCTGCTACGACCTTGCGACCGCCGCCGACGGAGCCGGCATCGACGTACTCCTGTACGACCTGGATCCGGTGACGCTGGCGCCCGAGCCACGTTCGCTGGACAACGCCCTGGCCGCCGGCGCGGGCGGCGTGGTGCTGGTGCACTTGTACGGCATTCCGGTCCCGCTCGCCGAACTGACGACTCGCATCCATGCCGCGGGCGCGCTGGTCATCGAGGATGCGGCGCAAGGAGCCGGCGGGAACATCGGCGGCAGGCGGCTCGGTGCCGGGGGAGATCTCTCGATCCTGAGTTTCGGCCGCGGCAAGGGAATCACCGCGGGGCGCGGAGGATGCCTGCTGGTTCACGAGGAGTCGCTGCAGGCCGCCGCCGCGGACATGGCGCGCACGCTCACGAGCCGCGCCTCGAGCCTCCGCGAGGTGATCCCGGCGATTGTCCAGTGGGCCCTGGCGCGCCCCGCGGTCTACGGCATTCCGGCGGCGGTCCCGTTCCTGCGGCTGGGCGAGACGGTGTACCACCCCGCGGTTCCGCCGCGGGCACCGTCGTGGTTCGCCCTGGGTGTCCTGCGCGAGACGCTCGGGCTCGCCGAGCGCGAGGAAATCATCCGCCGGCGTCATGCCGCCGAGCTCGTCGCGGCCGTGCCGGTCTCGCAGGACGTCATGCTGATCTCACTGCCGCCGGGCGCGGTCCCGGGATACCTGCGACTCCCTCTCGTCGCGAGCGCTACTCGGCGACTCCGCGCTCAGGCACCCGCCGCGAGGGCACTAGGCATCATGCCCGGTTACCCCAGCGCTCTGTGCGACCTGCCCGGCTTCGGGATGCGGGTGCTCAACCGCGCCGCGCCCTTTTCAGGCGCTCAACGGCTCGCCGAGCGCCTCATTACGTTTCCGACCCACGGCGCGCTCCGATCGGGCGATCTCGCGCTCCTGACCCGCTGGCTTGGCGAGCCGTAAGACCCGCTCACCCGCCGGCCGAGCCCTTGGCGGACACATCGCGATAGATCGCCTCGTAACCGCGGATCCACCGGGCGAGATCGAAATCGCGCTGCAGGCGCGCCAGTGCCGCATCGGTGCGCCGGAGCGCCTCCGCGGGGTCATCGCGTACGGTACGCAGCGCCCGCGCTATGGCACAGGGATCTTCGGAGTCGACCAGCCACGCCTCGTGCTCAGTAACGACGTCGGGCACCCCCCCAACGCGCGTCGCCACGATCGGGATTCGCGCGGCCATGGCCTCGAGAAGGGCGATCGGCGTCCCTTCCGTACGCGAGCTCAGCACGAACGCGTCGAACGCGGTGAAGTAGCGCGACGCGGCATCCACCGGCCCCGGCCAATAGACGCGGTCCGCTACGCCGAGTTCCGCCGCAAGCGTCCGCCAGGGCCCTTCGCGCGCGCCGCCACCGACGAAGCAGGCCCGAACTTCGCGGGCGGCGGGCTCGGCCAGCGCGTAAAGGAGCACGTCCCCGCCCTTCTCCGCGCTGAGGCGCCCCACCCAGCCGGCCACGAACTCGTCCTGCGGCAGCCCCAGGTGCTGCCGCGCCGCAGCACGCATGACCGGCACCTCCGATCGATGCCAGGCGTTTGGCAGCAGGTGCAGCCTGTCGCGCGGGACCCCCGTCGCGGCGAGCCGCTGCTCGAGTGGCCGGGACACCGCCACGACCGCGTCGAAGCGACGGAACGCGCGCGCCTGCACGCGCTCGTACAGGCGCACCCGCCAGTCACCGCCGGTGAATCCGTGCACCGTCGTCACGATGGGGATGCGCTGCGCGCGAACAGCAGGGGCATCAACCACGTCGGCGCGGAAGCCGTGCGAATGCAGCACGCCGGGCTGAAGCTCGCGGCAGAGCGCGCCGACGGCCCTTCGCTCCGCCAGGTAGGCGCGAGGCCCGACATGGATGGGGTGCACC
>Ga0315297_10000984_pt1 | contig 17262 bp, 9 predicted proteins | sample YL17G15_0_MG_FD_203628 | JGI IMG/M metagenome (GOLD analysis project Ga0315297, IMG submission 203628) | Sediment microbial communities from Yellowstone Lake, YNP, Wyoming, USA - YL17G15_0 | ecosystem: Environmental > Aquatic > Freshwater > Lake > Sediment | place: USA: Wyoming | collected... | reverse complement strand
ATCGATCTGGCTGGCCGCGATGCTCATGTTGATGGGGCCGCAGATGATGCGCAACGACCTGCGGCAGGATCTGGCGCATCTCGCCATGCTCAAGACCTGGCCGGTCTCTGGCGCCGCCATCGTCCGCGGAGAGGTGCTGGCGCCCGCCATCGTGATGTCGGCCATGGTCTGGCTGCTCATCCTCCCGGGCGGCCTGCTCAGCGCGGACCTCTTCGCGCGCATGGGCGACGCGCCACTGGCCGTCCTGGATCGGCTGTCGTACGCATTGGCGGCGGCGATTCTCGCGCCACCCGTCATCCTGTCGCAGACCGTCGTGCTCAACGGGATCGCCGTGATGTTTCCATCATGGTCGTCGCTGGGCACGTCGCGGGCCCGCGGCATCGACGCGATGGGGCAGCGCCTGCTCATGATGGCCGGCATCGTGCTGACCCTCGTGCTGTCGCTGCTGCCTGGCGCGGTGGTCGCCGGGCTGCTCATGGCCGCCGTCTACTGGCTCACCGGCACACTGCTAGTCGTGATCCCGGCGCTGCTGGTGGCGCTTGTGGTTATCGTCGAATGCTGGGTGGCGACCGAGCTGCTCGGCCGCGTGCTCGACCGAACGGATGTCACCGCCATCGATCCGGTCGAGTAGGGCGCGACATGTCACGCCCGATCAGAAGGAGCAGGTGCAGTCCGGGTCTGCGTGGCGTGAAACCCGTTGTCTTTCGCTGAGAGAGCAGCGCCAGGACGAGAAACAGTGTGAATTCATCAAAGACTGATGTCGATATCAGACTAGTGTGAAGGCGTGCCGGAGGCAGGTCCTGAGCGCCTCATCGTGCACCTGTTCCGACGTCGCGCGCGTTTCGAGGCTCCCGTATTCGACAGTTCATTCAGCCGGAGGTTCTGATGAAGAGAACGCTGTTGCTCGTGCTGCTGATCACCGCGTTGTGCGTACCCATCGGCCTGTCGGCCCAGCAGCCGCCACCGCTCGAGGCCGGCTACCAGCTGCCTCCGAAGGTCATCGTTGACATCCTCGATGCGCCGCCGCCGCCGATGGCCGTTGTCAGCCCGACGAACCAGATCATGGCGGTGCTCGAGCGCACCAACATGCCGAAGATCGCCGAGCTGGCCGAGCCGATGCTGCGGCTGGCCGGTTCGCGCATCAACCCGAAAACCAACGGGCCGCACAACCCGATGACCGTGTTGGGCATCACGCTCAAGAAGATCGCCGACGGCTCCGAGACGAAGGTGCTGCTGCCGCCACACCTGCGGCTCGGCGCGCCGAGCTTCTCGCCCGACGGGAAGTGGCTCTCGTTTATGGTCTATCGCAGCAACGGTATCGAGTTGTGGACGGCCGACGTCGCGACGGCGAAAGCCAAGGCGGTCACCGCCGCCACGATCAACGGCCTCGGCGGCTGCAGCTGGCTGCAGGACAGCTCGGCCATGCTCTGCCAGTTCGTCGTCTCCGGCCGCGGACCAGCGCCCGCCGCGCCGGCGGTCCCGGCCGGTCCGCGCATCCAGGAGAGCCTCGGCAAGGCCGCGCCCGCCGCAACGTATCAGGACCTGCTGACCAGCGCGCACGACGAGGCGCTGTTCGAGTACTACGCGACCGCGCAACTCACCCTGGTGACGCCAGCCGGGGCGGCCACGCCCATCGGCAAACCGGCGATCTTCGCCACGGCCGCCATGTCGCCCGACGGGCAGTACGTCCTCGTGGCGCGCATCAAGCAGCCGTTCTCGCGTCTGGTCACGGCGGGCGGCTTTCCCAAGGACGCTGAGGTGTGGAATCGACGTGGCGAGGTCGTGCTGAAGATCGGCGAGCAGCCGTCCGATGAGGGCACGCCTATCGGCGGTGTGACCGTGGGCCCGCGCGGATGGCGGTGGTTGCCGACCGGTCCCGCCGACCCAGCGAGCGTCTGCTGGGTGGAGGCGCTCGATCAGGGCAATCCGAAGAACGCCGTGCCCGACCGCGATCAGCTGTTCGCGGCCACGGCCCCGTTCACCCAGCAGCCAGCCAAACTGGCCAAGACCGAGTGGCGCTACGGAGGCCTCTCCGTCACCGAGAAGGCCGTGCTCTTCGTGTCAGAATCCGATCGAGCCACGCGCCGCTCCCGGACGTGGATCGTCAATCCGCAGACGGGCACGAGGATGAAGTGGCAGGAACGGAATTCGCAGGATCGGTACGCCGACCCGGGCACGCCGATGATGCGCCCCGGCAAGGGCACCATCATGCAGGTTGGCGATTCCGTCTACCTCTCGGCGGCGGGGGCGTCGCCGCAGGGCGACCGGCCGTACGTGGCCCGGATGAACCTGGCGACGCTCGCCATTGAGAAGATCTTCCAGACCGACGAAAAGAGCTACGAGACGGTCGCGGCCCTGCTGTCAGACGATGGGAAGCAGTTGTTGACGCGGTGGGAGACCAAGACCGACTTCCCCAACTACTACGTGCGGGATCTCGCCGCCGGAACGAAGCGGGCGCTGACGCAATTCAAGGACCCAGCGCCGCAGTTGACCGGCATCCAGAAGCAGTTGGTGACCTACGAGCGGAAGGACGGCGTCAAGCTGTCAGCGACCGTGTACCTGCCGCCTGACTACAAGCCGGGCACGCGCCTGCCGTTCGTGCTCTGGGCGTATCCCGCCGAGTTCACTGATGCGGCCACGGCAAGCCAGGTGTCGGGGTCGGCCAACCGGTTCACCACCATCGGCGGCGCGTCGCAGTTGCTGTTTCTGACGCAGGGCTACGGCGTGATGGACAACCCGACGATGCCCATCATCGGGCCCGGGGAGACGGCCAACGACACGTACGTCGAACAGCTGATGTCGAGCGCGGAGGCCGCGATCAACAAGATCGTGGAGATGGGCGTTGCCGATCGCGATCGGATTGGCGCCGCGGGCCACAGTTACGGGGCGTTCATGACGGCCAACCTGCTGGCCCACGGCCGCCTGTTCCGTGCGGGCGCGGCGCGCAGCGGCGCCTACAACCGGACGCTGACGCCCTTCGGCTTCCAGAGCGAGCAGCGCACGTTCTGGGAAGTGCCCGACATCTACGAGAAGATGTCGCCGTTCTTCTTCGCGCACAAGATCGAGGATCCGATCCTGCTCATCCACGGCGAGGCCGACAACAACTCGGGCACGTTCCCGATCCAGTCGGAGCGTTTCTACATGGCGCTCAAGGGCAACGGCAAGACCGTGCGGTACGTGACGCTGCCCCTCGAGTCGCACGGCTACGCCTCGCGCGAGTCGAACCTGCACGTGCTCTACGAGTGGATCACCTGGTTCGACAAGTACGTGAAGAACGCGAAACCGCGGTAGGAAAGCCGCCTGCAACGAGGTTCGCCCGGCGCCGAAGCGGCGGGGGCACAGCAGCCTGTGCCCCCGCACCGGTTGTCGATGGCTGCCCATCGCGCTACTTGAGCGTGATGATCTTCACCGCGCCGTCGCCGTACTTCTTGGCCAGGCCGTCGATGGTCCGGCCGCCGAACTTCGCCGCCATCGCGTCGATCGTCGCCTGGTTCGGCAGCATCTTGTCGGCACCCGCCTTGCACTCGTCGACGTTGCCGGCCACCATGATCACCATCTTGTCGGGCTGCAGCCATTTCTGGGCCACGCGCTTGATGTCGGCCAGCGTGACCTTCTGGTACTTCGCGCGCCAGACCTCGTAGTAGTCGCGCGGCCGGTTGTAGTTTTCGAGTTGGGCAAAGTTTCTGAGCGTCTGCGCCATCGAGCCGAAGTTCGCCGGGTACCCCTCGACGCTGGCCGTCTTGGCGAAATCGAGATCGGCCTGCGAGACATCGCCGTTTCGCATCCCTTCGATCAGGTCCAGCATCAACTGCGCGGCGAAGACAACGGTGGCGTTCTTCGTCTGGCAGAACGCTTCGAACGTTCCCGGGTACTGCAGGCCGCCCGAAAACGCCGAGTCGGTCGAGTAGGCGAGACCATTATCGGTTCTGACCACTTTCGTGATGCGCGACGAGAACGAGCCGCCGCCCAGGACGTAGTTCATCAGATCGACGGCCGGGTAGTCCGGGTCGTCCTGCATCAGCCCGAGGTGCCCGATCTGGATGACTCCCTGGTTGGACGGCACCTGCGGCTGCACCATGTACACGCCGGCCTTGGCGGCCTGCTCGATCTTCGGAATTGGCGGCACCGCCTGCTCGGCCCTTGCCCACGTGCCGAATGTCGACTCCAGTTTCTGGAGCATCTCCGCGCGCTTGAAGTCGCCCGAGACCACGAGGATGGCGTTGTTGGGGCCGTAGTACTTCTTGTGCCAGGCTGCGAGGTCGTCGCGCGTGATGCCGCTCGTGCCCGCTTCGGTGGCCTCGGCGGCCATCGGCGAATCCTCGCCGTAGATCAGCTTGGTCCAGGTGCGCATGGCCACGAGCGACAGATTCCGGTTTCGGTTGCGGATGCCGACCAGCGCCTGGTCACGCTCACGGCGGACCTTGTCCTCGGGGAACGCCGGGTTGTTGAGGATGTCTTTCCAGAGCGTCAGTCCTTCATCGAGGTGGCGCGCGTGGATCGAGAGACTTCCGGCGCTCACGTTGCCGGCGAGAAACTCCATCCGCTCGTTGATCTGCTCGCCGGTCATCGTCGTCGTACCGCCCGAACGCATAACGGTCGGGGTCATGACCGCGACGCCGAGCTTGTCCTTGGGTTCGAGGAACGGACCGGTGCGAACCATCAGGGAGGCGTTGATCCACGGGATCTGGTGATCCTCGCCGATGTAGACGACCAGGCCGTTGGCGAGAGTCGTGCGGAAGTCCGCCAGTTTCGGGGGATTGAAGACGAGCGGCTTGAACGTGAAGCTCTCGGGTCGGGGTCCCCGAGTTGCGGGCTGCGTGCCCGGCTTGGCCGGGGCCTGGACCGCTGGCGCTTTCGGAGTGGCTGCCTGAGGCGCCTGCGCGTCAATGCCGGACGCCACCGCCACGAGCATCAGCGCCGGGATGAGTAGAGATGCCGCGTATCGTTTCAACATCGTGATGTCCTTTCCTCCAGGCATCAGGCCCTACTTCTCGCGTTCCAGGACGCCGGTGACGCAGTTGTCCTTCCGGAAGTACTTCTTCGCGACGCGCTGCAGATCCGCAGCGGTCACGGCCATCCGCTGCTGGTACTGCTCCTCGATGAACTGCCAGCGGTAGGCGGTCTCCATGCGCGCGAGCGAACCGGCGATGCCCGTGCCCGCCAGGCTCTGCAGGTAACTGGCTTCGACTGAGTTCTTCACGCGTTGCAGCAACTGCGCGTCGACCGGCGTCGTCTTGGCGTCCTCGACGTAGGTCCACAACTCCTTCTCGAGCTGGTCGAGCGGGATCTTCACCTCGTTCTTGACCTCTTTGGCCGAGGCGATCACCGTGAACGATCCGTCGTACATCGAATCCGACGGCATCGCCATCACCGACGTCGCGTTGTCGTTCTTGAGCACCATGTCGAGGTACATCTTGCCGGTCCGGGCGCTCATGACGCGGCCGAGCATGTTCAGCGCCGCCACGTCGTCGTGCCAGAGTGGCGGAATGTGGAACATCAACGTGACCCGGGGCGCGGTGGCGGCGCGGCCGAACACGCGCTTCTCGATGTACGGCGCCTTGAAGTTGGCGCCGATCGTCCGCTCGTAGTACTCGGGTGAGGGCTCTTCCGTGCGGACGCGCGGTGACTTGCCTTTCGCCTTGAGCGGCCCGAAGTACTTGGTGACCAGCGGCATCACCACGGCGGGATCGAGATCGCCGGCCAGGACCAGCGTGGCGTTGTCGGGCCGGTAGAACAGATCGCGATACTCGATCATCTCTTTCTTGGTGACGCGGCTGATGTCCGACATCCAGCCGACGACGCCCCAGCCGTACGGGCTCGCGGCGTAGAACGTCGCGTTGAGCTGTTCCTGGAAGAACATGCCCGGCGAGTTCTCGCTCATCCGGCGCTCTTCGGTGATCACGTCCCGCTCGGAGTAGAACTCACGGAACACCGGGTTGGCGAGCCGGTCGGCCTCGAGCGCGAGGTACAGCTCCAGCTTGTTCTTGGGCAGGGTGACGTAGTACTGGGTCATCTCCTGCCCCGTGGAGGCGTTGATCCCGGTGCCCCCGGCCTTCTGGTAGGCGCCCCAGATCTCCTCGCTGGCAATCGTCTCGGCCTTCTGCTTCGTGATCAGATCGGAGATCTGTTTCTTGAGCGTGACGATCTTCGCATCGTCACGCCCCTTGACCTTCGACTGCTCCTCGACGATCGTGTCCATCAGGGCGTCGATCTGCCGGTCGTAGGCCAGGTCCTTCTCGAGCGTGCCGGGCTTGATGCCCATCGAGTAGGTGCCCTTGAACATCATGTGCTCGTGAAAGTGCGACATGCCCGTGATGCCGGGCCGCTCGTTCACCGAGCCGACGCGGTACGCCAGGATGCACCGGATGAGCGGTGCGTCGGTGCGCTGCACCATCAGAACCTTGAGGCCGTTGGGCAGCACGCGTTCGATCACCTGGCTGGACAGCGTCATCTGCTGTCCCTGGGTGAGCGACGTCGTCAGCCAGCCGACGGCCAGCAGCACAACGACCAGACACACCGTTCGTCTCACATTCATGGCTGTTCTCCTCGAAGGACGATCGCGACCGGGGGCGGGACGGGATGACTGTAGACGGGCGTCGTGGGGAGAGTCAAGCTGGCGCATAGGCCCTGGCGCATAGGCCCCGGCCATGATGAACGCGTGAGGCGCGCGGCTGGCCACGCGAGTGGCCGAGCGCGGGTGCGTTGTGACCGGGGCCGAGTTGGCGATCAACGCCGCTCCGTTCATCCAGCGCGGCGATCCGTCGAACGGCAAAGAGCTGTGGCGCCTTGGCCCCAGCTCGACCAGTGCGACTCCAGCGCCGATCGTCGGTGAGGGCTATTCGATCTTCTTCTGCTGATTGAGCACATTCATCGCCAGCGATACCATGGCCCCCACGTCCGCGACGTTGGCCGGCAAAATGAGGTTGGTGGCCCCCTTGGCCAACTGGCCAAACTGCGTGACGTACTGTTCGGCCACGCGCAACCGGACCGCATCAGTGCCGCCAGGCGTCTCGATGGCAATGGCCACCTGGCGGATGCCCTCGGCCGTGGCGGTCGCCACGGCCAGGATCGCTTCTGCCTGACCCGCGGCCTCGTTGATCTGCTGCTGCTTGCGGGCCTCGGAGGCCTTGATCACCTGCTGCTTCAAGCCTTCGGCGCTGTTGATGGCGGCGTCGCGCTGGCCTTCCGACGTCAGGATGACGGCGCGCTTCTCCCGCTCGGCGCGCATCTGCTTCTCCATCGCGGCGAGCACATCGACGGGCGGCGTGATGTTCTTGATCTCGTACCGCAGCACCTTGATGCCCCACGGCTCGGTGGCCTTGTCGAGCTCGCTGACCACGGCGGTGTTGATGTTGGTGCGTTCCTCGAACGTCTTGTCGAGGACGATCTTGCCGATCTCGCTGCGCAGGGTCGTCTGGGCCAGCTGCATGATGGCAAACAGATAACTGCTGATCCCGTATGACGCGCGTTCGGGGTTCAACACCTGCAGGTAGAGCACCCCGTCGACGTGCACCTGCACGTTGTCGCGCGTGATGCAGATCTGCGCGGGAATCTCGAGCGTCTGTTCTTTGAGCGTGTGCCGGTAGCGGATCACATCCACAAACGGCACCAGCAAGTGAAAGCCGGCGTTCAGCGTGCCCGCGTACTTGCCGAGGCGCTCCACCACGACAGCCGACTGCTGCGGCACCACCACGGCCGTCTTGATGAGGACGATGATGACGAGGAATGCGAGCGCGACAAAAACGATCAGTGTGCCGCCCATGTTGTCACCTCACTCAGGTTCAATCGTAATGACGAGGCCATCGACGTGGACCACCTTGCACCGGCAGCCCGCCGCGATGGCCCGGGTGCCGCGGTTGCGCGCGGTCCAGGTGGTGCCGCGCAGTTCGGCCTTGGCGACCGCGCCGGCTTCGATGGCCGTCACCGGGATCGCGAGTTCGCCGATCAGTGTTTCCGCGCGCGTGTTTCCCTCGGTCTTGCGCTGCATCATCCGCAGCAGCGGGTTGCGGAAGAGCGCCACGCTGACGATGGAGAACAGCGAGAAGAGCAGGACCTGCAGCCACAGCGGTCCGCCGATGCCGAGCAAGGCCAGGACCGACACCGCCAGTCCGCCCAGCCCGAAGAACAACAGGTAGAACCCGCCCGGCGTCAGGATCTCGAGGGCGGCCAGGAACAACCCCAGCACTGCCCAGTGCCACCAGAACATGACAGACACCCCCTCGCCACGTCTGTGAACCTCCGTGGCCGTGTCATTATCGGGGCGGGGAGCCTGCCGTGTCCACCTGTTTGAGAAGCCGCCTGACGCGCGCGAGCCAGCGGCGAATGTTGCTCTCGCCCCGGCCCCGGGGCGTCAGTCCACCCTGTCCAGTGGTCTGTTCCGGGTTCGGTGCGTCTGGTTGGGGCGCAAGGCGCGTTTCTGACGCTCGCGCTCTCCGGCATGGCGCACGACCGGGATGGGCTGCCCGGAGTCGAGATCGAGGCCGGTGACATACATCGCCGCCGCGCCGGTCATCGGTAACGGGATGAAGTCCTGCACTTGCTGGAGATTCCACTTCTGCTTCCGCAGGAACTCCTCAACTGCCCTCATCTCATGATCGGTGCAACCGGGAAAACTCGAGATGAAGTACGGCACGAGGTACTGCTCCTTGCCCGCCGCCGCGCTCTCCTCGAAGAACTTCTCCATGAACGCCGGAAAATCGCCAGCCGTTCGACGCATCCGGCGCAGCACAGCCGGGTGCATGTGCTCGGGCGCGACTTTCAGGTGACCGGAGACGTGGTGCTGCACCAGCTCCCTGAGATACGCCGGGGTGCGCAACGCCACGTCCATGCGGATGCCGGATTGCACGAAGACGTGTGTGACACCAGGTTGCGCGCGGGAGCGGCGCAGGAGGTCGATGCCGCGTTGCTCGTCGATGCCGAGGCTCCGGCAGATCGTCGGCCACAGGCAACTGGGACGGTGACAGGCCTTGCACGCATCCACATGTCCGTTCCGCGCGCCGTAGAGATTCGCCGTGGGCCCGCCGAGGTCGGAGATGGTGCCGCGAAAGGTCTCCGACGCGGCCAGCGTGCGGATCTCCTCGAGCACCGAATCCACGCTGCGGCTCGAGAGGAACTTCCCCTGGTGCAAGCCCAACCCGCAGAACGTGCAGCCGCCTGCACAGCCGCGCGAGACGACGATGGAGTCCTTGATCGTCGCAAAGCCAGGGACGGCGTCGACATAGGACGGATGCGGCCGACGCTGGAAGGGCAGTGCGTAGAGCGCGTCGAAGGCGGGACCATCCAGGGGCATCGCGGGCGGTTCCATCACGACCGCGCGATTGCCATGCATCTGCACCATGCGCCTGCCGCAATGCGGCGTCTGCTGCGCCTCGACCACGTTCGTCAGCCGCACCAGGTGGATCGCGTCCGCCTGCAGGTCCTCCCACGACGGCAGCATGATGGCATCGCTGAAGTCCGCCGCCGAGGTCGCCTTCGCGCCCCGCAGCAACGCCGTGCCCGCGATGCCGCTGAGGTCGGCGCGGCCCGCCGCCAACCGCTGCGCGATCTCGCGCACCGCCGTTTCGCCCATGCCGTACACGAGAAGGTCGGCCTTGGCATCCGCCAGGATGGACGGGCGCAGCTTGTCCTCCCAATAATCGTAGTGCGCCACGCGGCGCATGCTCGCTTCCATGCCGCCGACGACCACAGGCACGCCTGGAAACGCCCGTTTCGCCATCTGCGAGTAGACCACCGCCGCATGGTTTGGGCGACGGCCTGGCACGCCACCTTCGCTGTACACGTCCTCCTTGCGCTTGTGTCGCGCAGCGGTGTAGTTCGAGAGCATCGAATCCAGGTTCCCCGCCGTGACACCGACGAACAGGCGCGGCGCGCCCATGGCTCGGATGGACTCGCCGTTCCTCCAATCCGGCTGCGCGATGATGCCCACGCGATAGCCTCCCGCCTCCAGCACGCGCCCGATGAGCGCCGCGCCAAACGACGGGTGGTCCACGTAGGCGTCACCCGTGATGATGAGCACATCCAGCTGGTCCCAACCGCGCGCCGTCATCTCGGCGCGAGACATCGGGAGAAACGCTGTGGGGTTCGGCGGAACCTGCTTTCGAGCGGCGGCCATGATCCCGAGGATGCTCCATCAGCGCTCGTGAAGCAAATGGAAGCTGGCGCAACGCGGAAAGGTTCCGATCTATCATTCCCACCTGGTCCGGCTGCGCGTGGACAGCTCTTCCATCGGACGCGAACATCTGGTATTCAGCGTGGCCGAACACACCGGCAATATCCGGATGGCGGAGTGAAAAGGCGCCTGGCAGGTATCTGCAGGGAGACCGCTGACAGGGCGTCATACACACGGGGCGGTGGCCCTCGGAATGGAGGATTGACATCATGCGTACGGTTCGACACCTGTGGATGGTCGTGCTGGCGGTCGTGCTGGTTCCGGCCGTGGTGGGCACCCAGCCCAACGCGCGCGACACGCGTCTGCTCGCCCAGCCCGCCACCAACGGCACGCACGTGGCGTTCGTCTACGCCGACGATCTGTGGGTGGCGCGGATCGACGGCACCGACGTGCGCCGCCTGACCACTGACGACGGCATCGAAACCAATCCCGCATTTTCGCCCGACGGCAAGCTCGTCGCGTTCAACGCGCAGTACGACGGCAACGTGGACGTGTATCTGGTCTCCATTGACGGCGGTGTGCCGCAACGTCTCACCTGGCATCCTGGCGCCGACATCGTCCAGGGGTTCACGACCGACGGCAGGCGCGTGCTGTTCGCTTCCGGGCGCGCGGCCTTCACCGCCGCCCACCAGCAGCTCTATACCGTGCCGATCGAGGGCGGACTCGAGGAGATGCTGCCGATCCCGAACGCGAGCCAGGCCACGTATTCGCCTGACGGCAGGCGGATCGCGTACAACCCGCTGCCGCCCGCGTTCCAGCAGTGGAAGCAGTACCGGGGCGGCCGCGTGTCGCAGATCTGGCTCTACAACACCGTCGGGCACGCCATCGAGCACGTGCCGCAGCCGGCGGCCAGATCCAACGACGTCGACCCGATGTGGATGGGCGACACCGTGTTCATGCGATCCGACCGCGACGGCGAGTTCAACATCTTCGCCTACGACACGAAGTCGAAGCAGATTCGCCGCGTCACCAGCCACAACGACTTCCCCGTGATGAAGGCGTCGGCGGGCGGCGGCAAGATCGTCTACGAGCAGGCGGGGTACCTGCACCTGCTCGACCCGGCGAGCGGCTCGTCGAAGAAGCTGTCGATTGGCGTGGCGGCGGACCTGCGCGAGACGCGGCCCCGTTTCGTCAAGGGCGCCGACTACATCCGCAGCGGGTCGATCTCGCCGTCTGGCGCCAGGGCGGTCTTCGAGTTCCGGGGCGAGATCGTCACCGTTCCGGCCGAGAAGGGCGATCCGCGCAACATCACGGGCACGGTGGCCGCGCACGAGACGTCCCCGCAGTGGTCGCCCGACGGCACCCGCATCGCGTACCTCAGCGACGCGTCCGGCGAGTACGAACTGCATGTCGCCAGCCAGGACGGCAAGGGCGACGTCAAGAAGTACAAGCTCGGCGGCGCCGGGTTCTACACGATGCTGCAGTGGTCGCCCGACAGCCAGAAGATCGCGTTTCAGGACAACTCGCAGAGCGCGTTTTACATCGATCTGGGCACTGGCGCCGTCAAGCGGCTGGGCGGCAACCGCGTCTACAGCCCCGCCAGCCAGCTCGGCTTCGACTGGTCGCCCGACTCCAGGTGGATCGCCTACGTCGTCGATACGCAGCCGCTGGTCACGACGGTCTTTGCCTATTCGCTCGAGCAGGACAAGTCGTTTGCGATCACCGAGGGCTGGAGCGAGGTGACCGGGCCCAGGTTCGACAAGGGCGGGAAGTACCTGTACCTGTTCGGATCGACCGATGCGGGCCCCGTGCAGGACTGGTTCGCGCAATCAAATGCCGACATGCGGCGGACGCGCAACGTGTACGTGGTCGTGCTGCGGAAGGGCATCGTGTCGCCGCTCGTGAAGGAGAGCGACGAGGAGAAGCCGAAGAAGGCCGACGCGCCAGCCGACAAGAAAGCCGACGCCGCGCCCGACAGGAAGCCGGATGTCGCCGCAGACAAGAAGGCCGATGCCCCTGCAGACGCCAAGCTGGCGGTTGCCGCAGACAAGAAGGCGGAGGGAGGCGAGAAGAAGGCCGAGCCGGAGAAGAAGGACGCGTTCGCGATCGATCTCGACGGCATTGACAACCGCATCCTGGCGCTGCCGATTCCCAACGGAGACCTCTCCCAGCTGCAGGTCGGCGACGCCGGGCATCTCTACTACATGCGCCGCGACGGCCGCGAGGCGTCGCTCCATCACTTCGATCTCGCCAAGCGCAAGGACGAGACGCCGCTCGCGGCGCTCGACGGCTACGAGATCTCCGCCGACGCCAAGAAGATCTTCTACACGAGCAACCGCGCGTTCTTCATCACGGCGCTCGGCGCGAAGATCACTCCCGGCGACGGGCGCATCGCGGCGGCCGACATCGAGGTGCGCATCGACCCGCGCGCCGAGTGGACGCAGATCTTCAACGAGGCGTGGCGCATCAACCGCGACTACTTCTACGCGCCCAACATGCACGGCGTCGACTGGACGGCCATGAAGGCGAAGTACGGCGCCTTCCTGCCCGATGTCGCGACGCGCGGCGATCTGAATCGCGTGATCTCGTGGATGTGCAGCGAACTGGCGGTCGGCCACCACCGGGGCGGCGGCGGCGATCGGCTCGAGACCCCCAAGAGCGTGCCCGGCGGGTTGCTCGGCGCCGACTTCGAGGTGGCGAACCTCCGGTACCGGTTCAAGAAGGTGTTTGGCGGCCTCAACTGGACGCCCGGCCTGCGCGCGCCGCTCACCGAGCCCGGCGTGGACGTGAAGGCCGGCGAGTACCTGCTGGCCGTGAAGGGGCGCGACGTGCGCCCGCCTGCCAATCTCTACAGCTTCTTCGAGAACACCGCCGAGAAGATCGTCGAGATCACCGTCGGGCCCAATCCCGACGGAACCAGCTCGCGCCTCGTCCAGGTGGTGCCGATTGCCAACGAGGGCGCGCTCCGCAACCGCGACTGGGTCGAAGGGAACCTCAAGAAAGTGGACAAGGCGACGGGCGGGCGCGTGGCGTACGTTTATGTTCCCAACACCGCGCAGCCCGGCCACACCTACTTCAAGCGGTACTTCTTTCCGCAGGCCCACAAGGACGCGGTGATTGTCGACGAGCGGTTCAACGGCGGCGGGTCGGTGGCCGACTACTACATCGACATCCTGCGGCGGCCGTTCATCAGCAACTGGGCGATGCGCTACGGTGACGACCTCAAGACGCCCACCGCGTCGATCCAGGGCCCGAAGGTGATGATCATCGACGAGATGGCGGGGTCGGGCGGCGACCTGCTGCCGTGGATGTTCCGCAAGTTCAAGATCGGCACGCTGGTCGGCCAGCGCACCTGGGGCGGACTGGTCGGCGTCCTGGGCTTCCCGGTGCTGATGGACGGCGGCTCGATCACCGCGCCAAACCTGGCCATCTGGACGCCGGAAGAAGGCTGGGTGGTTGAGAATGAGGGCGTGCCGCCCGACATCGCGGTCGAGCAGACACCGGCGGACGTCATTGCGGGCCGGGATCCCCAGCTCGAGAAGGCGATTGAGGTGGCGATGGCGGAGTTGAAGAAGAACCCGCCGCCATCCGCCAAGCGCCCGGCGTACCCCGTCAGGGGCACGACGCTGCGCGGCACGATCAAGAAGTAGGCGCCGAATCCGGGCGCGCGACAGGCGAGCCACCGAGTGGAGATCTGGCAAGGGCGGCCCCCCGTGGCTCGCCGGAGCCGCAGGCGGCCGTGGCTCGCCCTGCTGTCGAGCCGGCGCGAATTGGTGTCGGACCTGTTCTTCTTCTGAACGGACCGGTCTGTCCGCGCCGGGACACCGAGCCCGGAGATCATTTGAGCTGACGCCCCCGCGCCGAAGATATGATTCACCCAACGGCCCCCCTCGTACGGCCTGTCCCCACGGAGGAACTGATGAGAAGACGGCTGATTCGCGCACTCCTGCTCGTCGGCGGCGGCTTGTCCGTCGTCGTGAGCGCCTCCCTTCTGGCGGCCACGCCGCCGAAGGTGCAGTTCACTGACACCAAACTCAAGAACGGTCTCCGCGTCATCATCGCGGAGGATCATTCGGCCCCCGTGTTTTCGATTGCCGTCACCTACAACGTCGGCTCGCGCAACGAGCGGCAGGGACGCACGGGCTTCGCCCACCTGTTCGAACACATGATGTTCAAGGGATCGCCCAACGTGGGCAGTGGCGAGCACTTCCTGCTGATCTACAGCAACGGCGGCGACATGAACGGGTCGACCAGCAAGGATCGGACCAACTACTACGAGCGGCTGCCCGCCAACCAGCTCGATCTGGCGCTGTTCCTCGAATCCGATCGGATGCGCGCGCTGGACATCAACAAGACGAACCTCGACAACCAGATCGGCACCGTCTCCGAAGAGCGGAAACAGGGCGTCGACAACCAGCCGTACGGCAAGACGTCGGAGGCCATCGACAACCTCGCGTACAAGAACTTCAACTACCGCCACTCGGTGATCGGTTCGCTCGAAGACCTGCGCGCCGCGAGCGTGGACGACGTGGCGGCGTTCTTCAAGACGTACTACGCGCCCAACAACGCCGTCGTGGCGATCGCCGGCGACGTCAACACCGCCGACTGCCTGGCGAAGGTGCGGACGTACTTCGAGCCGATTCCCCGGCAGCCGGATCCGGCCGCGGTCGACATGAATGAGCCGCCGCAGACCGAAGAGCAGCGGCTGACGATCGACGATGCACTGGCGCGCCTCGCGCGTCTGGACGTCGTGTACCACGTTCCGCAGTCGATGACGCCCGACGCCGACGCGCTGTCGGTCGCCGGCACCATCCTCTCGAGCGGCCGCAGTTCCCGCCTCTACGAGAACATCGTCAGGCAGAAGCAGCTGTCGTCGAGTGTGTTCGCATCGGCAGGGGAGAGCCGCGGGCCAGGGCTGTTCCGTATCAGCGGGACGGTCATGCCCGGCAAGTCCATCGCCGATCTCGAGCAGGCGGTCTATGACGAGGTCGAACGCCTCAAGACCGGCCCGATCGAAGCGTGGGAGATCGAGAAGGCGCGCAACTCCGCAAAGCGCGGTTTCCTCTCCAGCCTCACCAGTTCCCTGTCGCGCGCGGTGATGCTGTCCCAGCTTGCGGTCTTCTACAACGATCCCGGCCTCATCAACACGCGCTACGAGCGGCTGGCGTCGATCACCGCGGCCGACGTCCAGCGCGTGGCGAAGCAATACCTGACGCCGCAGAACCGGACGGTCGTCATCACGAATCCGAAGCCGGCCGCGCCCGTGCCTCAGCCCGGCGCCGGGAAGGGAGGCCTGCGATGAACACGAAACGAATGCTCATGGTCGCCGCCATCATGGTGGCCTTCTGCGCGATGCCGCTGGCCCAGTCCGCCATGCAGCCGCCCGCCGGTCAGGCGTCGCCCTCCAAGGGCGTCGTCGTGAAAGGAAAGGCGCCGGTGTCGAGCGAGATCCTCAAGGTGACGCTGCCTCGCCCGCAGGAAGCGGATCTAGCCAACGGCATCCACCTGATGATCATCGAGGACCATCGGGTCCCCCAGATTTCCATGCAGATGTCGATCCCTGGCGCGGGCGGCTACTACGATCCCGCCGACGCCCCGGGTCTGGCCGGCTTCACGTCGTCGATGATGGCCGAAGGCACCGCGACGCGCACGTCGCAACAGATCGCGCAGGAACAGGAGACGATGGCGTCCACCGTGGGGGTGAGCGCCGGAGGCTCGGGTGAATCGGCGACGCTGATGGTCAGCAGCCTGGCCGACAACTTCGACAAGTCGCTGGCCCTGGCGGCCGACATCCTGCTCAATCCGTCATTTCCCGAGGCGGAACTCGGTCGCTTCAAGACCCGCCAGAAAGCGCAACTGGTCCAGGTGAGGACGATGCCGCAGTTCCTGGTGGCGGAGCGATACGGCCGCGTGATCTACGGCGACCATCCGAGCAGCCGGGTGGCGCCCACGGTCGAATCGATCGACAAGACCACGCGCGATGCGCTGGCCGCATTCCACAAGGCCCAGTACGTGCCTGACCAGGCGATTGTGGCCATCGTTGGCGACATCACGCTGGCGGACGCGCGCAAGAAACTCGAGGCGACGTTCGGTGCCTGGAAGAAGGCCGGCGCCACCGTCCCGCCCGTCCAGGATCCCGCGCCGATCGGTCCCGGGAAGGTGTACCTGGTCGATCGGCCAAACTCCGTGCAGACGAGCCTGATTGTCGGCACGCAGGCGATCAATCGGACGAGCCCCGACTACGACGTCGTGATGCTGCTCAACGCGATCATCGGCGGAGGGCCGACCGGCCGGCTGTTCCTGAACCTCCGCGAGGAGAAGGGCTGGACCTACGGCGCGTACAGCGGCGTCACGGCGCCGCGGTTCCGCGGCGACTGGGCGGCGCAGACCGAGATCAAGGGGGACGTTACCGACAAGGCCGTCGGCGAGATCCTCAACGAGGTGAAGCGGACGCGGACCGAACCGATCCCGGACAAGGAGTTCATCGACAAGAAGCGGTCGCTGGTGGCGAGCTTCGCGCTCTCGCTCGAAACGCCGGCGTCGATTCTGAACAACTACGTGACGTCACGGCGCTACAACCTGCCCGCCGACTACTGGGACAAGTACCCGGAGCGGATGATGGCGGTGACCAAGGAGCAGGTGCAGGCGGCCGCGGTGAAGTACCTGGACCCGGCGCGGCTCCAGATCGTGGCGGTCGGTGACGCCAGCAAGATCGGCGACGGGCTCAAGCAGTTCGGGACCGTCGAGATCTACGATACCGACGGGAAGCTGAAGAAGTGAAGTTCTGACGAGCGCAGATTCGCGGCCGGGGCTCGATCATCCGTCAGCTCGAGCTCCGGCCCCCACCAGGCGCCCACCCCTTGCGCAGCCTGCCGCACCGCGCCCCGGCCGCCGCCGAGGCTTCGAGCAAGCCATGGGGATCGGCCCGTCAGGACGATCGAGCGGCAACGACGTCGGTGCGCGCGAAGTCGGCGCCCTTGTACAGCAGGGACTCGCCACGGACGCTGGCGAGGGCGTAGGAGAAGCAGTCGCCGAAGTTGAGGCCGGCCTTGTTCTGCCCCTTGCCATAGCGCGCGAACGCCCGGCGTGCGGTTCGTGCCTGCTCGACATCCACGTTGATCAACTCGATCCCGGCTCGCTCGATGAACAGGTCC
>Ga0315297_10000978_pt1 | contig 17284 bp, 17 predicted proteins | sample YL17G15_0_MG_FD_203628 | JGI IMG/M metagenome (GOLD analysis project Ga0315297, IMG submission 203628) | Sediment microbial communities from Yellowstone Lake, YNP, Wyoming, USA - YL17G15_0 | ecosystem: Environmental > Aquatic > Freshwater > Lake > Sediment | place: USA: Wyoming | collected... | reverse complement strand
GCTGCCCGAGCCCCGGGTGAAGCGCACGGTCGAAGGCGACCTCGGCATGCGCCACAACATCGCGGCCATCGACGAAGCGGCAGGGGCGGGTGCACTCGCCGCCGACAGCGGCCTTGCGGCGGCGCGGGTGGATGAGCTGATCGCCGAACTCGCGCGGGACGTCGGGCGTGTTCCGGACAGCGCGGAGGAACGCGCGCTCGACCGCGCGCTGGCCCGCGCGGCCGTGCGGCTGGCGGTGCAACGCCACGCCGGCACCGTGGCGACCGTCTACACCGTCTCCGGTCCGGCGATCGTGCAGCACGGCAAGGATCTCTCCGAGGTGGGTGTCGTGATCGGCACCGGCGGCGCGCTGGTGCACAGTCCGGATCCGGCCGCGATCCTGGAAACCGCGCTCGCCGATCCGCGTGAGCCGTTTTCGCTGCGCCCGCGCGCGCCGCGACTGCTGCTCGACCGCGAGTACATTCTCTACGCCTGCGGCTTGCTGGGCCAGGTCGCGCCCCGGCAGGCGCTGGCGCTGGGACTCGCGCATCTCGCGCCATTGAACGAGGAGGCCGGCGATGAACGCACGCTCGGGAAGTGAACCAAAGCTGCCGTTGTCGCAGCAGCGCATTCCGGAGGATGCGTTCGCGGCGATGCGGCGCGAGAACCTCGCCCGCTGGCCCACTGGCAAGGACGTCGATATCGACGAGGCCGTGGCGCTGCATCAGGCGCTGCCGAAGCACAAGCAGCTCGCGTGGGTGCTGCGCCGGGCGGTGGCGGAAGGGCGTTGCCTGACCCAGCCGCGCGGCGGCTTCGGCACCTTTGCGCTGCAGTTGCAGTTGATGCAGACGCTGGACAAGGACGGTCTCGCCGACGTGGTGCCCACCACCACCGACAGCTATACGCGCAACGAACACTTTGCCCAGGCCCAGCGCGGCGTCGAGGAATCGGAGCGCGAGGGCCGCTCGATGCTCAACGGCTATCCGCTGGTGAACTACGGGGTGGCGGTGAACCGGCGCCTGATCGAGGCCATCGACAAGCCGGCGATCATGCTCACCGGGACCGCGATGCCGAAGCTCACCGGGGAAATCGGATTTGCCTCCGGCTATTCCGGTTACCTGGGGTCGGGCATCGCGTACACCACCTCGTACATCAAGGAAATGTCGATCGAGGACGGCATCCGCAACTACCAGTACCTCGACCGCCTCGCCGCCCTCTACCAGGAGCGCGGGGTCGAGCTGCACCGGCGCCAGCCCGGCTTTCTCACCGGCACCAACATTCCGCCGTGCATCGCGATCATGACCTGCGTGCTGGATGCCCTGCTGGCGGCGGCGCAGGGCGTGCGGAACTACGGCCTCGAGCTGGGGCAGACGCTGCACCTGATCCAGGACGCCGCGGCGATCGCCGCGTGCGGCGAACTGGTGCAGGAGTACCTGGTCAAGTGCGGGTACCCCGACGTGTTCACCTCGGTGACCTCGCTGCACTGGATGGGGGCCTGGCCGCACGACGACGCCCAGTCGGCGGCGCTGGTGGTCTACGGCGGGACGCTGGCCGCCATCGGCGGCGCGGTCAGCGTCACCACCAAGACCACGCACGAAGCGTTCGGGCTGCCCACCCCGGCGATCAACGCCGAAGCCCTGCGGATGACCCGCATGGCGATCTATCTGGCGCGCCACATCCGCCTCACCGGGCTCCCGGAGTTCCAGTTCGAGAGAGATCTCATCAAGCGCGAGGTGCGGCCGATCATCGACAAGGTCCTGGAGATGGGCGACGGCGACGTGGCGGTCGGCACCGTGCGGGCTTTCGCGGCCGGCGTGATGGACGTCCCGTGGTCGCCCAATCGACACGTCAGGAGCCGGGTCATGCCGGCGCGGGATGCGGACGGCTGCCTGCGCATCCTCGATGCCGGACTGATGCCGTTTCCCGAGGATGTGATGGAGGTGCACGAGTCGCGGCTGCGCCAGCGCGCCGTCCGCGACGGCGTGCCCTTCAACGACGAGCTGGCGGTCGCCAGCGTGTTCGAGCTCTCCGAGCCGCTGGCGAAGCTGATGTCCGACAAATGGACGCTGCGGGCGGCGTGAAGCCTCGCGGCAGCGGCCGCTGCGCCCGCCGGTCCTGCGCGGGGCGGTCAGCGCAAGGTTGTATCATCGGTTTTCTTTGCCGGGTGCTGGCTGCAGGCCTCGCTCATCCGACACCGACTCCGATCACTTCGAGGCAACGCGCGCACATGATCAGGACTTCCGCGTGAGTACGCTTGTCGTGCGCGTCTGGCGCGGCGGCCAGGGGGCGGGTGCCGGCCGCTTCGAGACCTATGACGTGCCGCGCCAGCCCGCGCAGACGGTGCTCGACGTGGTGACGCACATCCAGCGCCGGATCGATCCCACGCTTGCCTACCGCTTCGCCTGTCGTGTCGGCATGTGCGGTTCGTGCGCGATGACGGTCAACGGCAAGGCGCGCTGGACCTGCCGCACGCACGTGCAGGCGGTGGCGGGCGACGGTGTGCTGGAGATCGCTCCGCTCGCGCATTTCCCCGTGATCCGCGATCTCGTCACCGACATGCGCGCGTTCTTCGACAAGTGGGCGCAGGCCAAGGGCGAATTCGTGCCGACCGCGAGCCGCCGCGATCCGTTCGCCGGTGTCGAACCGGCGTCGGCGGCGCGGCGCGCCGTCGATGCGGCGATCGAGTGCATCGGCTGCGGGATTTGCCATTCGAGCTGCGATGTCGTCGCCTGGAATCCCGCGTACCTCGGCCCCGCGGCGCTCAATCGGGCATGGACGCTGGTGAACGACGTGCGCGATGGCGCGCGGGCAGCGCGCCTCGCCGCCGTGGCCGGGGATGCCGGCTGCCATGCCTGCCACACGCACCAGAGCTGTACCGAGCGCTGCCCCAAGAAACTCGCGCCGACGGCGTCGATCGCGGCGTTGAAGCGCACGACCGCCTTCGCGGCGCTGGCCGGAGAGATCGAATGACGGCGCGAACGACGGCGCCGGAGCGGGCGCGATGATGGGCGCGCCGCGGCGGGAGGCGCTCCTCTGGCTCGCGCAGCGGGCGAGCGCCGTCGTGCTCGCGCTGTGCGTGGTCGTGCACCTCGCGACCATGATCGTCGCGGTCCGCGGCGGGCTCTCCGCCGCCGAAATTCTTGCGCGCACCCGCGGCAGTGTCGTCTGGGCGGCGTTCTACCTGGTGTTCGTCGCCGCGATCGCGATCCATGCGCCGATCGGCGTGCGGGCGATCCTCGCCGAATCCTCCGGCGGGCACCGGCGCAGGCTCGACATCGCGATGGCGGCGTTTGCGCTGCTGCTGCTCGCGGCCGGCCTGCGGGCCGTCTACGCGGTGACGGCGGGCTGACGGGCGATGCGGACCACGTCGGCACGCTCCAGCGACTGGCGTGCGCGCGCTCACGCGGGCTGGTGGGCGTTCGCGGTTCATCGTTGCTCGGGCCTGGCGCTGGCCGTCTTCCTGCCGTTGCACTTCTGGGTGCTCGGGCAGGCCTTGACCGGGCCGCCCGCACTCGACGCGATTCTCCGGTGGGCCGAGCAGCCGTGGGTCAAGGCGAGCGAGGTGGGGCTCGTGCTGCTGCTCGCCGTGCATCTGTCGGGCGGACTGCGGCTGCTGCTGATCGAGTTCGTCACCTGGCGCGCCGCATGGCAGCCGCGGTTGATCGCGGCGGCGGGCGGCGTTGCGCTGCTGTGCGCGTTGCTGTTCGCTCTCAATCTCGCGTGAGGCCCACGATGCGGATCGCACCTGAAGCCATCGAGGCCGCGGCCAGGGAACTCTACCTGCGCGCGCTGAAGCAGTTGCCGCCCGACATCAAGCGCGGCCTCGCCGGCCTCGCGGCGAACGAGACCGGCGCGACCGCGCGGGCGGTGCTCGGCACGATGATCGAGAACATCGCGGTCGCCGAACGGACCGACAACCTGCTGTGCCAGGACACCGGCATCCCGATCTACAACGTGACCATCGGCCGCGGCGTGGACGTCGACGGCCCCGCGTTGAAGGCGGCCATCCGCAAGGGCTGCGAGCGCGCGACGCGCGAGTATCCACTGCGCTCGTCGATCGTGCATCCGCTGACGCGCAAGAACGAACACACGTCGTGCGGCATCGGCGTGCCGGTCATCCACGTCGATTTCTCCGATGCGTTCGCCGGGCTCCGGATCGAGATGATCCCGAAAGGCAGCGGCTCGGAGAACAATTCCTGGCTCAAGATGGCGGTTCCTGCCGATGGCATCGACGCGATAAAGACCTTCGTCGTTGATTGCGTGCTCGCTGCCGGCGGCAAGACCTGCCCGCCGACGATCGTCGGCGTGGGCGTCGGCGGCACGGCCGATCTGTGCGTGCATCTCGCCAAGATCGCGGCGACGCGCCCGCTCGGCACGCAATGCGCCGACGCCGACGGCGCCGCGCTGGAGGCGCAGCTGTCGCTTGCGGTGAACCTGTTGGGCGTCGGTCCGCAGGGGTTGGGTGGCGACGCGACGGCGTTCGCGGTGCACGTCGAGCTGGCGGCGACGCACATCACGATGAATCCGGTGGCGGTGAACATGCAGTGCCACTCGGCGCGGCGCGCGAGCGCACTCCTCACCGGCGATGGCGTCACCTTCGGGTTCTGAGCCGGCGATGGCACATTTCGACCTTACCCTCCCGGTGACCGAAGCGCAGGTGCGCGCGCTGGCCGTCGACGACACGGTGACGTTGCAGGGCACGCTCTACGGCATTCGTGACGCGACGCAGATCGCGCTGTTCGACCGCGGGCGGACGACGCGCTTCGATCTCTCCGGCCACGCGGTGATCCACACCGCGCCCAACGTGAGGAAGGTGATGGTTTCGCCGGCGCACCCCGCGGGCTACGCGCCCGTGTGCGTGGGCACGACCACCAGCATGCGGATGGAGCGGTTCACGCGCCCGCTGCTCGCGCTCCTCGGGGTGCGCATCGTGATCGGCAAGGGCGGGCTCGGCGCCGCCTCGCTCGCGGCCTTCGCCGAACTGGGCGGCGTCTACCTTGCCATCATCGGCGGCACCGCGGCGCTGGAGACGACGTGGGTCGAGGCCATCGAGGACGTCGATCTCGACGACCTCAATCCGGAAAGCCTGTGGCGCTTTCGCATCCGCGACTTCGGCCCGCTGCGGGTGGCGATGGACAGCCGCGGCGGCAGCCTCTACGACATCGTGAATGCCGGCGCTGCAGCCCGGCGCGCCGCGGCATTGGCCGCGTTGGGCATCGGTTGAAGGCGAGCGTGAACCGCGGCGCAGGGCGGGCCGGCAGCCCGACCGGCCGTGATGCCCGCGGCGGCGTCCGCTCCTTCGCACCGCAAGCGTGAACGTCGGGATTCCAACCTCGTCGTGAAACAGATCCGCACCGACATCCTGATCCTCGGCGCCGGTGGCGCCGGGCTCTTCGCCGCGCTGCACGCCCACCGCGCGAATCCGGCGTTGCACATCACGATCGTCGTCAAGGGCCTCCTTGGCAAGTGCGGCTGCACGCGGATGGTCCAGGGCGGCTACAACGTCGCACTGGCGCCGGGCGACTCGGTCGAGCGGCACTTCATGGACACCATCGAGGGCGGCAAGTGGCTGCCCGACCAGGACCTTGCCTGGACGCTCGTCAGCGGCGCGGTCGAGCGCATCCACGAACTCGAGAACGAGCTCGGCTGCTTCTTCGACCGCAACCCCGACGGCACGGTTCACCAGAAAGCGTTCGCCGGCCAAAGCTTCGACCGCACGGTGCACAAGGGCGACCTGACCGGCATCGAGATCATGAACCGGCTCTCCGAGCAGGTGTGGGCGCGCGGCATCCACCGGCTCGAAGAGCATCGGGCGCTCGATTTCGTCAACGCCGCGGATGGCGCCCTTGCGGGTGCGTTGCTGGTGGACGTGCGCACCGGCGACTACGTGTTTGCCCAGGCCAGGGCGGTGCTGCTCGCGACCGGCGGCGGCCCGACGATGTACAGGTTCCACACGCCGTCAGGCGACAAGAGCTGCGACGGGCTGGCGATGGCGCTGCGTGCCGGGCTGCCGCTGCGCGACATGGAGATGGTGCAGTTCCACCCGACCGGATTGCTCGCCGGCGCGCACACACGGATGACCGGCACCGTGCTGGAGGAAGGCCTGCGCGGCGCGGGCGGTCACCTGCTGGATGGCGCGGGGCAGCGGTTCATGGACCGCTACGATCCGAAAGGCGAACGGGCGACCCGGGACATCGTCTCGCGTGCCATCGACGCCGAAATGCGCGCGGGGCGTACGACGCCGAATGGCGGCGTCTGGATCAGCATGAGCCACCTCGGCCCGGACCAGGTGCGCAGGCAGTTCAAGGGCATGGTCGAGCGCTGCGCGGACAGTGGCTTCGACCTCGCCGCCGGCCGCGTCGAAGTGGTGCCGACTGCGCATTACATGATGGGCGGCGTGGAGTTCGCGGCGGACTGCACGACGGAATGTCCGGGGCTCTTCGTTGCCGGCGAGGACTCGGGCGGCGTCCACGGCGCGAATCGGCTCGGCGGCAATGGCGTGGCCAATTCGACGGTCTTCGGCGGCATCGCCGGGGACACGATCGCGGCGTGGCTGGCGCGCGGCGGTGCGTGGCGCGAACCCGCCGCGAGCAGCCTCGAAGCGGCGGTTGGGCGTGCCGAAGCACCGTTTCGCGGCAGCCGCGCCAACCCTGCCGTACTGGAAGGCATCCGCGAGCGCCTGTACGCAGCGATGTGGGACGACGCGGGAATCGTGCGCAACGCGGCGGGGCTGGCACGCGCCGAGCGCACCCTGCGCGACCTGGCCGCCGAGCTCGCCGCCGCGGGAGCCCCCGGTGGCGATCAACGCACGTTCAACCTGACCTGGCACGACTGGCTCAATCTCGCCAATCTGATCGCAGTCTCGCAGGTGATCGTGCGCGCGGCGCAGGCGCGCGAGAATTCGCGGGGCGCGCACTATCGCGACGACTTTACCGACGGTGGAGAACTCGCGACGTCCACGTACACGCGCGTGTGGCGGGAACCGGATGGTACGCACGCCGTGCGGCATGTCCCGGTGCGGTTCACCCGGGTGGCGCCGGGCGCATCGCTCATCCACGACAACGACCGTAAGCCGGCGTAATGCGGCGTAGCCCGGGTTGAGCGCCAGCGAAACGAGGAGCTGCTGCAGCACTTCCACGGCACCGTGTCGCTGCCGTTCGAGGCCGGCGCGTACCGCAAGGTGGCGGTGAAGATCGTGGATGACCGGGGTATGGAATCGCTCGAAATCATGGAGCTTGGGTGATGCTGATTAGCCGTTTGAAACTGAAAAACTGGCGAAACTTCAAGAATGCTGACGTTGCGCTCCGTGAGCGGGCGTACATCATCGGCCCGAATGCATCGGGAAAATCGAACCTGCTCGATGTGTTTCGCTTCCTGCGCGATGTGGCGCGGCCGGACGGCGGTGGCTTGCAGAAGGGTGTCAAGGACCGTGGCGGCATTGCGAAGCTTCGTTGCGTGTTGGCGCGCAAAGACCCTGAGGTTCTGATCGAGGTCGATATTGCCGAGGGCGTCGACGAGGAGCCGGCCTGGCGTTACACGTTGGCTTTCAAAGGCGAGGCCAAAGGTTTGCATCGGGTGCCCGTCAGCCAGGAGCGCGTCGAGGATCTTCGCACGAAGAAGGTGCTGGTCAATCGCCCGGATTCGGAGGACCGAAAGGACCGGGATCGGCTGACGCAGAGCTGTCTCGAACAGATAGGGACCAATCGAAGGTTTCGTGACGTCGCCAGTTTTCTCGCATCGATTTCCGGATGCAGCGGCTGGTTTTCAAGGCCGCCCGCAAGGCATTTGAATCCATGCGGGGGCGGTTCCGGGGCTTGCCCGAATGTCTGGTCGTGCAGTTGATCCGGTTGGTGGAGGTGTTCGTCGCCGGGGACCGGCTCGTCAACGGCAAAACGTTGGCGCTGGAGATCAAGGGCGAGGATGCCGAGCAGAACCGGGCCAAACGCGCGGCGATGGAGGCTTGGGTCGGCGCGGTCAACGCCAAAGGCGGATCCGGTGTCATCGCGCTGTAACGTTGCGCCGCGACAATGCGCGTTGTCTGCAACTCGAGAGGATCACGACCATGCGCAAGCACCTGACCCAGGGTTTCCTGGCCGCCGCGACCCTCGCGGTCGGCCTCTCCGCGCAAGCCATCGACATCACCGGCGCCGGCGCCACGTTTCCGTACCCGATCTACGCCAAGTGGGCCGAAGCCTACAAGGCGAAGACCGGCGTCGGCATGAACTATCAATCCATCGGCTCCGGCGGCGGCATCGCCCAGATCAAGGCCAAGACCGTCGATTTCGGCGCGTCGGACATGCCGCTGAAGCCGGAGGACCTGCAGGCGGCGGGCCTGATGCAGTTCCCGGCAATCATCGGCGGCGTCGTGCCGATCGTCAATGTCGAGGGCATTGCGCCCGGCGCGATGAAGCTGACGGGTCCGGTGCTCGCCGACATCTACCTCGGCAAGATCAAGAGCTGGAACGACAAGGCGATCACCGGCCTCAACCCCGGCCTCAAGCTGCCCGCGGACCCGATCACGGTGGTGCGCCGTTCCGACGGTTCCGGCACCAGCTTCATCTGGACCGACTACCTGTCCAAGGTCAGCCCGGAGTGGAAAACGAAAGTCGGCGCCAACACGGCGGTCGCCTGGCCGGAAGGCGTGGGCGGCAAGGGCAACGAGGGTGTGGCGGCGTACGTCCAGCGGATCAAGGGCTCGATCGGCTACGTCGAATACGCATATGCCAAGAGGAACAAGATGACGTACACGCAGGTGCAGAACAGGGACGGTCAGTTCGTGGCACCCGACGATGACACCTTCCAGGCCGCCGCGGCGTACGCCGACTGGAAGGGCGCGCCCGGCTTCTACCAGATCCTGACCGACCAGCCCGGCAAGGCCAGCTGGCCGATCACCGGCGCCAGCTTCATCCTGATGCACGCCAAGCAGGACAAGCCGCAGAATGCCGCCGAAGTCCTCAGGTTCTTCGACTGGGCGTTGAAGAACGGCCAGAAGATGGCCACCGAACTCGATTACGTGCCGATGCCCGACGCCGTGATCAAGGTCGTCGCCGACGCGTGGAAGGCGCAGATCAAGGACGGCGCGGGCAAGGCGGTCTGGAACTGAGAATTCGTGTTCGCAGTCCGGGCCGGAACCCGCGAGATGAGGATAAGATGACGGCTACCGCCGGTACCGCTTCCCTGCCCATGTCCGCCGCCGCCAATGCCGAGCGCCCGGAGCGCGCGCCCCGTCCGCCCGCGCCGCGCAAGGGCGCCGCACCCTGGCAGGACCTGCTGTTCGAGCGCACGACGATGTTCTTCGCGCTCCTCGTCCTGTTCATGCTGGTCGGGATCCTCGGTGCGCTGGCGTGGACGTCGGTGCCGGCCTTCCAGAAATTCGGCTTCGGTTTCTTCGTCACCAACGTCTGGAACCCGGTGACGATGGACTTCGGCGCGGTGGCGCCGATCTACGGCACGCTGGTGACCTCGGCCATCGCGCTCGTGATAGGCGTGCCGGTGAGCTTCGGCATCGCCATTTTTCTGACCGAGATGTGCCCGTCCGCCCTCAAGCGGCCGCTGGGCACGGCGGTCGAGTTGCTGGCAGCGATTCCCTCGATCATCTACGGCATGTGGGGCCTTTTTGTCTTCGCGCCGGTCTTCGGCGACTACATCCAACCGCTGCTGACCAGGGCGTTCGGTGACCTGTGGATCCTCGGGCCGCTGTTTCGCGGCGCGCCGAACGGCATCGGCGTGCTGTCGGCGGGCGTCATCCTGTCGATCATGGTGATCCCGTTCATCGCGTCGGTGATGCGCGACGTGTTCGAGATCGTGCCGCCGGTGCTGAAGGAGTCGGCGTACGGGATCGGCGCAACGACGTGGGAAGTGGTGTGGAACGTGGTGCTGCCCTATACCAGGGTAGGCGTGATCGGCGGCATCATGCTGGGTCTCGGCCGCGCGCTGGGCGAGACGATGGCGGTGACGTTCGTCATCGGCAACGCCTACCGGATCAGCGCGTCGCTGTTCGAGCCCGGCAACTCGATCGCCTCGGCGCTGGCCAACGAGTTCAACGAGGCCGCCGATCCGGTGCACCGTGCGTCGCTGATCGCTCTCGGCCTGGTGCTCTTCCTGCTGACCTTCGTCGTGCTTGCCTGCTCGCGGATGCTGCTTGCGCAACTCGCCAAGGGGGAAGGCAGGACGACATGACGCTCATCTACCGCAAGCGGCTGTTCGTCAACCGGATGAACCTCGTGATGTCGCTGCTCACGATGGGCTTCGGCATGTCGTTCCTGCTCTGGATCCTGTGGGTGCTGTTCGCCAACGGCTTCTCGGCGCTGTCGCCGACGCTGTTCACGCAGATGACCCCGCCGCCGGGCTCGGCCGGCGGGCTCGCCAATGCGATCTACGGCAGTGTGATCATCGTCCTGGTGGCGACGTTCATCAGCACGCCGATCGGCATCCTCGCCGGCATCTACCTCGCGGAGTATGGCAAGGATGGCTTGGTCGCCAACCTCACCCGCTTCATCAACGACATCCTGCTGTCGGCGCCGTCGATCGTCATCGGCCTCTTCGTGTACACGGTGTACGTGATGCAGGTCGGTCATTTTTCGGGCTGGGCCGGCTCGTTCGCGCTGGCGCTGATCGCGATCCCCGTCGTCGTGCGCACGACGGAGAACATGCTGCACCTCGTGCCGGCCAGCCTGCGCGAAGCGGCCGTCGCGCTCGGGGCACCGATGTGGAAGGTGATCCTGATGGTCACGCTGAAGGCCGTGCGCGGCGGCGTGATCACCGGCGTCCTGCTCGCCGTGGCGCGGATGTCGGGCGAGACGGCGCCGCTGCTGTTCACGGCGCTCAACAACCAGTTCTGGAGCGGCGACATGAACGCGCCGATGGCCAACCTGCCGGTGGTCATCTTCCAGTTCGCGATGAGCCCGTTCGAGGACTGGAAATCGCTGGCGTGGGCGGCGGCATTGCTCATCACGCTCACCGTGCTGCTCATCAACATCGCGGCGCGCACCCTGTTCCGGCAGGCCGCCGCCGGCCGGTAGGCGCGCGGCCGAAGCGAAGGAAAGCGACAATGAATCCCGATGCCGTGGCCGCGCGGCCCGAAACGGCGGCGCCGGTCCGGCCGCCGATGGCGCCCAAGATGTCGATCCGCAATCTCGATTTCTTCTATGGGCGCTTCCAGGGCCTGAAGGACATCAATCTCGACGTCGCGGAGCGGCAAGTCACGGCGTTCATCGGGCCGTCCGGCTGCGGCAAGTCGACGCTGCTGCGCACGCTCAACCGGATGTATTCGCTCTATCCGGGGCATCGCGCCACGGGTGAGATCACCTTCGACGGCGAGAACATCCTGGCGGACGGGGTGGACATCAACATGCTGCGCGCGAAAGTCGGCATGGTGTTTCAGAAGCCGACGCCGTTTCCGATGTCGATCCACGACAACATCGCGTTCGGCGTGAGCCTGTACGAAAGCCTGTCGGCGCGGCAGATGGACGAGCGCGTCGAGTGGGCGCTGACCAAGGCCGCGATGTGGAACGAGGCCAAGGACAAACTGAAGCAGAGCGGGATGGCGCTCTCCGGCGGCCAGCAGCAGCGGCTGTGCATCGCGCGCGCGGTGGCGGTGAAGCCCGAGGTGCTGCTGCTCGACGAGCCGACCTCGGCGCTCGACCCGATCTCGACCGCCAAGATCGAGGAGCTGATCACCGAGCTGAAGGAGGACTACACGATCGCCATCGTCACCCACAACATGCAGCAGGCGGCACGGGTGTCGGATTTCACCGCGTACATGTATCTTGGCGAGCTGATCGAGTTCGGCGCCACCGACGATCTCTTTCTCAAGCCGAAGCGGAAAGAGACCGAGGACTACATCACCGGCAGGTTTGGTTAGCGGCGCGAGCCTGGGAGCAGGGGCTCCGCGCAGCGGGGATGCGACCGGGGCGAGTCGACGCTCGAGGCCGACAAACGGACCTGCGCACGGCGTGGCTGGCGCATGGAGGCCGAGCTGCGCGGCCGCACAATGAGGAACCGAGATGAACGAACACACGCACAAGCAATTCGACACCGAGATGGAGGTCATAAGGAGCGGCGTGCTGGCGATGGGCGGGCTGGTCGAGACGCAGCTCGCGCGCGCGATCTCCGTGCTCGGCGACGACGAGGCCGAGGGCACGATCGACCACGTCGGCGCCGACGAGCGACAGATCAACCAGATGCAGGTGACGATCGACCAGCAGTGCAGCCAGATCATCGCCAAGCGGCAGCCGGCGGCGATCGACCTGCGGATGATCCTCACCATCACCAAGATCGTCAACGATCTCGAGCGCATCGGCGACGAAGTGAAGAAGGTCGCCTACAAGGCGGCGCAGACGCGCGGCAACGACCAGCTGACGAGTGTCCGTCGCCACGACGTGGCGCGCACCGCCGCGCATGCGCAGGAGATGCTGCAGATCGCGCTCGACGTCTTCGCTCGCCTGGATGCCGCTGCCGCGGCGGAAGTCATCGACCGCGACCAGGAGATCGACGCCTCCTTCCACGCGATCATGCGCCAGCTGATCAGTTACATGATGGAGGATCCGCGAACGATCACCTCCGCTCTGGAAATCATCTTCATCGCCAAGTCGATCGAGCGCATCGGCGACCATGCGAAGAACATTGCCGAAGCCGTGGTGCAGGTGGTCATGGGCAAGGACGTGCGCCACGCGTCGGCGGACCAGATCCGGGCCGAGGTGGCGGAGGAATGAGCGTCGGGGCGCACCAGGCCATCCTCGTCGTCGAGGACGAGCCCGCGATCCTCGAGCTGATCACGGTCAACCTCGTCGACGCCGGCTTCGAGGTGCGGGGCGCGCCCGACGCCGAAACGGCGCGGGTCCACCTCAAGGACGAGCTGCCGGCGCTGGTCCTGCTCGACTGGATGCTGCCCGGGCAGTCGGGCCTGGCGCTCGCCCGGGAACTGCGCGCGGACGCCCGGACGAAGGACCTGCCGATCATCATGGTCACGGCGCGCGGCGACGAGGCCGACCGGATCGCCGGCCTCGAGGCGTGGGTCGACGACTACGTCACCAAGCCGTTTTCGCCGCGGGAACTGAAGGCGCGAATCAAGGCGGTGCTGCGGCGGCGCGCGCCGGAAGCCGCGCAGGAGCCGCTGCAGGCGGGACCGTTGAAGCTCGACCCGTCGACGCATCGGGTCACCGCCGGCGACCAGCCGGTCGCGATCGGCCCGACGGAATTCCGGTTGCTCCGGTTTTTCCTCGCGCGTCCGGAGCGCGTGCACACGCGCACCCAGTTGCTCGACCAGGTCTGGGGCGACCACGTGTACATCGAGGAACGCACCGTCGACGTGCACATCCGGCGGCTGCGCCTGGCGCTGGAACCGTTCGGCCAGGATCGGATGATCGAAACGGTGCGCGGCGCCGGCTACCGGCTCGCGGTACCGCGCTGATCCGATGACCACGGCGCCCGCGGTCCCGGCGGCCGATTCTCCCGCGAAATCCAGCCCGTGAGCCCGCTCCTCCTCGAGGGACTCGTCGCCCCGACCGGCGTCGTTGTCTTCGCCGTGCTTGTCTGGATCGCGTTCGGCGCGCCGTGGGCCATCGCCGCGCTGGTCGCCGGCGGCGGCGCCATCATCACGTTTCATCTGTGGCACCTCGACCGCCTCACGCGCTGGGCCGAAGCCGCGCTCGACGACGCGGTGCCGGAAGGGCGCGGCAGCTGGCGCGCCGCCTTTTCCGCGCTGCACCGGCGCGTCCGCGAACGGACGGCCCACCAGCAGGACCTCACGCAGACCATCGAGCGCTTCAGGAGCGTCGCCGAAGCGATCCCCGACGGCATGGTGGTGCTGGACGCCGCGAACCGCATCCGCTGGGCCAACGCGCGCGCACTGACGCACCTCGGCCTTGACCTCGCGCACGACGCGGGCCGGCCGCTGGTCAACCTCGTGCGGCAGCCCGGGTTCATCCGCTATCTCGAGACGGGCGATTTCAGCGATGCCGTCGTCATCGATTCGCAGCGCGCGCCGGGCATGACGCTGTCGATCCAGGTCGTGCCGTTCGGCACCGACGAGAAGCTGCTCATCAGTCGCGACATCACGCGGCTCGAATCCGTCGCCCGGATGCGCCGCGATTTCATCGCCAACGTCTCGCACGAACTGAAGACGCCGCTCACCGTGGTCAGCGGCTTTCTGGAGACGCTGCAGGAACTCGAGCTCGAGCCGCGGCAGCGCGACCGCTACCTGCAGCTGATGAGCGGAGAGGCGCGGAACATGGAACGGCTCGTCGACGACCTCCTGACGCTGTCAGGGCTCGAAAGCGAGCAGAACCCCCCCGTGGAAGCGACGTTCGCGCTGGCGCCGCTGCTGGTCGAGGTGTCCGCCGAAGCCAGGGCGCTGTCGGGCGGGCAGCACGACATCAGGCTGGAACCGGGCGACGCGGCGGCGCTGACCGGCAGCCGCGACGAGCTCGCCAGCGCGCTGCGCAACCTCGTCACCAACGCGATCCGCTATACGCCCGGGGGCGGCACCGTGACGCTCGCCTGGCGGCGCGAGGGCGACGGCGGCGGCAGCTTCAGCGTCACCGACACCGGCATCGGCATCGCGCCGGAGCACCTGCCGCGCCTGACCGAGCGCTTCTACCGCGTCGATCGCAGCCGCTCGCGCGCCACCGGCGGCACCGGGCTCGGGCTGGCAATCGTCAAGCATGTCCTGCTGCGCCATCAGGCCGTGCTGGGCGTGACGAGCGTGCCGGGCGAGGGCAGCACGTTCAGCGTGCGCCTCCCCGCGCGGCGCGTTGCCTACCAGTAACTGAGCGCCGCGCGAAAGAGGCTGTTCAGGTCGTCGCGCGAGACGTCCTTCGGCGCGTTCCTGATGACGCGGTACTGCGGCTCGGCGCCGGCCGCGAGCGCGTCGAGGTGGGTGGCGTCGAACCCCAGCGCGGTCAGGCCGTTCGGCATGTTCGTCGCGCGCATCAGTTCGATCACGCGGCCGGCGAGAACTTCGCCGGCATCGCCGGGGCGCGCATCGTCCGTGCGCGCGCCCAGGCAGTGCGCGCCGTGCAGGTGCCGCTCCGGCGAGCACGGCGCGGTGTAGCGCCACACCGAAGGATTGTTCAGCACCACCGCCATCCCGTGCGGGACGAGCGTCTTGCCCTCGGGATAGCCCGGCACGTGCCAATCCCGGACGAGCCCCGAGACCGCGTAGGACAGGCCGTGCGGCAAATGGCAGCCGGCGGCGTTGAAGGCGATGCCGGCCAGCATCGCCGCATACATCATTTCCGTGCGCGCTTCGCGATCGGAGGCGTCGTTGACGGCGCGCACCAGGAAGCGGCCCACACTGCGCAGCGCCGCGGCGGCGAGCAGGTCGGAAAACGGATTGGCCCCCTGCGAGACCGGCCGCGCGATGCCGTGCGCCGGGCTGGAGCGCCGTGGCCAGGCCCGGGCGGTGATCGATTCCAGCGCATGGCTCATGCAATCGAAGCCGGTCGCCGCGACCGCGTTCTTCGGCAGCGTCAGCGTGACCTCCGGGTCGATCAGCGCGACGGTCGGGATCAGCCGCCGCGAGATGATCCCCGTCTTGGCGTTGATCGAGCGCAGGTTGAAGATCGAGATGCCGGTGGTCTCCGAGCCGGTTCCCGAGGTGGTCGGACAGGCGATGTGCGGACGCACCGGGCCCGGGACCTTCTGCCCGGCGCCGATCGGCGCGTTGACGTAGGTCATGAACTCCGCCGGGTGCGTCGCGTAGAGGTTGGCGGCCTTGCAGGTGTCGATCACCGAGCCGCCACCGACGGAAACATAGCCGTCGAAGCTGCCCTCGGCGGCGAAGCGAGCCGCGTCCTGGAACGACGCGTCGGTCGGCTCGATGCTCACGTCGTCGTAGATCGCGAAGTCGACGCCGGCGGCAGTCAGCGCATCCGCGACGGTGGCGAAATACCGGCTTCCGCGCAAATGCCGGTCGGTGAACAGCGCGACGCGTTGCAACCCCTGCTCGCGCGCGTTGTCGCCGGCCTCGGCCAGCACGCCGGCGCCGAACGTGAACGTCGGCATGCCGATGGTGAAGCCGCGGTCGCTGCCCTCGACGAGGGCGAAATCGGCATGACAGCAGGACATCGTCGTTACCTCGCGTTGGCGTCGCGCAGGATCATGGCGGCGGCTTTCTCCGCGATCATGATGACGGGCGCGTTGGTGTTGCCGGACACCAGTGTCGGCATGATGCTGCAATCGACCACACGCAAGGCCTCGATGCCATGCACGCGCAACTCGGGGTCGACCACGGCGAGCGGGTCGCTCGCCGGGCCCATCCTGCAGGTGCCGGCCGGGTGGAAGATCGTGGCGCCCTTGTCCCTGGCGAATTCGAGGAGGTCGGCGTCCGTCGCCGCCTCGGGCCCCGGCCGGTACTCGCCGGCGACGTAGGGCGTGAAGGCGCGGGTGGCGGCGAGGCGCCGTGCGAGGCGAATCCCGGCGACGACCGTCGCGCGATCGTGCGGCGTGGACAGGTAGTTGGGCTGGATCGCGGGCGCGGCGAGCGGATCGGGCGACTTCGGGCGAATGAACCCGCGCGACTCGGGGTTCAGCTGGCACACCGACAGCGTGAAGCCGGAGAACGTGTGGACCGGCGAACCCGCCATGTCGGAGGACAGGGTCGCCAGGTGGAACTGCACGTCGGGGCGCGGAAGCCCGGGATCGGTGCGCGCGAACATGCCCCCCTGGTTGATGCCGATGGCCATGGGACCGGTGCGCGTGAGGACATAGTTCATCCCCATCGCCATCTTCCGCCACCACGACTTCAGCGTGTCGTTGGTCGTGATCGGCTTGGTGCAGCGGAAAATCACGCGCGCCTGCAGGTGGTCCTGCAGGTTTTCGCCGACACCGGGAAGCGCGTGGAGCACCGGGATGCCCAGCGCTTGCAGCACGGCGGGCGGCCCGATGCCGGACAGCTGCAGCAGGTGCGGCGACTGCAGCGCGCCGGCGGCGACGATCACCGCGTGCCGTGCGGTTGCCGTCACCTCGCGCCCGCGCTGCCGGTAGGTCACGCCCCGTGCGCGGCGGCCCTCGAGCAGGATTCGCGTGGCGTGCGCCTCTGTCTCCACGGTGAGATTCCTTCGGCCCCGCACCGGACGCAGGTAACCGACCGCCGTCGAGCAGCGGAATCCCTTCCGTGTCGTGAGCTGGTAGTAGCCGGTGCCTTCCTGGGTGGCGCCGTTGAAGTCGGCGTTGCGCGGAATGCCGATCTCGGTGCCGGCCGCGATCAGCGCTTCGACCAGTTCGTGCTTGGCGCCGATGTCGGACACCCACAGCGGGCCGTCGGCGCCGTGCCATTCGCTCGCGCCGCGGACATTGTGCTCGA
>Ga0315297_10000977_pt1 | contig 17310 bp, 16 predicted proteins | sample YL17G15_0_MG_FD_203628 | JGI IMG/M metagenome (GOLD analysis project Ga0315297, IMG submission 203628) | Sediment microbial communities from Yellowstone Lake, YNP, Wyoming, USA - YL17G15_0 | ecosystem: Environmental > Aquatic > Freshwater > Lake > Sediment | place: USA: Wyoming | collected... | reverse complement strand
CGGCTCCGCGACTTTGTTTTGAAAAGGCCCCGTATTAGACTCGCCGGCACCGTTTAACCGCATCGCCCTCGGGAGTTCCCATGAGATTACTGCAAGTCGCATTGGCTGGCACGGCGCTTCTCGCCGCAACGTTTGCCCTGGCGCAGGCGCCGGCAACCGGCACGTCGACCGAGGCAGCTCCGTCGACCGCGGCGGCCCCTGCGGCGCCCGACAAGAAGCTGAGCTACACCGATGACTACCGCATTTCGGTCAATCACGACGCCGACTCCGACGGCGAGATCGTTTTTCGGGTGACGATCAAGGACGGCACGGCCAAGGACATCACGGCCGCGATCAGGAAGGGCACGAACGAAAACGACGTGGCCGGCGCGATCAAGAAAGCCTTCGTGGATCAGCTCGGCACGAAGCAGTACAACATCGAAATGGAAGATGGAGAGAACGTGATCATCGAGCGCAGCGGGGGCAAGGGAGACACCTCGCTGGTGCTCGTGAGCTCGACGGTGAAGGGCGTGACGGTGAAAGTTCATTGGGACTGACCGACGCTTGGCTGCCCTCCGGGCCGTTCCGTGCCTGACTACGACTACCTGATCGTCGGCTCGGGCTTTGGTGGCTCCGCGTCCGCCCTCCGGCTGGCGGAGAAGGGCTGGAAAGTCGCCGTGGTCGAGCAGGGCCGACGCATCGGCCGGGCGGAGATCAAGGCCGGCAAGCGCAGCGTCCTCAAGCTGATGTGGATGCCGGCCGTCCGCCTGCGCGGATATCTCGTGCAGCACGTCTTCAGCCACGTCTCCATCGTCGGTGGCGTGGGCGTGGGCGGCGGCAGCATCGTCTGGGCCGCCGTCATGCTGGAACCCAAGGCGGCGTTCTACGACGACCCGAGGCTCGAGGCGCTGGGCCTGGACCTCGAGGCCGAGCTGGCCCCGCACCTCGCCGAGGCCAGGCGCATGCTGGGTGTGACCCTCAATCCGCGCCAGACGCAGCAGGATTACTTCCTGCGTCAGACGGCCGAGCGCATGGGAGCGGCACATACCTTCGGTCCCGTGCCGAGCGCAATCCATTTTGGCCAACCCGGCGTGAGCTCACCCGATCCATATTTTGGTGGCGAGGGACCGGCGCGCGAAGGCTGTATCTTCTGTGGCGGCTGCATGACCGGCTGTCCGACCGGTGCCAAGAACAGCCTGGACCAGAACTATCTGTACCTCGCCGAAAAGCGTGGCGTTCGGGTGTTGCCGGAACGAAAGGCGGATCGCATCGAGGCACTCCCGGGCGGCGGCTATCGCGTCACGCTGGTCGACGCCGTCGGCGGTCGCATGCTGCAGACGCTGACCGCGCAGAACGTGGTGCTTTCTGCAGGTGTCGTCGGCACGATCGAACTTCTCTACAAGAACCGTGACCTCTACGGAACCTTGCCGAACGTATCACCCACGCTCGGCCAGGTGGTACGCACCAATTCGGAGGCCATCACCGCCGTCCTTCATCCCAGCGGGCAGGACATGACCGATGGCACCGGCATCTCCACGGACTTTCATCCGGACGAATGCACCCACGCCACGCAAAACCGTTTCGACCGTGGCTACCGCTTCATGCGCTTCTATATGGGGCCGATCATGGACGACCCGCGGCCCTGGCGACGGGCGTTGAAGACCCTGGTGGCCGTACTGTGCTCGCCGCGCCTGCTGATCTCCAACCTGTTCGCGCGCGACTGGGAAAAGCGCATCACGGCCTTCACCATCATGCAGGACCGGGACAATCACATCCGACTGCAGTACCGGCGCCGGTCGTGGTGGCCCTTCGGCAAGCCGAGGCTTGCGAGCGAAGCCAGTCCCGGGCACGAAGCGCCCAGCTACCTGCCGGTCGCCAATGCGCTGACGCGCGAGTACGCGGCCGTGAGCGGTGGCACGCCGATGAATCTGCTGCTCGAATCCGTCGGCGGACTGTCGTCCACTGCGCACATTCTCTGCGGGTGTCCGATGGGTCGGTCGGCGCAGGATGGCGTCATCGACACGCGCCACGAAGTGCACGGGCACCCGGGCCTGTTCGTGGTCGACGGCGCCAGCATCCCGGGGAACATCGGCGTCAACCCCAGCCTGACCATCACCGCAATGGCCGAGCGTTTCGCGGCCCTGCAGCCGCGGTTGCGTGCCTAGCTGACGCGCCAGTCATCCGCAGCCCACAGCGACCCCGCGCAGCGTTCCGGCGGCGCCAGCATCGGAGCGCCTTTCTCGTCGATTTACGATCCGCGAACTTCGTTGCGCGCCTGCAGTTCGCGCTCCAGCGTCTCGGCGTCGGCGAACGAGATCCCGAGCGTGTCGCGCAGCCGGTTGAGCAGCGCGCGCTCCTTCTGGGAGATGCCGCTGCCCTGCAGGGCCTCCCCGACGGCCGCTTCAAAGACCTGCAGCTTGCGGAACGCAGCGTACTCCGGCGTGTTCCGGGCGTTCGGCATCGCCACGCTCGCGACGCGCTCGGCGAACCGTTGGAGCGGCGCCAGGAAGAACACCACGAGCGCGGCGGCCAGCAGGCCGGCGACGTTGCCGAGTTCAGAAGACAGGAGCCGGTCGGCACCTTCGGACATCACATACACGATCGCCACCACCGCGCCGGCGAGGGTCGATTGCCTGATCGTCCAGCGGATACGCAGGTCGATGTCGAACAGCTGTGTCCGCAGGATGCCGTAGGCGATGAGCGGGACCGCAAGCAGTGTCCCAAGCATGTAGACGACGTAGGTCGGATCCGCGGGATCGGTTGGAATCTCGGCAAACGTCCCGTGCCAGACCCCCCAGACCGTTTCGAAGTACGCGAAGCCCCAGCAGAGGTCACGGAAGCCGAATGCCACCGCAAAGGAGCGGGCCCGCGCGCACGCGTGGGTCGGCGAACGGGCGGGTGAGGGGCGTGCGCAGGGCTGCTGCGATAAACGGCGGGTACAGTGCGAGCATCGAGCAGTCGCCCATCGTGTGGACGACGAACTCCCACCGGAACCACATCGGATACCATGGCAGGGCCCGCACTGCCGGCGACAACATGAGGTCGATGTATCCGGCCGAGACGAGCGTCACGCCTTCGATGACGAGCAGGAGCGAGAGCTTGCGCGCGACGCTGTCCGGTGTCCCCAGGCGATACAAGAGGATCGCCAGCGCCCAGCACATCGCAAGCGCGACCAGGGCGAGAATCCCTCGTGGATCGGCCTGAAACATCGACAGATACTATCTCAAGACCCGCGATCCCCCCCGGCATTGACGCAGCGCCCGTCCTAGAGCCTGAAATCCGCCGCCAGCGCGAACAGGTAGACGCGCGCATCCTCGTATGTGCCGTTGAGCGACGGGATGCCGGGCAACGGCAGGGGCGCAGCCGTCTGCACGACGTCCGCGTCGCCCTGGAATATGATCGACACCTCTGCACGCAACCGGACCGAATCGGCGATCGGATGCTCGATCCCGGCTGCGAACGTCCACTGCTCGGCAACGGGGAAGTACGGGGGTACGCCGCCACTCGTCGCAGGACTGCTCTCGTAGCCGACACCGGCGGAGCCCACCCAGCCGTCGCCGAATGCCCGGCGCGCGCCGATGGAGGCGCCCCAGGTGTCCTGCAGTCCGCTCTCGAACATCGGCGTGGATTGTCCAGGCAGCGTGAGGCGCGCGTCCCCGAACTTCGACCAGTCCTGCCAGGAAAGGCCGAGCGACAGCATCGTGCCGTTGCCCGCCTGGCGCGTGACCCCCAGCAGGACCTGCTGCGGTAACGTGAAGTCGAGCGTGGCCGGCTGGACGGACTCAAGCACGGTGGCCAGCACCGGATGCAGGCCTTTCGCGTCGATATCGAGCGCCACCGAGTGATCAACGGGAGCGGTCCACGCGAGGCCCACCCTCATGTCGTCCATCGGCTCGTAGGTGAGGCCCAGCTGCCCACCGACGGCCCACGATTCGCCACTCAATTTCACCTGGCCGTCCGGCAATCCGGCGGGAGGCCCATAGAACATTGCGTCGTTGGCCACCGCCATGCGCGCCTCGGGCCTCGCGAGTTGCGCGGCCACCGAGGCACCGACGGTCAGCCGGTCCGTCGCGGACCACGCGATGGCGGGAGCAATGTTGAAGGTCGCGAGTCCCGCCTTTTCGATGACGCGGCGTCCTTCCCACTGGTTGCCGGCGTCGAACGACACGCCGAGATAGCTGTAGGCGCCGATCCCGTACGTCAGCCGGTCATTGCGGTAGACCGCGTACAGGGCGGGCACCGTGTTGATGCCTTCCTCGTTCGTCGCGTGCGCTGTCGTCTGCCCGGTACCGTGAAATTCGAAGTCGAGCTTTGAGGGCATCGCGGCGGCAGTGATCGTGCTTCCCGACAGTCCGCCGATCGCCGCCGGGTTCGAGGCAAGCGCTGCGGCGTCCAGCGACATCGCCGCCCGCCCGGCCCCGGCCAGCCCCATGTCCGCCCCGCCGGTTTCGGCGAGCCACGGTCCGGCAGCCGGGCACGCCGGGCCGAAAGCCATGGAAGCCGCGGCGACCAGTATCGCGAGCGAACGGTGAGCCGCAATCGTATGCACGGGCGGTGCCTGCAGTGAAACCAGGTGGCTGGCACGATAAACCCGCGTGCACGGGTTGCTTTGCGTTTTTCACCAGCAACATTATCGTTTTCTTGCGATACACTCGGTGACCATGAAACCCGCCATGCCACGCGCGCGCCGCTTCATCCGGCGCCTGGCCGGCCGACCGGTTTCCAGCGGCCGCGTCCCGGCCCGGCCGCCGCTCGTGCTCGAGCGGCACCATGCGCTGTTCGAATCGATCACCGTTCCGCCGTTGCCCGCGCCGATCCTGATCGTACACACGGGCGGCAAACCGATGGATTACCAGTCCTCTGGCGGGCAACGGCGCCAGCAGTCCATTCCCGGGCTCGTCACGTTCGTTCCGAAGGACGTTCGCGCCGAGGTCGCGCTGCGCGGGGTCGGGGAGGGCACGGTCGTCTTCTTCGACGACGAGAAAGACCTGCCGTCCTGGCTGCTGGGCCACGCACATCGCGAGCCCGTGACGTTCACCAACGACGTGATCGTCGCGATCGCCCGCCGGCTGGTGGCCGAGGTGGAATCGCGTTCCCGGGCGCAGACCTACCTGAAGACCCTCGGCAACGCGCTGCTCGTCGAGTTGCAGCGCGAGCTCGGGCAGCCCCGCGCCGCCCTTGGGTTTCCTGCGTCGCGCGGTGGCCTCCGGGTCGCGCACACCGCCATCCAGCACATGCTCGCGCATCTCGGCGAGCCGCTCGCGGTGAAGGACATGGCGCGGGCGTGCGGAATCGGAGTCAGCACGTTCTCGAGCAGCTTTCGACAGGCAACGGGAACGACCCCGCACCGCTATCTGCGCAAGGCGAGAATCGAGCGTTCCTGCGAGCTGCTGCGGACGACCGGGCTGCAGGTCGGCGAGATTGCCGGGGCCGTGGGCTTTCGCGGCCAGAGCCATTTCTGCAGCGCGTTCGTGGCCGAGCGGGGACTCACACCGTCGGCGTATCGACGCGCATGCCGCGCGGGCAAGGCGGGCCGCGGCCAACGGCCAGGTCGCCTGCTGTCGAGCGCTTAAGTCAAATCGGACATTGCGCGGTATTTTGCGTCGCGCCGCTGCTCAGTCGACGACCGACGTTCCTGGAGGGTAGTGGCTGATCTCGAACCGTATCCCGTCCGGGTCCTTCATGAACAATGCGGTGACACCGCCGAGATTCTGGATCTCCGGCACCGCAAACCCCGCCCGTTGCATCTCATCCCGGATCGCTGTCACGGCTTGAGCTGACGGAACCGAGAATCCCAGGTGATTCATTCCGGCGCCGTATCTCTGGTACGGGCGAGCGTCCTCGCGAGCTTCCATGAACTGGAAATAGAAGCGTTCGCCATCCGTCCACACATGGTCCTTGAGTTTCCTGAGGCCCAGCAGCGGCAACAGCCTGTCGTAGTACGGCATGCTCACCGCAAGCGACGCGACCAGAATCGTCATGTGATCAAGGTTCATCGGTCTGTGCGCTGAGTCGATCGGGTTGTGGCGCACCGCGGGATGCTGCCGTGGCATCAGGCGGGCAGGGTCAGCACCGGGGCGAAACCACCACCGGGCGTGCGGAAATTCGTCGTCTGCCCGCGGAACAGGCGCGCGGCACGCAGCCAGGTCTCGCCGCCGCTGCAGTAGTTGCGGACGTCGACCCGCAGGTCGGATTCCTTTCCGTCGATCACCACGCGCCGCATGGACGTGGGTGCGACTGCCTGCGCCACGTAGCGGTGCGCCAGGACGTGATCGAAGGTGGCGCGCGTGAGCTTGTCGCCGCGGTAGGCAGCCTTGCTGCCGTAGCCGTCCACCGGTTTGAAGAACAATTCCTTGCGACGGCGCCACAAGTCGTCGGCCGCCCCGGGCGCCACGATTTCGGTCGGAGGAATGGTCTGCAGCAGATGCGCGCGCTCACCGTCGTCGAGACCGGCGGCACGCAGCAGCGCCTCGTCGCGCAACCATGCCAGCAACCGCTTGTCGGCCCAGCGAGCGTGCGTCGCCGGGTGCGGGGTGATCACGGCCGAATCGGCCTCGTAGGCCTGCCGGAGAACCGCGTGGCGGTCCTCGGCAAGGTAGAAATCCGTCACGCGATTGTAGACCAGGTCGACGCGCCGACCGTCAGCAAACAACGCACCATCGCGCGCCTCGAGCGCCGACGCATCGACGATCGGCGTGCGCCAGCCGGCGCTCTCGAACAGTCGCTGGTAGAGCAGGAACTCCGGATAGAGGTACTGCGCGGCAGGGTCGTCATCCACGATGGCAACCGTCGTGAGCGGAGCGCCGTTCCGGGCAGTCACCCACTCCGCAAGGAAACCCTCCACCACGCGCGAGGGCAACCCGGCGAGCGGCATGGCGCTGGCTGCCAGTCGCGCAACCGGTTCTGCCAGGCAGTCGCAGCAGGCGGCGAGCGCGCGAGCAAGTTCCAGGTTGATCAGGAGTCCACCCGGGTTGGTGTTGATTTCGATGAGCTGCGGCTCGAGGCCGCCGAGGTGGAAGTCGAGACCCAGCACGCCGCCCTCGGCGGGCCTGGAGAGTCGTGCGATCGGCGGCGCGTGCTCCTCGACGTGACGCGCATACGCAGGACTCTTGAGCGCGCGACGCACCAGTCCGGCGGTGCGATCCATGGCCATCGCGTCGTGTGCATCGATGAAGACGACGCCGCCGGCGGCCAGGCCCGGCCTGGAGTCGAGCAGGAGGTGCGCCTCGCCGAGGCTCTGCTCGAGCTGCTCGCGCAGCCGATGGCGATCGAGCCAGATGCACTGGCAGGCGGCATTCAACGCCGTGGCCTGCCGTGTCGAGGTTCCCTGGGACGCGGGCGTGAGGTTCATCGAAGTCAGGCCGCCCGCACGATGAGAAGCACCGCAGCGAGGTGCAGTCCGGCACCGACCAGCGTGAGCACGTGGAAGATCTCGTGGTACCCGAAGTGGCGGGGCCAGGGGTTGGGGCGCTTCATCGCGTACACGAGCGCGCCGACCGTGTACGCGATGCCGCCCAGGGCGATCAGCCAGATCTGCGGCGGGTCGAGCGCCCGGCCGATCGCGCCGAGGTACGGGACGATCGTCCAACCCACCGCGATCGCGAGCGCGGCGCTGACCCATTTCGGCGCGCCCGGCCACAGCATCGAGACCAGCACGCCGAGTACCACGCCGCACCAGATGACGGTGAGCAGGTGCCGTCCTACCTCACCGCCCAGTGCGAGCATGGCGATCGGGGTATAGGAACCGCCGATCAGCAGGAAAATCGACGCGTGATCCGCGCGACGCAGCCAGGTGCGCACGCGCAGGGTCCACTGGAACCGGTGGTAGACGGCGCTGATCGTGAGCAGCAGCACGAGGCTGGCCGCATAGATCGCCGCCGCGACGCGGGCCTGCGCCGTGGGCGCAAGCACGACGAGCGCGGTGCCGGCACCGAGCGCGTACACTGCCGCCCACTGGTGCAGGACGCCTCGCAGGCTGGGCTTGAGTGCCCCTGTCGTGTCAACGGTCGCAGCCATCTATCGCCGTCCAGATTGGGCCGGTAGCTGCCGACACTTTACCTCGGTGACGACCAATGAGCTCATTCGAATACGCGATGGTGCTGATCTCGATCGTCGTCGGCCTCGGCATCACCCACATCCTTTCCAGTCTCGGCAGCGCCGTTCACCGCATTCGCGGTCACGGGCGGCCGCTGCGCCTCGAGATGAACTACCTGGTGTGGATCGGCTTCATTTTCGGCTGGCTGGTGCAGTTCTGGTGGTTCGAGTTCAAGTGGAGCGAGCTGGAGCCGCAGGTCGGGTTCCTCCTGTTCGGCTTCCTGGTGCTCTACTCGGTGTCGCTGTTTCTGGTCACCGTGATACTCGTCCCGCATCACCTGTCGGTCGTGGACGATTCGTGGGAGTACTTTCTGTCGATCCGGCCGTGGTTCTTCGGCGGGTTGCTGCTGCTGAACGGGATCGACCTGGTGGACACGTTTCTGAAGGGCGTGGAATGGGGCACCCGTTCGACGTACCTGTGGTACTGGACCGCCGTCACGGCCGGTGCTGTCATCGGCCTGCGCGCCACCCGACGAAGCATTCAAATGGCACTCGGCCTGACGTTGCTCATCGCGAGCAACGCGATCACTCTTTATGAGCAGGGTGTTCTCGGCGGCTGGTGAGCCGCAAATCGTTCGAATCGCGCCATGCGTGTCGTGGCGACCGCCAGGTCCGGAAAGGCGCCCGCCTGACCCGTCGGGAGCCGTTTCGGGGCGTCACGCCCTCGCGGCTGCAGCAATATTCGCGATCTCCTTGAGCCGTGCGTCGAGGTCACGCGCAATTTCTTCGTCACGCAGTCCCATTCCCTCCACGTCGCCGTTCGCGAAACCGAGGATGCCCATGTCCGCGTAGGCCTTGCGGACACGCGGCCCCCAGAGGCCGATGTCCTTGATCGTCGGCACGATGCGCGCGAAGAGGCTCGTGCGGTAAACACGCATCAGTTCCGAGTGGTCGACCCACTCCTTGCACTCGGCCATCGGGAGCTCCATCTGCTCCCAGACTTCGTCGCCGAGGAACCGGTCGCGCAGCAGGTAGCAGCCCTCCACCACGAACTCCTCGCGCTCGTCGCGTTCCTTCGCGGTGAGCTGCGGGTAGTAGTCCTTGAGCGCCAGGCGACCGAAGGCCACGTGCCTCGCCTCGTCCTGCATGACGTAGGCGGTGACGGACTTCAACAGCGGGTTCCGGGCATAGTCCCGGATGAGGCCGAACGCCGCGAGCGCCACGCCTTCGATGAGCACCTGCATGCCGAGGTAGGTCACGTCCCAGCGCGAGTCGCGCAGCGTGTCGTCGATCAGGCTCTTCAGGTACGGATTGATCGGGTAGACGAGCTCGTACTTCTGGTGCAGCAGGCGCGAAAACGCCTCGACGTGCCGCGCCTCGTCCATCACCTGCGTGGCACCGTAGAACTTGGCGTCGATGTTCGGCACCTGCTGCACGATCTTGGCCGCGCACACCAGCGCACCCTGCTCGCCGTGCAGGAACTGGGAGAGTTGCCAGGTCTGGATGTGATGTCGAAGCTTCGTGCGCTCCTTCGCATCGAGCCGATGCCAGGCGGGTGAGCCGAAGATCGAAATCATCTCGTCGGGCAGGCCGGCCGGGTTCTCGGGGTCGAGGTCCTGCGACCAGTCGATGCGGTAGTCCGAGTCCCACTGCTGGCGCTTGCCCTTGCGGTACAGGTTGAGCAGCGACTCGCGGCCGTCGTCGTACTCCCAGCGGAAGTTGGCTTCGAAGTTCTGCGCCACCTGCCAGTCCATGCTGTCGAGGTCGCAGACGTAGTGATTCTCGGTCGACATGGGCTGATTACTTACTCCCATCGCCCGGCCGACTCAATCGTGCACTGCAGCAACCCCCTGGACCCTTGCCACGCTCGCAGTGACGGCGGATATTCCGCCGAGGGAGAAACCGCCTGGGGGACGCTGCCGGCCCCCAGGGTGACCAACACAGATTCGTGCGAACAACGGAACCTGGCACGCCCGGCGGCGGTTCACACTACCAACGACGCGCATTGCAGGGGGGACACCATGGAGCCGAAACAGTCCAACACTGACGAATCCAAGATCATCGCCGAAGATATCAAGACCCTGCACTCGATGGGCTACGCGCAGGAACTGGCGCGGCGGATGCACGGCTTCTCGAATTTCGCGATTTCCTTCTCGATCATCTGCATCCTCTCCGGCGGCATCAATTCGCTGGGCCAGGGCATCGGCGGCGTGGGTGGCGCGGCCATCGGCATCGGCTGGCCCCTCGGTTGCCTCGTGTCCCTGGTCTTTGCGCTGGGCATGGCGCAGATCGCTTCGGCGTACCCGACGGCCGGTGGCCTCTATCACTGGGGGTCCATCCTGGGCGGCGTTGGCTGGGGCTGGCTCACGGCCTGGTTCAACCTGCTCGGCCTAATCACCGTGCTGGGCGCCATCAATGTCGGCACGTATACGTTCTTCCAGGGCGCGTTCGGGCCAGCCCTGGGGCTAGATGGCAGCTACGATGAGCTGGTCCTGTTCATGGTGCTCATCACGGGCTCGCAGGCGCTGTTCAATCACTTCGGCATCGGCATCACCACGAAACTGACAGACCTGAGCGGGTACCTGATTCTCGGGGTCTGCCTGGTGCTCACGATCGCGCTGCTCGGCTACGCGCCCGACATCGACCTCTCGCGACTGTGGACTTTCCACAACTACAGCGGCGAAGCGGGCGGCGGCGTCTGGCCGGTCTCGAGCAGCATGATGTTCGTGTTCCTGCTCGGGCTGTTGCTGCCGATCTACACCATCACCGGCTTCGACGCCTCGGCGCACACCGCCGAGGAGACCGTGGACGCGTCGCGCGCGGCGCCCCGCGGCATGGTGCGCTCGGTGGTGATCTCGATGCTTGCGGGCTGGGTGATGCTTAGCGCGTTCGTGCTCGCGATTCCCGACATGGACAAGGCGGCGGCGAGCGGCTGGGGCGTCTTCTTCGACACGACCAACGCGATCTTCCCGCACTGGCTGGTGACCACGCTCAACCTGGGGATCCTGGTCTCGCAGTACCTCTGCGGTCTCGCGACCGTGACGTCCTGCTCGCGGATGATCTTCGCGTTTGCGCGCGACCAGGGCCTGCCGTTCTCGAACCGGCTGCGTCGCGTGCACCACAAGTACCGCGTGCCGGAGGCCGCGATCTGGACGGGCGCGGTGCTCGGCGTGCTGTTCACGGCGTACACGCCGGTCTACAGCACCGTCGTGTCGGTGACCGTGATCTTCCTGTTCATCTCCTATGGCCTGCCGGTGGTTCTCGGCTATTTCGCCTGGGGCAAGACCTGGACGAAGATGGGCCCCTGGGACATGGGCGAGGGCAAATACAAGTTGACCGCCGCGCTGGTCTTCCTGTCCATCTGCCTGATCCTGTTCCTCGGCATCCAGCCGCCGAACGACAAGGCCTTGTGGATCACCGTCGCGTTCCTGGTCGTGACGGCGCTGGTCTGGTTCGGCGTCGAGAAGCGCCGCTTCAAGGGTCCGCCGCACGGCGTGATGATCCAGGGCCTGCAGCAGCAGATCCGTGCCGCCGAGAAGGCGGTCGGGGAAACGGCGGGCTGAACGTGCTGAAGCCCGAGCAGGTCAGGACGGCCGCGCAGGCCAGGGCCATCGTCGAGGAGCGGGGCCTCCGGCACGTCAAGGTCGGCGTGTTCGACAACGATGGCATCCTGCGCGGCAAGTACATGAGCCGGGAAAAGTTCTTCTCCGCGCTGGAGAAGGGTTTTGGCTTCTGCGACGTCGTGCTCGGGTGGGACTCGAACGACCAGTTGTACGACAACGTCAGCTATACGGGCTGGCACACGGCCTACCCGGATGCGCCGGTTCGTTTGCTGCCGGACACCTGCCGGGACGTGCCCTTCGAGGGCGACATGGTGTTCTTCCTCGGCGAGTTCGCCGAGGCGGCAGAGGCGGTGTGCCCGAGAGCCGTGCTGCGTCGTGTAATCGAACGAGCCGCAGGGATGGGCTACGGCGTCAATGCGGCTGCCGAGTTCGAGTTCTTCATGTTCGAGGAAACGCCGGACTCCGTGCGTGCCAAGGGATTCCGCGACCTGAAGACCATGACGCCGGGGTACTTCGGCTATTCCGCGTTGCGCAGCTCGGTGCACGCCGAGTTCTATCACCAGCTGCTCGACTTGAGCGAAGCGATGCGTTTTCCTCTCGAGGCCCTGCACACGGAGACCGGCCCCGGAGTGCTCGAGGCCGCCATCGCGTATACCGAAGCGCTCGAGGCTGCCGACCGTGCCGCGCTCTTCAAGACCTTCACCAAGGTGCTGGCGCAACGCAACGGACTGATGGCGACCTTTATGGCCAAGTGGTCCAAGGACTGGCCCGGCCAGAGCGGGCACCTGCACGTTTCTCTCACGAAAACCAAGGGCGGGGCAGCGGTCTTCCACGACCCGAAGCAGCCGCATTCGATGTCGAGGGAGATGCGCTGGTTCATCGGCGGGCAGCAGGCGCTGATGCCCGAGCTGCTGGCCATGGTGGCCTGTACGGTGAACAGCTATTCGCGGCTGATTCCCGGTTTCTGGGCGCCGACCGTCGCGAACTGGGGTGTGGAGAACCGCACGACGGCGCTGCGGGTGATTCCGGGCGGCCCGAAGAGCCAGCGGGTCGAGTACCGCATCGCAGCCGCCGACATCAATCCGTACGTGGCGCTGGCCGCGGCGATCGGTTCGGGCTTGTGGGGCATCGAGCACCGGATCGAGCCCGATCCGGCGGTGGAGGGCAACGCCTACGCCAGGACCTTCCCGGCGAAGCGGCAGCTGCCGCGCACGCTTTCCGAGGCCGCGGCGTGGCTCACCAAGTCCAAGGCCGCGCATGCGCTGTTCGGCAAGGCCTTCGTCGAGCACTACGCGGCCAGTCGCGACTGGGAAGAACGCGAGTTCCGCCGTGCAATTACGGACTGGGAACTCGGGCGCTATTTCGAGATCATCTGACCACCATGGCGCATTCCTTACAGACCATCAGCCCGGTGGACGGCCGCGTTTTCGTCGAGCGGCCGCTGGCCGGCCCTGCAGACGTGGAACGCATCCTCGCCGCTTCCGTCGTCGCCCAGCGTCGCTGGCGCGAAGTGCCGGTCGCGGAGCGTGCGGCGATCCTCGCCCGCTTCTGCGACCACTTCGAGTCGCAACGCGACGCGATCGCGACCGAGCTCGCGTGGCAGATGGGGCGCCCGATCCGCTACGCACCGAGCGAAGTGCGCGGCACGCTCGAGCGGGCGCGCTACATGATCGGGATTGCGGCCGAAGCGCTCGCGGACGTGGATGCCGGCCCGAAGCCCGACTTCCGGCGCTTCGTGCGCCGCGAGCCGCTCGGCGTGGTGTTCACGGTCGCCGCCTGGAACTTTCCGTACCTGATCGCGGTGAACAGTGTCGTGCCGGCGCTCATGGCCGGCAACGGCGTGGTGCTGAAGCACTCCGCGCAGACACCGCTGTGCGCGGAACGGTTCGCCACGTCGCTCGCGGCCGCCGGCCTGCCCGAGGGCCTGTTCGCGGTGCTGCACGCGGACCACCCGACGACCGAGAAGGTCATGCAGGACCCGCGGGTCGACTTCGTCGCCTTTACCGGCTCCGTCGCCGGCGGGCACGCGGTGCAGCGTGCGGTGTCCGGGCGCTTCATCGGCACGGGCCTCGAGCTCGGCGGCTGCGACCCGGTGTACGTGCGGCACGATGCGAACCTCGCGCATGCGGTGGAGAACATCGTGGACGGCGCGTACTTCAATTCCGGGCAGTCCTGCTGCGGGCTGCAGCGTATCTACGTGCACGGCGATCTCTACGGGGATTTCGTCGAACGATTCGTCGCGATGACGCGAACCTACGTGCTCGGCGACCCGCTCGATCCCGCGACGACGCTCGGGCCCGTGGTGCGGACTTCCGCGGCGGATGCGATCCGCCGGCAGGTCGAAGCCTCGGTGCAGGCGGGAGCCCACCGGGCGATCGACGAATCCGCCTTCTCGAAGAGCCGGTCCGGCACGCCGTACCTGGCGCCGCAGGTGCTGCTCGGCGTCGATCACCGCATGCCGGTGATGCGCGAGGAAATCTTCGGGCCCGTCGCCGGCATCATGAAAGTCGCCTCTGACGACGAGGCCGTGCGGCTCATGAACGACAGCGATTTCGGGCTGACGGCCGCGGTCTGGACCAGTGATCCGGACGTCGGGCTTGCGCTCGGCGAGCGCGTCGAGACGGGCACGTGGTTCATGAACCGCTGCGACTACCTCGACCCGGCGCTGGCCTGGGTCGGCGTCAAGGACTCCGGGCGCGGTTGCACCCTGTCGCGGGTCGGCTACGAGCACCTCACCCGGCCGAAGTCATTCCACCTGCGTGTGAAGGTATGACACCCGACCTCAAGGGCAACTGGAACTATCCGACCCGGATCTGGGCGGGTCCCGGCCGCATCGTCGAGCTGCCGGCGGCCTGCGCCGATCTCGGCATCCGGCGGCCGCTGGTCGTCACCGATGCGGGACTTCGCGATTCGGCGATGGTTGGTCGTGCGCGCGAACTCCTGCACGGGGCGCCGGTCTTCGGCGATGTGAAAGGCAATCCGGTGGCCGCAAATGTCGCGGCGGGCCTCGCTGCATACCGCGCGGGCCATCACGATGGCGTGGTGGCGCTCGGCGGCGGGTCCGCGCTGGACGCGGGCAAGGTCATCGCGTTCATGTCCGGCCAGAGCCGTCCGATGTGGGACTTCGAGGACATCGGCGACTGGTGGACGCGCGCGGACCCAGCGGGCATCGCGCCCGTCGTCGCGATCCCGACCACCGCCGGCACGGGCTCCGAAGTGGGGCGGGCCGGCGTCATACTGAACGAGGAGACGCACCAGAAGAAGATCATCTTCCACCCGAAGATGATGCCCGGCGTCGTGATCGCCGATCCCGAGCTCACGGTCGGCCTGCCGCCGAAGATAACGGCCGCGACCGGCCTGGACGCATTCGTGCACTGTTTCGAGGCCTATTGCGCGCCGGGATTCCACCCGATCGCAGACGGCGTGGCGCTCGAGGGCATGCGACTCGTGCAGTCGTACCTGCCACGCGCCTACGACGACGGCTCGGACATCGAGGCACGCTCGCGTATGCTGGCGGCCGCGAGCATGGGTGCCGCCGCTTTCCAGAAGGGACTCGGCGGCGTGCACGCCATCGCGCACCCGGTCGGCTCGTTCTTCGATACGCACCACGGCCTCACCAACGCCGTGATCCTGCCCTACGTCATGGTGCACAACCGGGACGCGATTGCCGAGCGTATGCAGCTCGTATCGCGGCTGCTCGACCTGCCGGCAGCCGGGTTTGATGGTGTGCTCGAGTGGGTCCTGCGATTCCGCGAACGACTGGGCATTCCTCACACGCTCGCCGAGATCGGCGTGACACTCGCGAACCCGGAGGTCATCGGTCGGGAAGCGGCGCTCGACCCGTCGGCCGGCGGCAACCCGATTCCTGTGGACGCTCCGACCCTGGAGAGAATCTTCCGTTCCGCCGTCCGCGGCGACCTGCTGCTGCGGGGCTGACGCATCGTGACCGGGCCGCGCGTGCTCGTGGTCGACGGCAACCGCGCCGAGACGCGCGCCCGCCAGATTGAGGCCGGTGGCCACGGCTCCGGCGAGGGCTACGTCGAAACGCTGGCGGGGCTGCTGCCGGATCTCCACTGCGACATCGTGCGGCCCGCGGACGGCGAGGCGAGCCTTCCGCCCGGAGTCGCGCTGGCGGATTACGACGGCGTGGCGATGACGGGCTCGGCCCTGAACGTCTACGACGGCGGTCCGCACATCGAGCGGCAGGTCGAGCTTGCGAAGGCGGTGTTCGCGGCCGGGGTTCCCTTCTTCGGCAGCTGCTGGGGCCTGCAGGTCGCGGTGACCGCTGCGGGCGGCCTGGTTCGGCCGAACCCGCGCGGCCGCGAGTTCGGGTTCGGTCGGCGCATCTCGCTGAACGCCGGGGGACGCGCGCACCCAATGTTCACCGGCAAGGCCGAGATCTTCGAGGCGGTGACGGTTCACCGGGACGAGATTGCCACACTGCCACCCGGCGGGATCGTGCTCGCGTCGAACGAGATGGGCCTGCAGGCGGCGGAGATTCGGCACGGTCGCGGCGTGTTCTGGGGAGTGCAGTACCATCCCGAGTACAGTTACGCGGAAATCGCGGCAACCGCCGTGCGATACGGCCAGACGCTGGTCGCCGAGGGATTGTTCGCCGATGCCGCGGACAGGGATCGCTGGGTGGCGGAATTGCGCGCGCTCGACGCCAGTCCGGATTCGCCGGCGCTCAACTGGCGACTGGGCCTGGGCCCCGCCATTCAGGACCGGAGGCAGAAACTCGCGGAAATCGACAATTGGCTCCGCGGTGAGGTACTCGGCCACGCCGGCCGACGGCTGTGAGGCGATACACCCCGCCAGCCTGCCGACGGACGATGTCTATTTGGCCTGCGTGCCCCCCTCGGCCTTCATCGACTCCTTGGCGGTCTTGCGCTTTTCCTGCTCCGCGACGACCAGGCGATAGGCCACGTAGTACTTGTAGATGTTGCTCACGTACGTCACGGTTTCGCGGCCGATGCGCTCAGATGCGATCTGCTCCACGTTGCCGAACCAGACGTTCGGATTGAGACCGCGTTTCTCGGCCTCGCGGCGTAGCTGGCGGATGCGACCGGGGCCGGCATTGTAGGAAGCGAATGCAAAGAGACCCTTGTCGAGCTTGGTCATCGGCTCGTCCTTGAAGTATCGGTCCATGATGAAGCGCATGTACTTCACGCCCGCGTGGATGTTCGCATCGATTTGCCGGATGTCGCCCACCTTCAACTCCTGACCGGTGGCCGGCATCACCTGCATCACGCCGATCGCGCCGACCGGGCTCTTCACGTTCTGGTCGAGTTGGGACTCCTGGTATCCCTGGGCGGCCATCAGCAGGTAATCCATGCTGTACTGAGCGCTGTATTTTTTGAACAACTCCACCATCGCCAGGAATTTCCTGCGCTCGGCCTCTGAGGTCGCGTTCTTCGCGTACTTCGTGCTTTGCAGGTAACGCTTTTCGATCGTGTTGCCGAACGCCGTGCCGAGACCGTACTTGTCGATGATTCCGTTCAGCCCGGCAAGGAGCTGCGGACTCCCCTTGCGTATCGCGACGGCCAGCGTGCCCCCCGTTCGCACCGCGACGTCGTCGTGGACATTCAGGTCCGGGAAGACCTGCTTCCAGAAATCCGCCATGAAGTTGTCGACGATGGTGATCGGGAGGAGCCCGGCATTGACCATCTCGAGCAGGTCCTCGTCCTCGAGATTATCCGGAGCCAGTTGCATGGAGACCGGTGGCTTGCCCGCG
>Ga0315297_10000975_pt1 | contig 17311 bp, 14 predicted proteins | sample YL17G15_0_MG_FD_203628 | JGI IMG/M metagenome (GOLD analysis project Ga0315297, IMG submission 203628) | Sediment microbial communities from Yellowstone Lake, YNP, Wyoming, USA - YL17G15_0 | ecosystem: Environmental > Aquatic > Freshwater > Lake > Sediment | place: USA: Wyoming | collected... | reverse complement strand
GCTGATGGGTTTCCTGATCGCCCGCGCCGGCTGGATGGCGCCCTTCCCGCTCCTGGCCCTGCTCGGCGCGCTGACGTTCGTCGGGATCATCCTCATGCTGCCAGCGGATGGCAAACCGCACGCGGACAGGGCGCCTCTCTTGGCGAACTTCCGATCTGTGCTGACCTACGCCCCTGCGCTGGCGGGTCTGGCGGTCGGACTTTTCGCCAGCACCGCCAACGAGGTGGTCAATCTCATCTTCGGCGTCTGGCTGGAGGATTCCTTCGGCCTGAAGATCGCCGCGTTGGGCGCGGCCTCGGCGGTCATCGGACTATCGGAATTGGGCGGTGAGGGGTTGGTGGCTGCCTTTGTGGATCGGCTCGGCAAGCCGCGTGCCATCGCCATCGGCCTGCTGGCCAACAGCCTGGCCGCGCTGTCCCTGCCGTTCATCGGGCGGACGGAAGCCGGCGCGCTGGCCGGGCTTTTCTTCTTTTACATCTCTTTTGAATTCACACTTGTCAGTATCATCCCCCTGATGACCGAGATCCTGCCCGGCGCGCGCGCCACTCTGATGTCCTTCAACGTGGCGGCCCTCTCGCTCGGCCGCGCGCTGGGCGCGCCGCTTGCGCCCCTGCTCTATGGCTTTGGCTTCCTGGCGGTCGCGGCGGGGGCGGTGGTGTTCAATGCAATAGCCTTGCTGGCCTTGCGGAAATTGCAGAAAAGCCAGACGGCGATGGTCTCTTGACAGGCGTGCTATTATTGTAGCCTACCCTGGCCTAGCCAGCCTGGGCAGGCTGGCTGCCATAATGATTCTGGCAGTTTTAATCTCTGGCAGCCCATAAGCTGTTGAGCCGCCAATTGGCGGCTCAAAAAATAGTTGGAATGCCCGTTCCAACACAAAATAAATGTGCAAATATGCGGATTAACCAGGAACAATATTTCTGGAAAGTTATTATCGCCTTTGGTATAACTCTATTCTCTTTGAATAGCGTTTTGTTTATATTATTGGGTCAAGCCAATGCCGACGAGGGTTGGTATCTGTATGCAAGCAAACTCGTATATGCAGGCCAGCATCCATATCAAGATTTTGCATACTCACAAACCCCACTCCTGCCATACATCTACGGAATAGCACAAAATTTATTCTCTCAAAGCATTTATCTTGGCAGAGTAACATCTGCTATTTTTTCTACTATTGCTTTTGTCCTGTCTTTGATGGTTGCAAGAAATTATGGCGGGAAAATGGCAAGTGGCATTACATCGTTGTTAGGTGCGACTTTTACCTATGGGATTTACTTTCAGTCAATCACAAAAACATATGCTTTAACAACATTCTTTTTCATCTTGGCTTTTTTTGCTCTGTCTTCAAATTTTAGACAGGATTTGAAATTAATTCTTTCAACAATATTTGTCTTATTAGCAACTCTTATAAGACTATCGGCTTTATTTTTTGCTATACCCTTCATCATTTATGCTTTTATCGTTTCCAATGTCAAGTACAAATTAATAATGGTTGCATTTTGTCTTCTAGCATTGTCTTGGGTTTTAATCCTGGCTTTACCGAACATAAGTGCTGCGGAATGGGGGTTTTTAACTCACCACTCTTCGCAGTGGGGAAACATCTCTATTGCCGAGCGAATAGCGCAAATTCTAAATTTTCGCATCCCACTATTGTTGGTCATATTTCCTTCATATTTTCTTCTATGGGCTACCCTTTTTCTAATGGGATACAATCAAATAAAAATTCATATCAAGCGTTATTTCATAGTTTTTATAACAATAACGGGATTATTCTTATTTGCAATCCCCAACTTGATAAGCGGCGGATTTTATGCTGATTACTTTGTGCCTTTTATTTTTATCTCGTTTCCAATCTCAGGCATTGCCTATACAAAGATATTCCATCGTCAAAGCCAATATTCTAAAATAGTTATGACTGTAGTGTTATTGTCTACCCTGGTGTTGGGATTAATTCGAGGCGGATTCTACTTTATTGATATTTCAGGCGGGCATGCCCCTGTTGAGGAAATAAGAAATGTCTCTACTATCATCTCAGAAAATTCTACCCCGAGAGATAAAATATTCGTGCTTGAAGCGCTTTGGCTTGCTATAGAGTCTAATCGACAGGTTATGCCGAATATGACAATGGCACAATTCTCGTTTTACGACATAGATACAAAAACAGCCAATCATCTCCATCTCATTAACGGTCAAATCGCATTGAGTTATATTGAGAATAGTATTCCAAAAATAATTATTCTTACAGATTTAGATTGGGGCATCTTACGAAATACATTTTACTACGAAAATATTGTTGCTTCTTTAGAAAAGAATTATCGTCTTTTATATAGTGAAGCAAATTTTGGTCAAAACAGCAGTCATATTGAAGTGTATATTCGGCGTAAAGATAAATGAGTCACTCTAAGCATTCCAACACGGCGTGCAGTGCACAAGTGCGGGCGTTGCCCACACTTGCGCGGTTCAGCACCGAGGGCATTTTTTGCCTTTTGGCTTTTATATGCCAAATCCCGCACTTGCTGGTAACGCCAGCCGTTGCATAAATCCGTCCCGGCAACTCCCGCCGGGACAATCTTATTCCTGGGGTAAAATCAACACAACCCACTGATAATTGATCACTGACTACTGGTCACTATGTTAATCCACTCTGCCACCCAACTGCTCACACTGCAAGGCGGCCCGCAGCGAGGCCGCGACCTCGGCAATCTCGGCCTCCTCGAGAACGGCGCTGTCCTCATCCGCGAGGAGAAGATCGGTGCCGTGGGCTCGAGCACCGAACTGCGCGCCAGCTACACCGGCGAACCGACCCTGGATGCCTCAGGCTGCGTGGTGATGCCCGGCTTCGTTGACCCGCACACGCACCTCATCTGGGCCGGCGACCGGGCTAACGAATTCGAGATGAAAATGGCAGGTGCGAAATACCTCGATATCCTCGCCGCAGGAGGAGGCATTATTTCGACAGTCCGCGCCACGCGCACCGCCTCCATAGAGACGCTCATCGCCCAGACGCGCTCGCGCCTGCTGCGCATGTTCGCCTGCGGTACGACCACAGCCGAAGCCAAGACCGGCTACGGCCTGCAAACTGCAACTGAATTAAGGCTACTCAAAGCCCTCCTGAGGCTCGACGACGAAGGTCCGCTGGACCTGGCCATCACCTTCCTCGGCGCGCACGCCATCGCGCCCGAGTACAAGGATGATCCGCAAGGCTACACCGACTTGATCTGCGAGACCATGCTGCCCATCGTGTGCCAGTGGTGGCAGACCCACGCCCCGCGCTTGCCGCTGCCGTTCGTGGATGTCTTCTGCGAGAACAAAGCCTTCGACCTGGCGCAGTCACGTCAAATCTTGAGCAAAGCGCGCGAGCTGGGCTTTCCGCTCAAGATCCACGCCGACGAGTTCGACAACCTGGGCGGCGCCAGCCTGGCGGTCGAATTGGGCGCGGCCTCGGCAGATCATTTGGTGAAAACCTCCGATGCGGATATCCAGGCGCTGGGGAAGAGCGATACCGTAGCCGTCTCACTGCCCTGTACGCCTTTTGGCCTGGCCGAACACAATTACACCCCTGCCCAGAAGATCCTCGACGCGGGCGGCATCCTGGCCCTGGCGACTGACTGCAACCCCGGCACGGCCTGGTGCGAGACGATGCAATTTGCCATCGTGCTCGCCTGCCGCTACATGGGGCTGACCCCGGCACAGGCCATTGCCGCCTCCACCATCAACTCCGCCCAGGCTATCCGCCGCGCGGATAAGGTCGGTTCCATCGAACCCGGCAAGCAGGCCGATCTGCTGGTGCTATCCGTGCCGGATTACCGCCATCTGGGTTATCGCTTCGGCACGAATCTGGTCAAGCAGGTAGTCAAGCGCGGCCGTGTCTACTCGGTGGATGTGGGCTACTACCGCACCGCCTGAAACAAACTGGCAAGTCTCGCTTGGAGGATGTTCCTATGTCTATTGGCCTTTCAAGTATTTCCACCAGTCCATTCATTTGGCTCGCTCTGATCGTCATTGCAGTCATCGTTATTTATGTTATCGTGCGATTCTTTTTTCAACACATTCTAAAGTTCCTGGTTCAGGGGTGCCTCGTTCTCCTGGTGATTGCTGCTTTATTGGCTCTTTTACACTACTTCAAGGTTTTTTAACTTGCCAACAATCGATCAAGCCCGCCAATGGTATCAAAACGCCGACGCCGTCCACGACTTCGACCACGTGCTGCGCGTCTACCGTATGGCTGAACGCCTTGCCCTGGCCGAAGGCGCGGACCTGGAGATCGTCCGCACCGCAGCCTTGCTGCACGATGCCGAGGGCACCATGCCCGGTGCAGACTCGCGCACCGATCACCATCACGCTTCAGCCGGGTTCGCGGCCGAAGTTTTGCGCACCGAGGGCTGGGGTCCGGAACGCATCGCCGCTGTCCAGCATTGCATCCGCGCCCATCGTTACCGTGACACCTCCGAGCCGCCGCAGTCCATCGAGGCGAAAATCCTGTTCGATGCCGATAAACTAGACGTTCTCGGCGCGATCGGCGTGGCGCGTGTCATAGCCTACGCTACGCTGGCTTGTCAGCCCTGGTACGCTGAACCATCCGAACAGTTCATCCAGACTGGCAGTGAACTGCCCGGCGAGCCGCACAGCTCGTACCACGAGCACCTGTTCAAGCTGCGCAAGGTGCGCGAACGCATGTTCACGCTCACGGCGCGGGCGATTGCCGAAGAACGACTGCGCTACCTGGACGAATTCTTCGAGCGGTTGATAGCCGAATGGGAAGGGGAAAGGTAGTCAGAGAGACGACAATCTTGCCTGCTTTTTTTAAAGCAGACTATAATAATCCTCATCTACCAGATCCTCGATATATTCAAACGTATGCGCAACTGACATGCCGCCTACACTATCGGAAGTAGAAGAGATCGCCCGCCGCGCGGGTGAGATATTGCGCGCTGGTTTCGAGCGCGAGCACAAGGTGGAATACAAAGGCGCGATTGACCTGGTAACGGAAGTTGACCACCAATCCGAGGCTTTCCTGCTGGCTGAAATCCAGCGTCGTTTCCCTGGCAGCAGTATCCTGTCCGAGGAAGCGGGCAGCCTGGCGGGGGATGAAGACCACCTCTGGTACGTGGACCCGTTGGACGGTACCGTCAATTACGCGCACGGCGTGCCCATCTTTTGTGTCTCCATCGGCTACGCCTGCCGGGGTGTGACGACCTTGGGCGTGGTCTATGACCCGCTGCGGGACGAGGCCTTCACCGCCGAGCGCGGGCGCGGCGCCTGGCTGAACGGACGACTCATCCATGTCTCGGATGCCTGCGAGCTGAAAGATAGCCTGCTGGTGACCGGTTTCCCATATGACACGTGGAATTCGCCGCGCAATAACCTGGAATATTTTGGCCGCTTCGCCAGATTGACCCAGGGCGTGCGCCGCCTCGGTTCAGCCGCCCTCGACTTGTGCTACGTCGCCGCGGGCCGCCTGGACGGATTTTGGGAGATCAGCATCCACGCGTGGGACATCGCCGCGGCCGGTCTCATCGCCGAGGAAGCCGGCGCGCGCGTCACCGATATTGACGGCAAGCCGGATTACATCTCCCCACCGCAGTCTATTCTCGCTGCGCCAGCCGAGCTGCATTCGAAGATGCTGGCCGTGATACGAGGATAGCGGCTTCCAGAGGGTGCGGAATTCGCGTTGAAAGAGCTTGCCTTACGACGGCCAGCGTGAGTTACCCCGTTGCACCCGTGACACGAATATGCTATAGTGACAAAGCTTCTACGGTGATTTAGATCGGTTCAGGAGGTACATCCCATGAATAGCAGATTTTCGAAAGTCGCGTATGGCATCGGCAACCTGGGATAGGCGCTGCGCGAAAAACTGGACGCGCTGCATGGCGAGTAAAGAAATCCCCCATGCCCCCTCTCATCATCACCGCCACGCCCAACATCTCCTGGCTGCACCCGCAGGTGGACTACCCGCGCACGCCGCAAGCCATCGCCGAAGAAGCCCGGCTTTGCTGCGAGAACGGCGCGGCCATCCTGCACACCCATGCCGAAGGCAGGTGGAAGGAGACCATCGACTCCGTGCGCGCTCGCTGCGACATCATCGTGCAGTGCGGCATGTCCAGCCTGCCCATCTCAGAGCGGATGGAGGTTTACGAGAATAAAGCGGATATGATCTCGGTCATCCTGAACCATCACGACGAGGCTTTCACCCAGACCGAGTGCAACGTTCTGCACCTGCGCCAGGAACTGGTAGAATACTGCCTCCTGTGCAGGAAGTATGGCGTCATCCCCGAATGGGAGGTCTGGCACGCCGGGTCGGTCTGGAACCTGGACTATCTTATCGGCAGGAAACTTCTCAAGCCCCCCTATGTGGCCACCCTGTTCTTCGGCTGGCCGGGCGGGACGTGGAGTCCGCCCACCGTTGAGGAGTATCTCTACCGCCGTAGACTCATGCCGGAGGGCTGCGTCTGCAACGTCAGCATTATGGTCGCTGACCGCGCGACCACCTTGGTCGCCGACCACGCGACCACCTTGGGCAAGCGGCAGCGCGACATCTTGACCGCCGCTATCATCAGCGGCGACCATGTGCGCGTCGGGACAGAGGATCATCCCTACGACCACAGCGGGAAGGTGGTGCCAACGCACGAGTTGGTCAAGGAAACCGCTGAGATGGCGCGCGCCCTCGGCCGTCCGCTGGCGACTGTCCAACAGGCGAGGAAGATGATCGGTTTATAAGCTTCCGGCGGGGCTTCTCCCTTCGGGAGTACTTCGCGAAGCCCCGCCGTGAGTGCGAGGAGGTATCATGAGTATGAAAGTCGCCATCATCACCGGCTCGGCGCGGGGAATCGGCGCGGCGTGCGTGCAAGTTTTTGCAAAACACGATTACGCCGTCATCGGGCTGGATATATTACCAGAGGGGCAAAAAGTCGCGGAGCAGGTCAGCGGGCATGGGGGCGAATGCGCTTTCTTCGTCTGCGATGTATCCGATGAGAAACAGGTGGCGGATTGCATCCACAAGGTTGGAGAAAAATACGGGCGAGTGGACGTGCTGGTCAACAACGCCGGGGTGGTGCTGGTCAAGCCCTTCGACCAGATCACCTGGGACGAGTTCAAGCGCACAGTTGACATCAACCTGGGCGGGCACTTCCTGCTGTGCAAGTACGTGCTGCCGTACATGAAAGCGCAGAAGAGCGGCGTGATCGTCAACATGGGATCGGTTTCGGGGCACGTCGGGCAGACCGACCACGTCATGTACGGGGCAACGAAGGGGGCGATCATCGCCATGACGCGCGCCCTGGCCTGGGAGCTGGCCCCATACAACATCCGTGTCAACTCGATCAGCCCCGGCTCGGTGGATACGCCCATGCTGCGCGGCGACATCGAACTGGAGTCGAAGCGTACTGGCATTCCCTTCGAGCAGGTTAAGAAGGAGCGCGAGGCCGAGCAGGCCTTCCAGCGCTGGGCCGACCCGGCTGAAATTGCCGAGCCGGTCTACTTCCTGGCCAGCGAGGGCGCGTCTTTCGTAACCGGCGCGGACTGGCTGGTGGACTGCGGCTGGGTGGCAAAATAGGAGTTCAACGCATGACAAAAAAAGTACTCATCCTCAAAGGCAGCCCGCGCGAGAAGGGCAACAGCGCCACATTGGCGGAGCGGGTCGCGGCTGGCGCGCGCGAGGCCGGCGCGCAGGTCGAGAGCGTTTACCTGCACAGCCTAGACATACGTCCCTGCGACGCCTGCGACGAGTGCCAGGAGAAAGGCACTTGCATCATCGAGGACGATATGCAGCCGCTCTACTCGAAAATATCCGCAGCGGACGCCATCGTACTCGCCAGCCCGATCTACTGGTTCACCGTCAGCGCCCAGCTCAAGCTGTGCATAGACCGCTGGTACGCGTTCCAGGCGTCGCGCTGGAAGGAATTTCACGGCAAGCAGGTTGGGGTCATCCTGACCTACGGCGATACCGACCTATACACCTCCGGCGGGATCAATGCCATCCATACCTTCGAGACCATGTTTCGCTTCCTGCGCTGCGAGATCGTTGGGATGGTCTACGGCTCATTGATGGATGTGGGGGACGCGGACAAGCGCCCCGAACTACTCGAACAGGCCTTCCAGCTCGGGCAGAAGCTGGGAAGCCAGGCATAGGGACAGGCATGGATATCCCCACGCTCTGCACTCCGCGCCTGCTCCTGCGTCCCTGGACACCGGAGGACGCCGACCGGCTGCTTGGCATCCTGCAAGAACCGGACATCCTGCGCTACTTCCCTCGCACTGAACCCTGGCCGAGCGAAGGTGTGGACCGCTATATTGCCCATCACCTGTCCCACTGGCAGGAACGCGGCTGCGGTCACTGGGCGGTCGTCACTCCCGCGGACGGGCAGGTGGTCGGATGGAACGGGCTGGAGTTCCTGCCCGAAACCGGCGAGACAGAAGTGGCTTACCTCTTGAGCCGGGAGGTCTGGGGGCACGGTTACGCCACCGAGGCAGCCCGGGCCGCGCTCCAGTTCGGCTTCACGAATTGCAGCCTCGATAAGATCATCGGCCTGACCCACCCAGAGAACGTCGCCTCCCGGCGCGTGCTCGAAAAATGCAGGATGGCATTGATTGACCGGCAGTTCTATTTTGGCATCGAGTTGTGCCGCTATTGGGTTGAACGGGAGGAGTTCTTCAGCCAGGCGAAGGGAGGCTGAATAGTTGCACGCATGAGGGGGAGAGAAAAAGACAAAATTGGTATTTTTCGATGAGATGGTATAATGTATATACATTTTACCGGAGACTCCAATGCCTCTACGCCTCGACACAACCAGCCCCATCCCCTTTTACTATCAAATCCGCGAACAACTACGCCAGCAGATCACGAGCGGCCAACTCGAGCCTGGCGACGCGCTGCCCTCCGAAGCGCAACTCTGCACCGAGACGGGCGTCTCTCGCATGACCGCACGCCAGGCGCTGACGCAACTTGCTAATGAGGGGCTGGTCATCCGTCAGCGCGGCCGGGGGACGTTCGTCGCCGCCCCAAAAACTATCCTGCCGAACATGCAGGTGACGGGCATGAGTTACACCGAGATCATGGGCCAGGCTGGCATGAGCGCAGGGGCGCGGGTTCTGGCGCAAGAAGTAATCCCTGCCTCTGCCGAGGTCGCGGCGCAATTGAGGCTTGCCACTGGCGAGCGAATCATTCGCATCGTGCGTACGCGCTTGGCCGCCGGTGTGATCATGTCGCTGGAAACATCGTTCTATCCGTATTCACTTTTCCCTAACCTGGCCGAAGCCGACTTGACCGACGCCAGCATCTACCGCTTTCTCGAGCAACGCTACGGCATTGCGCCAGCCTATGCCGTGGATACCATCGAGATTTCAGTCGCCGGGGCATACGAAGCTGAGAACTTTAAAGTCAACGAGGGCGCGCCAATCGTGCTGGTCACCACCCTGGGCTGTCTGGCCAATGACACGCCGGTCGTCTTCACACAGACCATCCACCGCGGCGACCGCTTCCGCGCCAGCCTGCGGCGGGAGCGGCAAAAGTAAAAGTGAAATAGAGGATTAATGCCAAACGGTTTCTGGGGCAAAATCATCTTAGTCAACCTTTCCACCGGTCAAATCGAAGTAGAGCAGCCGCCGGAGGAAATCTACCGCCGTTACCTTGGCGGTTACGGATTGGGCGTGCATTATCTCTATCAACGCATCCCGGCCAACGCCGATCCGCTCGGCCCCGATAACATTCTTGCCTTCCTCCCCGGCCTGCTGACCGGCTCTGGAGCGCAGTTCAGCGGACGCTTCATGGTGGCGGCGCGCTCGCCCCTGACCGGCGCGTGGGGGGACGCCAACTGTGGCGGGAATTTTGGTCCGGCGCTGCGCGGCGCAGGCTATGACGGCCTGTTTATCAGCGGGCAGGCGGAATCGCCGGTCTACCTGTTTGTGGACGGTGAGAAAACCGAGATCAAAGACGCCTCCCATTTGTGGGGGCTGGATGTGCGCCAAACAGAAGAAGCCCTGCACAAAGAAATCAGCCCGCAGGCCAAAGTCGCCTGCATCGGCCCGGCGGGTGAGAGGCTTTCGCTCATCTCCGGCATCGTCAACGACGATGGGAGACTGGCGGCGCGCTGCGGGCTGGGGGCGGTCATGGGGTCGAAAAGGCTCAAGGCAGTGGTGGCACGTGGCAGGTCGCGATTGCCGCTGGCTGACGCGAAGGCGTTCAAGGATGCCTCGGCTGGCTATCTTCCCTTATTCCAGCGCAAACCCTCCACAATGTCCGCCCGAGTCCCGGCTTTCATGGGCTTCCTTCTGCCCATCATCCGGAGGCTGCGAGGGCAGATCAGCAGCGGCCCGGCCGAGATGGTGGTGGATTCGTACAAGCGGTACGGAACATCCGCTGGGACCGCGATACTGGTCGAGTTGGGCGACACGCCGGTGCGCAACTGGAGCGGAATCGGGTTCCGCGACTTCCCGCTGGAGCTTTCCGAAGGCCTGAGCGACCGGGCTGTCATCCGCCCGATGGTCAAGCCTTACGCCTGCCACGCCTGCCCGGTGGCGTGCGGGGGCATCGTCAACCAGCCGGATGGCGGGACAAGCTACAAGTCCGAGTACGAGGCGCTGGCCGCCTTCGGGCCGCTGTTGATGAACAGCGACCTGGGGACGATCATGCGCTGTAATCACGTCTGCAACATGGCCGGGCTGGATTCGATCTCGGCGGGTGTGGCGGTCGCCTTCGCGCTGGAATGCGCCGAAAAGGGCTGGCTGCCGCCCGAACTGGCCGCTGAACTGCCGTTGGAATGGGGGAGCGGCGAGGTCATCCTGGAACTAACCCAGCGCATCGCCGCACGGACCCCCGGCCTGGGCGACTGGCTGGCGGACGGCGTGGCGAAGGCTGTCCGTCAACTTGGCCCCGAAGCCCAGGAAGCCGCCATGCACGCCGGGGGACAGGAGCTCTCGATGCACCGTGGCCTCTACGAGCCGGGCGTCGCGGCCGGTTACGCCCTCGACCCTGCGCCGGGCCGCCACACATCCACCAATTCCGGCAATGCCGAAGTCGCTTCCTTTGCCCCCTACTTCGCCCTGCTCGGCCGCCAGCCTGCCAAGCGCTACGACTACGCCGGGAAGGGTGTCACACAGGCCATCTCGATGTCGCTCTACCGCACCTTTGATTCGCTTGGCCTGTGCCAGTTCGCCCTGGCGATGGGGCAGCCTCCCTTCCTGGCGTGGTTGAACTCTGCGACAGGCTGGGGCGTGGATGAAGCGGAGTTTTATCTCATTGGCAGGCGCATCCAGGTGATGCGCCACGCCTTCAACGCTAGGCATGGATTACCGGCGCAGTTCCCGCTGCCGGGGCGCGAGCGCGGCGACCCACCGCAGACCCTCGGCCCGGTCGCCAACCGCACCCTAGACATGGATGCCATAGCCGCCGGGTATTTCGCCACGCTCGGACTCGACCCCCTCACCGGCCTGCCCCTGCCGGAGACGGTGAAGGAATTGGGGCTGGAAACAGTTCTCTCACCCTAGCCCTCTCCCGGAGGGAGAGGGGACTCCCTTCTCCCCTCGTGAGAAGGGGCGGGGATGAGGGAGACACTCATGGAGGTATGACCATGACATTCTCTTTAACCCAACTCATCGAGACGCGGCAGGCCGACCAGTACGATCTGCACATGAAATACATCAGTCCGCACATGGCGCGCGTCCAAAAGATCATCGGCTTTGACAGGATATACACGCGCGGCGAGGGCGCTTACCTGTGGGACGCGGACGGGGTGCGCTACCTCGACCTGCTGGCCGGGTACAGCGTCTTCAACCTGGGGCGCGGCCACCCGGCCATCAAGCAGGCCATGATGGAATATCTCAACCTGGAGCGGCCAACCCTCGTAAAAATGGACTGTCCGCTGCTGGCCGGCCTGCTGGCCGAGGAACTGGTCAAGCATATGCCGGCGGGACTGGATGCCATTTTTTTCGCCAACTCCGGCGCGGACGCGGTGGACACCGCCATCAAGTTTGCCCGCTATGCCACCAAAAGGCCGCGTGTGATTTATCTCGATCACTCCTTCCACGGACTGACACTCGGGACACTTTCGATCAACGGCGGGGAGGCTTTCAAGAAAGGTTTTGAGCCGCTGCTCCCCGGTGCTGTCATGGTGGCAATGAACGACCTCGCAACGCTGGAAAAGGAACTGCGCAAGGGTGACGTGGCTGCATTCATCGTCGAACCGATCCAGGGCAAGGGCGTCTACATCCCGGAAGAGAATTACCTGCCTGAAGCCCAACGCCTGTGCCGCAAGTATGGGACGCAGTTCATCTGCGATGAGGTTCAGGTGGGACTGGGACGTGCCGGGAAATTCCTGTGCTGCGAGCACTGGAACCTCGAGCCGGACATGGTCACGATCGCAAAGTCGCTTGGCGGCGGGTACGTGCCGGTCAGCGCGGTCATCATGCGGCGCGAGATCAACAACAAGGTTTTCGGTCATCTCAAGCGCGCCCAGGTGCACTCGACCACCTTCGGCCAAAACGACATGGGCATGGCTGCCGGTCTCGCCACCCTGCACGCGATGGACGATGAGAAGATCGTCGAGCGCTCCGCCACGGTCGGCGCGAAACTGCTCGCCAGGCTCTCCGCCCTGAAAGACAAACACGAGATGATCGCCGATGTACGCGGCAAGGGACTCGTCATCGGCATCGAGTTCCGCCCGCCGACGAACCTCGCCATGCGCGCCGCCTGGACCGCCATCGAAGCCGCCGAAAAAGGTCTTTTCACGCAGCTGGTGGTCATGTCGCTGATGCGCGACCATCACATGATGACCCAGGTCGGCGGGCCGGGCGTCAATATTATCAAACTACTGCCACCGCTCATCATCGGCGACGAGGAAGTGGATGCCATCGTCCAGGCCTTCGACACGATCATGGATGAGACCAAAAACCTGAAAGGCCGTGTCTGGGCCACGAGCGGCGAACTCATTAAACAGGCGCTGGGTGGATGAGCAAACTACTGGACGACGTTCAGCACCTGGCCGGGACCATCGGTCCGCGCGGCACCGGGACGCCGGCCGAGGCCGCCGCCGCCGATTACGTGGCGCAGCGTCTCGCGGACCTGGGGCTTGCGCCCGAGAAACACGTTTTTCGCTCGGTCCCCAGCCAGAATGCCTTCCCGCTCGCGATCAGTTTGCTGGCATTGCTGGCGGTTGCGCTTTATCCTTTGGGCGCGGCCGTTGCCCGCTGGCTGGCAGCGATCCTCAGTTTCGGAGCGGCCTGGTCGCTATGGCAAACCATCCGCAGCGCCGCTTTCAATCCGGTCATTGCACTGTTGCCCAGGGTGCCCAGTCAGAACGTTGAAGCGCGGCTTCAACCGAAGGCCGAGAACCGCCGAAGAGCGGTTCTTCTGGCTCACCTGGATACCAACCGTTGCCGCCTGATTTGGCAATCGCTGGCGGTGCGCAGCATCGAGCCGATGACCTGGCTGACGCTCGCCATCCCGTTCTGTATGAGCGTGCTCTACCTGGCCGGGGCGATCACGGGAAATATAACCTGGTGGTGGCTTTCGCTCCCGCTGGCAGCCTACGAACTCGGGGCGATTATCACGCTGATCCGCGATGACCGCACTCCCTACAGCCCGGGCGCCCACGACAACGCTGCCAGCGTGGCCGTGGCACTGGAAGTGGCTGCCCGCCTGAGAATCACGCCGTTACAAAACACAGAAGTCTGGTTCGTCTTTGACGGCGCCGAAGAGACCGACCACGCCGGGACGCTTAACCTGCTGCACCGCCACGGTGCAGAATTGCGGGAGGCGTCCTTTTTCGGTTTGGAGGGATTGGGTAGCGGCGAACTGGTCTACCTGACGCGGCAGGGACTCTGCGACCATTACCGGCCCACTGCCGGCCTGTTGGCTGTGGCTGAATCTGTTGCCTCGCAACATCCGGAGTTCAGATTCCAGCCTGCCGAGATGCTGGCCGAGGATGACGTTCGTACCCTGCGCGGACGCGGCTACCGCGCCATCGGCATCGCCGGGCGCGATCCGCAGACCGACATCCTGCCGCGCTGGCACCGGCCCGACGACACGCCGGAATTCGTTTCGGAAGAAACAATGTCGCGTGCAGCGGATATTTTGTGCGCGCTGTTGAAGGAGATGGACCGATGAAAGCCTTTGTTAGCGGTGGAACTGGTTTTGTTGGCAGTGCGGTCATTCGTAAATTGCTGGCGGATGGGCACGCGGTGCGCGCCTTGGTGCGGACCGGCGCGAACACGCGCATGTTGGACGGTCTGCCCATCGAGCGTGTCAGTGGCGATCTGGGCGACGAGGCGACCCTGTATCACGGCATGGAAGGCTGCGAGTGGGTCTTCCACGTGGCGGCGTTGTACGCCTACTGGGGCTACTCCTGGGACGAGTTCTACCAGAGCAACGTGGAGGGCACGCGCCGGGTGCTGGAAGCCGCGGCGAGGTCCGGTGCCCAGCGCATCGTCCACACCAGTTCGATCGCCAGCCTCGGCATCCCGTCTGACGGGACACCCGGAACCGAGCAGACGCCCGTCACGCTGAAGGATATGCTCAGCGATTACAAACGCTCGAAGTTCCTGGCCGAGGAAGTGGTAGGCGAGTTCGTGGGGAAGGGTCTGCCGGTGGTGACCGTCAACCCGGCCGCGCCGGTGGGCGTGGGCGACCACAAGCCCACCCAGACCGGCAAGCTGATCGTGGACTTCCTGAATGGCAAAATGCCCGCCTACGTGGACACCGGCCTGACCATCGTGGATGTGGACGATGTAGCCAACGGGCATTTGCTGGCGATGGAAAAAGGCAAGGTTGGCGAGCGCTACATTTTGGGCGGCGAGAACCTGTCCTTGAAACAGGTGCTGGACCTGCTGTCCGAAATCTCGGGCAGGCCCGAGGTCCGGGCGCAGATTCCGAGGGCAGTGGCGCTGGTCTGGGCGTACGTGGATACCGGTCTGGCGCGGCTGAATCCGAAACACATCCCGGCGGCCACACCCGACGCGGTGCGGGTCTCCAGCAAGAAAGAATATTTCAGTTCCGCCAAAGCGATGCGCGAACTCGGATACATGTATGTCCCGGCGCGTGAAGCGCTGCGCAAAGCGGTCGAGTGGTACCGGGCCAACGGTTACGCCCCGTAACCCGTCTGGAATGATCGCAGCCCATACAGAAACGAATACAAGGAGAATGTATGTCTGGAAAATATCTTATCGGTCTCGACGTGGGCGGCGGGGGCGGACGCTGCTTGCTGGTAAATACCGACACAGGCAAAACCGTCAGCGTCTTCCATGCCTGGACGCTGCCTCCCGACCCGCAGGCCGGGGGCTTTGCCTTCAAACTCGACACGGATATGGTCTGGCGCGTGCTGGGCGAGACGACACAGGAGGCGCTCAAAAAAGCCGGCGCTGCCCCGCAGGAGGTGGCCGGGCTGGCCGCCACCAGTATGCGCCACGGACTGGTGGCGCTTGACAGGAAAGGCAAGGTACTGCTTGCCACTCCCAACCGTGACTCGCGCGCCGTTGACCAGGGCATGGGGCTGGCCATGGATCACGGCGCGGAGATCTACCAGATCACCGGCCACGCCCCCAATCCCATCTTCATGGCGGCGCGGCTGATGTGGCTGAAAGAAAACCGCCCCGAGGATTTCAAATCGCTGCACGCCGCGCTATCCATCAGCGACTGGGTCGGTTACATGCTGACCGGCGAACTGGCCTTCGAACCGGCCCAGGCCGCCGAGAGCCTGCTCTTCGACCTGCAAAGCCGCAAGTGGGCGGGCGGGGTCATAAAATCGCTCGGCCTGTCCGGGAAGGTTTTGCCGCCGCTCAAGACGGCTGGCTCGAAACTGGGGAAACTGACCAGGGAAGCCGCTGCCAACCTGGGGCTGATCCCCGGCATCCCGGTGGCGGTCGGCGGGCCGGACACGCAATGCGGCCTGCTCGGCTCGGACGTGGTCTCCTCCGGGCAGATCGGCGTGATTGCCGGGACGACCACGCCGGTGCAGATGGTCGTTGACAAACTGGTGATTGACCCCGAAATGCACATCTGGACCGGTCTGCACGTCATCCCCGGTCTGTACGTCCTCGAAAGCAACGCCGGGCAGATGGGCTCCACTCTCGACTGGACCGCCCGCCTGATGCACGGCGACGCCCCCAACCCTGCCGCCATGCTGGCCGCCGAGGCGGAAGCTTCCGTCCCCGGCGCGCACGGCATGCTCTCGACCATCGGCGCGGCGGTCTTCAACGCCTCCGCCTTGGAACCGCCGGTGGATACCCTCACCTTCTCGTCCATCATGGCGCGCGACGGCCAGGCAGGCCGGGCGGACGTGGCGCGGGCGCTCCTGGAAGGTATGGCCTACGCCGTGCGCGCCAATGTCGAACAGGTGCTGCAGGTTTCAGGCGGGACTCTCGCGGACCTCTGGCTGGGCGGCGGGATCACCCGCTGCGCCGCATGGACGGGGATCGTCAGCGAGGTGATGGGATGCCGGGTACGCGTCAGCGCCTCGGTGGAGGTCTCCGCTCTGGGCGCGGCCATTTGCGCCGGGGTTGGCGCCGGTCTCTTCCCGGACCTGGCAACGGGCGCGAAAAAATTGGCGCACATCTCCCGTGAGCACCAGCCCGGCGCGGACTCGGAGACCTACCAGGCCCTCTACGCCGACTGGCAGTCGCTGCGCCAGGAGCGCCGCCCGGCAGACATGGTCGCTGCCAGCCAGTTCGCAGGGATGATGATGTCAGGCGCAGCGGCCGCGGAGAGCGGTGTAATGAATTCGTTGGCGGCGACTGCCTCCTTCCACCCGCGTATTTACATCAGCGCCGAAGTGGACGAGGCCGCGCTGAAGCAGTTGCGTGAGATGGGCGAAGTGGTTTACAAACCATACCGGCAGGAGGGAATCCTGCTCACCGGCGACGACTTGATGCGGACGCTGAAGGATACCCAGGTCTTCGTCACCGAGGTAGATATTGTGGATGCCGAGAGCCTGCTCAAGCTGCCCGACCTGCGTATGATCGTCGTCTGCCGCGGCAACCCGGTCAATATTGACCTCCGCGCCTGTACCGCCGCTAGCGTACCGGTGGTCAACACCCCGGCGCGCAACGCAGACGCCGTCGCCGATTTAGCCGTCAGTTTCATGCTGATGCTGGCGCGCAAGTTGCAGGGAGCGGCTGCGTTCCTGCGCCAGCCCGGCGGCGAGGCCGGCGACCTGGGACGCATGGGCCAAGCGCACGAGGAATTCCTGGGCGTCGAACTGTGGCGCAAGACGATTGGTTTAGTCGGCGGCGGGGCAATCGGGCGCAAGGTTATCCAGCGCCTGCTGCCTTTCGGGGCGCGCCTCCTGCTCTTCGATCCGTACCTGAGCGCCGGGCAAGTCACGCT
>Ga0315297_10000974_pt1 | contig 17312 bp, 11 predicted proteins | sample YL17G15_0_MG_FD_203628 | JGI IMG/M metagenome (GOLD analysis project Ga0315297, IMG submission 203628) | Sediment microbial communities from Yellowstone Lake, YNP, Wyoming, USA - YL17G15_0 | ecosystem: Environmental > Aquatic > Freshwater > Lake > Sediment | place: USA: Wyoming | collected... | reverse complement strand
CCACCCTATTGTGGAACAAATCATAGGACAGGATAATTTCATTCCGAACGATGCTTACTTATGCAATAGAGATGATCAGCTTATTATACTCACCGGCCCCAACATGTCGGGAAAGTCCACCTACCTCAGACAGGTAGCCTTAATCATCCTTCTAGCTCAGATCGGAAGCTTTGTCCCCGCTGATTCCGCGATTATTGGAATTGTCGATCGCATCTTTACTCGCATTGGCGCACAGGAGGATTTAGCCGCCGGGCAATCCACTTTTATGGTGGAGATGACTGAGGCGGCAAATATCCTGAATAATGCTACCCCTCGCTCCTTCATAATCTTGGATGAAATCGGGCGCGGCACTTCCACTTATGACGGACTCTCCATCGCCTGGGCAGTAGCCGAGTTCATCCACAACCACCCTGAGCTTGGAACGAAGACCCTTTTTGCCACCCACTATCATGAATTGGTGGACTTGGCTGATATTCTGCCCAGAGTGAAAAACTTCAACGTAGCGGTGGTGGAGGAAGGAGACAAAGTCATCTTTCTACACAAGATTGTCGCAGGGGGTACTGACAGGAGCTATGGCATCCACGTGGCTCAGCTAGCCGGCCTGCCCAAATCGGTAATCGTCCGAGCTCAAGAGGTCCTAGCTGGGCTGGAGAGCCGTTCTTCCAAGAGAAACAAAGTGCCGCATCGTAAGACATCACTCCAGATTCCTCTTTTCTCGAAAGGCTCCCTAATAGCTGAGGAAATTGCCCGTCTTGACGTTGATTCCATGTCTCCTCTGGAAGCAATTACCAAACTCTACGAACTCAAGCGAATGGCTCGGGAGGATAAAGGCTCGACATGAATCATTATGATTCTCCCTCCTTTGGCGGGAGGGAGTTAGAGGGAGGGGGCACTTCACCCTCACTTTAATCCTCTCCCGTCAAGGGAGAGGATTTTCATATGGGATTACGCAGAAGACAATATTCTGTGAGACCAGGCGCTTATGTTATTGAGGGACGGTGGTGTGGAACTTTCCCTCTGCGTCTGCCTGGACGCGAGCCAGGAAGTCAACGCATTCTTTGGCTATTCCGGGGGCATCGAGATGATAGAGAGAGCGAAGCAAATCCTGTTTTCCATGGGTTACGAATTCATCGGGGATGCCTAATCGCTTCACCTTGACATCTGAGGCTGCGGTCCTTTCCAGCAGCTCTAGCACCGCGGCACCAAAGCCGCCGCTAAGCACGTTCTCCTCTACTATAACAATCTTCTTGGCGCGGTCAGCTACGTCCAAGATAAGTTCCGTATCCAGGGGCTTGGCGAATCGGGCATTAACTACCGTGGCATCGATGCCGCGCAAGGCTAAATGTTCGGCCGCTTCCAGAGAAGGCATGACGGTAGAGCCGATGCCTATTATCACTAGTTCTTCACCTTGCCTTATTATCTCAGCTTTGCCTATCGGAAGCTGGTGAGGCTCCCTGGCCAGGGAAATGCCTGCTGCCTGACCTCGAGGATAGCGAATTGCCATCGGATGCTCTGTACTGATAGCAGTATAGAGCAGGTCTTGAAGTTCATTCCCGTCCTTAGGTGCACTGATGATCATATTAGGCATCAAGCCAAGGTAAGATAAATCAAATGTTCCTTGATGTGTCTTGCCATCCTCTCCGACAATGCCGCTGCGGTCAAGGGCAAAAATGACAGGCAGATCAGGAAGACAAACATCGTGCAGCACCTGGTCGAAGGCACGCTGCAAGAAGGTGGAGTATATGGCTACAATGGGTATGAAGCCCTGGGTAGCTAGACCGGCGGCCAGGGTAACCGCATGCTGTTCAGAAATCCCGACATCATAGATGCGTTGAGGGAAATCCTTGACCAGAGAAGATAAGCTATTGCCTTCAACCATGGCAGCGCTTATCACTACCAACCTGGGATTGTCTCTCAGCAGTCCTCGGACAGTCCGGGCAAATATTTGACTATAAGTCGGTATTGTGTCCGCACCTGCGTCCTTGGGAGGTAGACCGTGGAAATGAGATGGATTATCCTCCGCTGGTCTGTAACCCTTGCCCTTCGTAGTCAAGACATGGACGATGACCGGCTTGTAGTAACTCCTGGCTTGAGTCAAAGCAGTCTCCAATTCAGCAATGTTATGACCATCTATGGGACCCAGGTAAGTGAATCCAAGCTGTTCCCATATCACACCGGGCATGACCACCGCTTTTGCTCCTGCCTTGAGACGGCGCAATGTCTCCTGCAGCCTCTTTCCTCCAGGCAAAGGAGAGAGCAGCCGGTGGGTCTGTTTCTTGGCCTGTATATAGCCGTGGGTTGTCCGTACTACATTTAGATGCCTGGCCAACGCTCCTACTGTGGGCGAAATGGACATGCCGTTGTCATTGAGCAGCACTATAAGTCTTGTGTCCAGATGCCCGGCGTGATTCATCGCTTCGTAGGTCATGCCGCAGGTGAGACATCCGTCGCCGATGACAGCTACCACGTGGTAGTCGCCTCGACTAAGATCGCGGGTCAGCGCCATGCCCAGAGCCGCCGAAATGGATGTGCCGCCATGTCCGGTAGTGAAAACGTCGTGAGGACTTTCCTCTCTATCAGGGAATCCCGACAGCCCCTGGTATTGGCGAAGGGAGGGAAATTGCTTCTTTCTTCCCGTTAGTAGCTTATGAACATAGCTTTGGTGTCCCACATCCCAGATTATTTTGTCTTTTGGACTATCGAATACCCGGTGCAGCGCAACAGTGAGTTCGACTGCTCCCAGATTGGATGCTAGATGCCCGCCGTTTTCACCAACTCTGCCTATCAATAGCTCCCTGAGTTCACAACAGAGTTGGACCAGTTCATCTTGGGCTAGTCTCTTGACGTCGCCGGGGTTGTCTATCTTATCCAGTATCTTAGACACCACACTCTCCCACTTTCGATTATAGCAAATTCTACTCCGCTTGCATGCTCTTACTACTAGAGTTGTTGGACTAGATCCGCAACAGACGAAGAAATATGCCTTTGAATCCGCCTACCTCTCTTTTGATAGCAGCATAGCCCGTCTCGCCAAGCATCAAGTTGCGTAGAGCCGTCCACACTCCGTCACTCTGGTTAAGCATTCCAAACGCCAGATGAGGGAAGCGGACAAAGAACTTTGATAGCGTACGCGCCATTCTCAATTCGGACGTTATCTTCCTCTCCACAATCTCCTGGTAATCCTGCAATCCGACTTTGCCCCTCACCAGAGAGTCTTCGATAACTGGTGCGGCAAGTTGGGCACTCAGGATAGCGTTGTAAATCCCTTCTCCTGTTAATGGGTCGGCAAGGCCGGCCGCATCCCCCAGGAGCAAGGCTTTATTTTGCCAAACAAGCCTCCCTTTCGTGCATGTTGGTATCGAGTGGCTGCCGGACCTGGTGATAGCATAGTTGCCGATATTCAGTGAGTTCAAGAACTTCTGATGATAGTGCTTCAAATGTCTGGCCCTGGAGCTGAGACATCCCACCCCAATCGAAAGATGGTCTCGCTTGGGGAATACCCAGGCGTAGCCTCCGGGAATGCATCCTAGGTCTATCTGAATCCGCGTTTTCCATTTTGCCAGCTCTTGCTCGGGCACAACAATTTCTGACTCTATTGCTGCGAGATATTTTATGTCCCTACCGATCCCTAGCTCTCTAGCTACTGCGCTATTGGCCCCATCCGCCCCGACCACAAGTGGGGAGCGAAAGATCCTGTCAGCAGTGGAAACCTCAACCCAATCACCATCCACCTGTATTTGCGTTATCTTCTGACCATCAATAAGCATAGCTCCCAGCTGTTGCGCCTTCTTCACCAAGAAATGGTCAAATGCATCACGCATCACGGTATGGATAAGTGGCTGAGAATGCTGCCCCAGATAGGGGCTGCCCAAATTGAAAGTAAAGCTAACCTTGTGAATTACGTCTTCTACCACCTGGGAGATGTCAAAATCCAGAAGTTTGGCCGCCTTGCTGGTGACTCCGCCGGCACAGCACTTATAGCGCGGCAGCCTCTCTTTTTCCAGAAGCAATACTCGAATTTCTCTCTTGGCTAGCTCGTAAGCCAGCGTTGCCCCAGCCGGCCCCGCACCAACAATAATCACGTCGTAACTTTGTTCCAACCGCAAGAAACCCATGGCACCGTAGCAGTCCCAACTTACCTTCAATTATATCACGTGGGGCGTACATTCCTCTTTTTCGCGGTTTGTCATTCTCTCTCTTCAAATCTCGAACCGGGCCGGATCAGAGTGACCATCGAGTCAATTCATGTGATTGGAAGACTGTTCTTTGGCTCAGATTCTGCCTTGTTCAACCACTTGACAGCCCATTGAAATACTGTTAGTCTTATAACAGTACATCGTTTAGGACCTATGAAAATAGGAACGGGACTATCGTTCACTAAGCCAGTGGCGCAAGGCCGCGTAGGGCGCGGAGAAGCAATTAACTAGTCGTCTCAGCACTTACCTCCTTTTTCACATAAACAACGGGAGCGATTCGAGCTCCCGTTGTGCCTTATTCAGGTGCCCTCAGCGGACAGCTTGCATGCCTCCATCACTACCCGTTTTCAGGTTTCTGCCTTGACCGGAGACAACAATAGAAGGGCCGACCATGCCTGCTACTGGATGGCATGGCCGACCCTGTTCCACAGCGCGTGGATATCCTATGATGGGATCTCTGCCTCACGCGCCCGATAGGACATACCTCCGTAACTCCGCCATGAACCTCCCGTAACATCAACCAGCCAGACGATGGGGTCAATCAGAAGTTCTCTGACCAGAGTCCTCACAGGCTCGTGTGCGGCTATGAAATCCGCAATGGGCGGACTGAACCGGTAATAGAGGGACACAAATCTGGAGCCCAGGGCGCTTTTCAGTAACACCGTGTCACGGAAGTCCCGTAAGACGTTGATTTCTTCGGCCGTGGGGGTACCGTAGGCTGCCGTAGCGATGAAGCACGGCATTTGGAATGGAGGTGACACCTCCTCTGATGCAGTCAGGTCAAGTTTAGTTGTCCAGCCATCGTGGAAGGGAAAAGTCTGGTCTGCTTCCTGGCCGTCGACATAGAAATGTATGGTAGCACCTTCGTCAATCTCGCCCTGGACTATCAAGACATACTGTCCAGAAGTAGTAACCGTCCAATTGCCGTACTCGGTTCCAGCAACGTGAGCACTGATTACCGTGCCTATAGCAGCATCCACACCATCTACCTTCACCGTACCATGAAAGCCGTGGCCAAAACCCACAGCAAAAACAGAGTTGACAGGAGACAAAGCCAATAACAAAACCAGGAAGCCGAAGGTGGCAAATCTTAATTTCTTCAAGCTGGCCTTAATCATGTTCACATCTTTCAAATAGACTCAAACTGGGGTGGTAATTTGCCCCGCCCCAGTTTGAGTCTATTTATTGGTTTAGCTCCCAGGTCCTGTCACCTACTAGTGGTGTGGTGGTGAAGCCAAACAGGGTTCCACCCAGCCTCCGTGTCATAAGTTGCCGACTGTTCCCGAGAGTCTGGAACCACTGCGCTGATTATGTTCAGGCGAATTCCTCCATGTTAATCCACTGGACTTTGCCGTCCTCCACGTCGTAATGATATCAAAGCCTCCCTAGTTCCGCCATATATCCCCTGTAGCTTCAACAACCCAAACAATGGGGTCAATCAGGAGCTCCCTGACGAGAGTCCTCAAAAGCTCATTTCCAGCTATGAAATCCGCTACGGGAGGGCTAAATCGGTAATACAGGGCGACAAATTGAGAGCCCACGGTGCTTTTCAGCAATACGCCATCCCGGAACTCTCGAAGCACATCGATTTCTTTAGCGGTGGGAGTTCCGTAGGCTGCGGTAGCAATAAAACACCAACCTCTGGAGGGTGGTGGGGTTGATGTGGTGAATTGAAGGATAGTACCCTCAATCACAGTGGCGTCATAATTGAGCTGGGCTTTGAAATCATACTTGGTGCCGGAAGTCAGCCCGGTGAGCGGCGCGGCATAGGTGCCATTTGCTGATTTAGACACCCAACCAGTATAGGACCAAGCCGAGCTGGCGAACTTCTTGTAGGCAAAGCGCACTTGCACCGGGTTATAGCTCCCCATAGTGTAGTTCATATTCAGGGTGGCTAAGTCGGTGCTGATCCCGCTGGCGGCTTGTGTGGTAACCGTCGGATACACTGGAGGTGTCGGTATCAGCTCGAAGTTAGCGGTGACGGTTACATGCTGAGTCGGCATGGTGAAGGTAGTCTCCGCGGCATTTGCAGCACCGAATCCACCTGCCGGCGCTGTCCAGTTGACAAATCGGTAGCCTGTTGCAGGTTCCGCTTTTATGCTGACTTCAGCGCCTTCGGCGTAAGGTGAGGCATTAGTCAAATCAGTTGCCGTTCCGCTACCACCAGGAGCTACTGCCATGGTGAGGTTATAGACCCTCACAAAGTTGGCGGTGACGGTTACATGCTGAGTCGGCATTGTGAAGGTAGTCTCTGCCGCATTCGCATTACCAAATGTGCCCGCTGGCGCCGTCCAGTTGACAAACCGGTAGCCTGTTGCAGCTTCCGCTTTTATGCTGACTTCAACGCCTTCTGCGTAAGGTGAGGCATTAGTCAAATCAGTTGCCGTTCCGCTACCACCAGGAGCTACTGCCATGGTGAGGTTATAGACCCTCACAAAGTTGGCGGTGACGGTTACAGCTTCAGCCGGCATGGTGAAGGTAGTCTCCGCGGCATTCGCATCGTCGAATCCACCTGCCGGCGCCGTCCAGTTGACAAAGCGATAACCTGCTGCGGCTTGCGCTTTTATGCTCACTTCTGCGTCTTCCGCGTAAGGTGAGGCATTAGTCAAATCAGTTGCTGTGCCACCTGCCTCAGGGTCTGTTGCCATGGTGAGCTCGTAGGTTGTAGGTAGTGTAGTTACAGTTAGGTCAAGTTTAGTTGTCCAGCCATCGTGGAAGGGAAAAGTCTGGTCTGCTTCCTGGCCGTCAACATAGAAATGTATGGTAGCACCTTCGTCAATCTCGCCCTGGACTATCAAAGCATAGGATCCAGGAGTAGTGACTGTGCAACTGCCGTATTCGGTTCCAGCAACCTGAGCACTGATTACCGTGCCTATGTCAGCATTCACACCATTTATCTTCACCGTGCCGTAAAAGCCATGGCCTAGACCCTGAGCAAAAACAGAGCTGACAGGAGACAAAGCCAATAGCAAAATCAGGAAACCGAAGGTGGCAAATCTCAATTTCTTTAATCTCGCTTTAATCATGTTCACACTCTTTCAATTAGGCTTAACTGGGGAGGGGCAAGGCCCCGCCCCAGTTGAAATCTATTTATTGGTTTAGCTCCCAGGTCATGTCGTCTGCCACTGGTGTAGTGGTGAAGCCGAACAGGATTCCAGGCCCACCCATAGCTACCCAATAGGCTTCGCCAAGGAGCAGTTCCTTATCGCCTGCTCCAGCTGGTGGAACACTCCACGCCACGTCATTAGGTGGCTTCGGACTTAAGACCACGCTGTAGGAGACACCGGAAAGGGCAGTCGTTACAGTCTCTGCCCCAAGGCTGGACATTCCGATTAAGTTCCAGCCGGCAACGAGGTTTCTCATGGGCGGCGAAGTTGGAGTGGTTTTGACCAGGATAGGAATGCTGCCCCCGCTGGAAACCTGGATAAAGAGCCCTTCGCCTGGCTTTATTTGGTAATTTTCAACTACCACGTTACCCATTATTACAGGAACCCACGCCTGAGAAGCGAGGTCAAAACGCTGGGCTCTCTCAATGAACAAACCGCTTCCTGCGGTCAAAGCGAGAAGCTCACTTACTGTATCGGCTGAACCATCCAGGGTGATAGGAGTGGAAAAGCTGTTCCAGCCACCAGCGTAGGTGTCGGGTTCAATCTCAGTCGCCTCATTCTCAAGCACTACCGAGCCCGCATAGCAAGGAGCGCCGGAGACAAACTGTTCCTGAGTCTTGTAAAGCCAGGGGCTGAAATCGACATTGTCGCTAACAGTATCGCCCTGACCACCAAGATTGAGGTCATGACTTGGTCCAGTAACATCGCCCCACCAGTTGTAGAGGGCGTCAAGAGTGCCGGTGCCCGCGTTGTTAGCTCCGTAAACCGTGTTGCCAGCGATGTTGTTGAAGTTGGCACTGACATTGGTAGCGTTGACGGCGGCTCCAATATAAAGTCCTGACATGGCATTGTTAATGATAGTGTTGCCAGTGATAGTTGCACCAGCCACGCACGCGTCTCCCAGATTGATTCCGTGCTCCGGCCAGCCGGATATGGTGTTGTCAGAGATTGTAGCCGTGACGCCTCCAGCCCCACCACCGACATATATGCCGTCTGCTGTGGTAAAGCCACCTGTAAGCGTGTTGTTTGTTATAGTGACTGTAAGGGTCGCCCCAGTACCAGGGGTAAGAGTAGCATAAGTTTCAGCGTCAATCGCGGCGTTTTTCGTTATACCGCTTACAGTGTTGTGCACAAAGGAAGCTGTGTATGCACCCGCATAATTAGGCTGGGTGAATATGCCATCTAGTCCCACTGTTCCCCCGGACACTATGTTATCTTGCGCCACGCCATTGGCATTTTTGAACATAATCCCGACCTGACAGTTGGTTATGGTGTTGCCGTTGGCTGTGGCGCTCTTGCCTGTCGGTGTAACGTAATGATAGATCAGGATTCCAGTGGCCACAGAGCTCACAGTGTAGTATGCCAAGTCGCTAATCGTGTTGTAATTCACCGTCGCTACGGCGTCCCGACCGACACTAACGCCGTTCTGGACCTCGTCACCGGAAGGTGTAACACCTCGCCCGGTAATTGTGTTGTGATGCACGTTGACGGTGAGCGTGCTTCCCATGGCCTCTATGCCGTTCTTGTCGTAGTTGGTTATCGTCGAGCCTTTGACTTCCACAGAGACGGTGTTGGTTCCGGCTGACAGATACATGCCGTAGGCTCGATCCGTAGTACTCCAGGCACCTGTCCCGGCAATAGTGACCGTGTCAACTACACCACCGGTCTCGCGGTAGAAGATTCCCGCAAGGTAATCCGCGCCCGCCGGCTTGGTGCCGACAAGGCTTTCGTCAACTTTTAGATTCTTTATTGTTACACTGCCGCCAGCAACGTTGGCTACAATGATGCCGGCAATGTTCTTCGTGCCGCCATACCAGAACAAGCCAGTGAACACCTGGGTGAGCTTGACAGCGGAAGATGGCTTAACAATGGTGGTATCGCCAACTCCCTGAAGTATCAGGCTCTTAGTGATGACCACCTGCTCATCATACGTCCCAGCCGCCACATTGATGGTGTCGCCTGCAGAGGCGGCATCAATGGCATCTTGGATGGAGTCATTGGTGTACCAGCTCCAGGGATGGGCTACCAGTACTATGTTCGGTGCTGTTCCACTCAGGTAGCTGGCACCCCACCAAGGGGAGTAATCGTATTTGGCAGATATAGCGTCTGGTCCTGTCACAGCGCCCCACCAGTTGCAGGTGGCATCTATGCCTCCGTCAGCGCCTGACCAATCAGAAACAGCACCATCCGTTGTACAACTTACGATGTTGTTGAACCCAAACGAAACATGGACATGGCTGGTTAGGTCGGGGCCCCCACCCCACTCCTGCCCATAAACCTGGAGGCCAATATCATAATTAGTTATAGTGTTGCCGATAACCGTTCCGCTGGCACCCCAATCTCTATCCCACCAGCCAGGCTGCACGTAGATTCCAATGGAACCTACTTCTGCGGCTAAAGTTCCGGTTATAGTATTCCCGGATACTTCGTGCTGGAGATTATCAACCTGCCAAGAGTAAGGTGGGCAAGAATCATAATAGTCTCCATCGCCGCCGAGAAGAATACCTATTTCTGGATCATACGAACCAATTCCTGGATCATCCCAGGTAGCGATTGCGTTATTTGTAATATGGATTTTTGCGAAGGATTCTCCCTCAACAACTCCCCAATAACATTGGGAGATGGTGTTATTATCCACATACACGGGCTCTACGTTAGAGTTGATGATAATGGCTCCACAGCATTTAGAGAAAGTGTTGTCCGAAATAGTTCCGCCACTATAGTCAAAGAAATAAACACCGGTACCTCCATACGTATAATGACGACTTGGATCGGCATTGGAATTTGTTATGGTATTTCTCTTCACTTCCACGTCTAGGGCGAAATTAACCTCAACTCCAGCCTCACCATTGTGAGCCGCAAAGTACTCTATGATGTTATCATTAACCTTGTAACCGTTACCGATTGAATCTTCATCTTTCCCTGAAAGATAAACTGCTGAATTAGCACTGTGTAAAATATGACAGTTTGTGATCTCGATATTTTCATATGGGGGAGAACCGGCAGTTGACAGTTTGACGATGTTACTACACAGATGAGCCGCTCCCCCGTCGATCTTGAAACCGTCTGTTTTCACGTTGTCGGCTTGGATAAGAACCACCTGGCTGACTGAGGCATTCCGTTGTATTGTGGCGGTGGTTCTTCCAGCACCCTGCAGGGTGAGCTCCTTATTGATGGTTATGTCTTCTTGATACGTCCCCGCCGCCACATTGATGGTGTCGCCATTAGTAACTCTAGCATCATTTATGGCGTACTGAATGGTTTGGAAAGCATTGGTGCCAGGGCCCGTGCCATGGCTGCCATCATCAGTTCCACCGGGGTCAACATACCAAGTCGATGCTGCAGCCACGGGCGTTGCCATGACCAGGCTGAAGCTCAGCGCCAGCGCCAGGGCAAATAAAATACTAAATATTTTTCTCATCTTCTTTCTCCTTTCGTGGTTATTTTTCCGCTCCACCCCAGAAATATTTGAGGTGTCGCTCTCCTCGCCCAAGACCAACCCGTGCCCCCTGTGCGGGAGAGATTCCATGGGCAAGGATAATCGCTCTCATCAGTTAGCCACTACCATCTGCCTTCCCACCGTTTGTCAGCGGAAGAGACTAAGTGATTTAATAAATATGGTGGTGGTTGTCCGACCATCGCCAACATCAAAGAAGAGACCTGCTGCCGCAGATCTCTTCCTAATTCGGTTCACGTTTCCGTTGCTGGCCTCCGCAGTATCATGGACTTCCCTTGGTCACGCCCAACTGAAGGAGCCGGTGTCGCTGTTATCCGCGAAGCCCCCGCACAGCAAACCGTTTCCCCACCTGAACGGGGCTCACCCGGCTCGCGTCATGAGTAGCTCAATCTCATACACTACGGTAGGACTGGAATCAGATGTATGAGAATGCACTATATAAAGAGTAACAGTCGGTCAGAAAAAAGTCAAGACCTTGCTTTAGCGCGTACCTGGTGTCATTTCAGTGTATTATCCGCACTGACCATCTTATCCATGGCTTGGACATCATTGGGCAATCTCCGAATGAATCACGATCTACAGAGTGGATGCTTGACAGCAGGAAATGGGTGGCGTACTACGAATTAAGATTTTGGAGAAGACTGGACTGTTCGGGAGGATGTGAAGCATGAGGATGATTCTTGATCTGAGGAAACACCGCTATGTGCCGGGAGTGAGTATCTTTTTGGTAATGGTGGCCTTGACAGTAGGAATAGTGGGTTGTGATGACGGTGGCAGTGAACCGTATACCCTCACCATCGCCAGCACCGCTGGAGGGTCAGTAATCACCCCCGGTGAAGGGACTTCTACCTATGACGAAGGAACAGTGGTCAATCTGGTGGCGACAGCGGATGATGGCTATGGGTTTGAGGGATGGACGGGGGATACGGAGGGTGTGGGTGACCCGGGTTCCCGCACCACTACTATGATCTTGAGTCACGACTCTTCGATCACGGCCAACTTTGGTCCGACGGGTCCGCCCGGCCCCATTACACCATAATTACGTTGTGGCTCTAGCCCACCAATGGGCAAGTTCGTCCCATTCACGGTGGCAGCCAAGACGGTCGAGATGAATAGGCTGGTGCCCGTTGTCGGGCACCTTTTTTGGTCTTGTTGATAATTCACTGACTTCCTGGCAGCGATGTTGACAGAAGGTTGACTATTCTTTTACTATACTGTCATCAGATGAATAAAAGCAGGGTGGCGTGCACTATTGCACTCAATGAAGGCACCAGGGCGGCATAGAGCGATCGGTGAAACCGGCCCGAGAAGGACAGGGTTCCTGTTCTGCTGGGGAGGCGGTGGTAACCACAGGGAGGAGTCTGAGGCACTGACTCTTCCGGCACAGGTGACAGCCTGACTGGAATCGCGGTCGATGACAACGCAAGCCAGGAGAAGAGGTTTATGGACATTGCATAGGATATCTGTTATGATAGAGTCGACACGAATGAGTAACACATCTGCGAATAATCAAAAGAGGTGAAAAATGAAGAAAGATTTGGAATCCCAACAGCTAGCTTTGAGATTGTGGCGCCAGCTGTACCGAACCTACACCTTGCTGAAGCAGTGCGAGGACCAGGTAATTGAGGAACATGAACTTACCACGGAGCAGTACGCAGTGCTCGTGAGCATATCGTACCTCGGCGAGCCTGCCAGAATAACTGACATAGCCCGGTGGCTTGAGCGTAGCACGAACAGCATCAGTATGATAATCGACCGTATGGTTAAAGGTGGCCTGGTCAAAAGGGCGAGGGACAAACGCGACCGCAGGGTGGTATATGTAAGCAAGACCAGCAAGGCGGAATCGCTCTTGGGGCCAGCGAATATTGCTATGTTTGGAAGGATGCTGGAGATCTTGTCGCCGATACCAGACAAAGACAGACTCACTCTTTTGAATCTGCTGAGGGAAGTAGGATACGGGACAATGAAATGTGTCAAACCGGGGGTGGATATCGAAAAAGCTAAGAGAGACGAGGCCAAGCAATCAGCCGGTCTCGCGAAATGGCTGAGCGAATACAGTAAGCCCTTCGCTCCTAAAACCAAACATCAGGGCGGTGAGAAGGGAAAGACCGGGAAGAAGACCAGATAACGAGGTCAATCGGCCCGACCTATGCTAATGGGCGAAGACTAGCTCCTTCAGTGCCCAGTAATCCGGGAAGGCGGGACCGTACGCGCTCTGCCTACCCACAGGTAATACGTCAGTTAGTCCTGTCATTAGTGTTCCCCACCCCGGTACGGGGTAAGGTACCTATCAAACGACACATAGGTATGGGTGAACGATATGCTATATTATCTACTACAAGTCTAAAAAAGTTGGCAAGGAATTGTCAGGTCGGTTTTACGATGTCATCATAGTGGGAGCGGGGCCGGCCGGGAGCCATGCAGCCTACGTCTTGGCTTCATCGGGCTACAGTGTCGCCGTTTTTGAAGAAAAGAGTGCGCCAGGACTGAATGTGTGTTGTACGGGAATAATCAGCACTGAGTGTTTTCATGCCTTGGGTCTTGACGCGGATGTGATACTGTCCCAGGCAAGGTCGGCCAAGTTCTTCTCGCCTTCGGGAAGATGCTTGAGATTGGAGGCTGCGGGGGTTCAGGCATACATTGTTGACCGGCTTCTACTTGACAAAGCGATAGCCTCGAAAGCTCAATCCCAGGGGGCACAATATTTCTTCTCTTCGCCAGTCACTGATATTATTCCTGCCAGAGATACCATACAGGCTGAAACTGGTTTCTCAGAAACCAGACAGGTATTCAGTGCTAGAGCCGTGGTTCTGGCCAACGGGTTCAGGCCCAAGCTACCCGGGAAGCTAGGCCTGGGTAGAATCAAGAATTTCCTTGTCGGCGCTCAGACTGAGATTGATGTGAGAGACATCGATGACACCGAAATATACTTTGGCCAGAAAATAGCACCGGGTTCTTTTGCCTGGCTTGTGCCGACCGCAGCAGGTAGAGCATACGTTGGCCTTCTAGCAACATCTCAGGCTAAGCTACACCTGCAAAAATTCCTGAACACTCTCTTTTGCCAAGGCAGAACCACTAGTCAGAAGGTGGAAATCAGGCAAAAGGTTATTCCGCTCGGAACTTTGGCTCGCAGCTATGGAGATAGGTTATTGGCAATTGGAGATGCCGCCGGGCAGGTAAAACCGACCAGTGGTGGAGGAATATATTTTGGCCATCTTGGTGCGCAGATCGCAGCCGAGGTGCTTGCTGAGGCCCTCCATAGCGATAATCTGACTGCCAACCATCTTTCGAGCTACCAGAAGCAGTGGAGGGCGAAAATGGGCCAGGAACTGTCCCGTGGATATTGGCTCAGATGGGCTTGTGCCAAACTAAGCGACCACCAAATTGAGAGAGCATTTGACGTGTTTGATTCTAATGGCACAGCTGAGGCTTTGCTGAACTCAGAGAATTTCTCCTTTGACTGGCACAGCGGGTTAATCTTGGCTGGCCTGAGACATAGCTCTGCCTATCCCTTGCTGAAAATCAAGCATCTCTTTTCTCGTGAGGTCAGTTCATGACTCAAACGAATGATCCTCCTCAGCATGTAGCCATTATCATGGACGGCAATGGCCGGTGGGCAAAGAAGCGTGGTTTACCCAGGCTTGTCGGACACAATGCTGGCGGTGAAAATATTCGCCCGGTGGTGAAGATGTTTGCCAACTACGGAGTGAAATACCTGACCCTTTATATGTTCTCCACTGAGAACTGGAATCGACCCAGAATCGAGGTCCGTGGCTTGCTTAGTCTCCTGGCTAGGAAGATTGGCCAGGAAACTCAGGCTTTTCATCAGGAAAATATCCGACTGGTACACCTGGGCAGAATGGATAGGTTATCTCAGGGACTGAGGGAAAAGGTGCTGGGAGCAGTTGAACTCACCAAAAGCAATACTGGCCTTACGCTTTGCCTGGCCTTCGATTATGGTGGACGTGATGAAATTGTCCGAGCAGTCAGACGCATCGCTAGCGCTGGTGTTCCCGGTGATAACATAGATGAGTCCCTGTTTGCACAACATCTAGATATCCCTGGTATTCCCGCCCCGGATTTGGTTATACGCACTGGCGGTGAGACGCGCCTGAGCAACTTTCTTCTCTGGCAAACTGCTTATAGTGAACTTTATTTCACTCCAGTGTTATGGCCTGACTTTGATCGTGAAGACATTGAGGAGGCGCTTTCCGAATACAAACGCCGCCAGCGCCGCTTCGGCAGAATATGAGGCGTTTGATGATTGCCCGATTACGTGCAAGGGGATGTCATTCCACGCCCCTGGCTTTCCGTCGTTGCGAGGCCCGACTTGTCGGGACGTGACAATCTCCGTAGCTAAACTCTAAATCCTAGTTTCCAGACTCTAAACAAATCCAAATATCGAAATTCAAATCCCGAAACTGTTTTGGTCATTCATATTTTGGACCTTGATACTGTTTGGGATTTACTGGTCTGAGTTTGGAATTTGACCCGAGGATTGCTTGGGCGCTGCGCTCCTCGCAATGACAAGGGGAGAAGACGGCCCACAACAACAATTCTAGTTGCTGGACGACCTCGGTCTCCACCTACACTATGCGGATAGAAAGCCGCCGTCAACAGGTATGAGCACTCCGTGAACATAGCTGGACAAATCACTGGCCAGGACCACAGCAATACGGGCCACTTCGTCCGGCTGGCCACCTCTTCTAAGGGGCAGCCTCGTGCTAAACAGCACGCCCGTCCTGAGCAGGCTCAGACGGAGCTGGGTGACTTCCTTGGCCACGGCCTTTGTCCCGGAGTTATTATTCCTCCAGGTATGATGGCGTTTACTCGGAAACCGTGTTTGGCATATTCCTTGGCCAGAGACCTGGTCAGGGCAATGACTCCTGCCTTACTTATGCTATAAGAAGCCATGCCTTCTACGAAAGGCATTATTGCCTCGATAGAGCCAATGTTGATGATGACTCCGCCTTTCTTGAGTCGTCTCTTTATCATATGCTGGCACGTCAGAAGAGTTGATTTCAGATTAATATCCATGACCTTGCTGAAGAAAGCCTCGTCTACTTCCAGGAAGTCCCTGAAGGGATATATTCCCGCATTGTTTACCAATATGTCAGGCTCCTTTCCTTTCAACTCTTCCCACAGGATATTTATCTCTTCTTTTGAGGAAAGGTTGACCTTGTGAATGCCCATTCCCACTTTGAACTTTGAAAGTTCCTCAGCTACAACCTTTAGCCCCCGTTCGTTTATGTCCACAAGTTCCAGATCCGCACCTGCCTCCGCGAATCTATAGGCCATTGCCTTCCCAATACCAAGGGCCGAACCGGTTATCAGAGCCTTGTCACCTTTCAGGGAGATGAGTTCAGATAGAGGCACTAGCTCTTTCGCAGCAATTCTCTTGACCATTTGCGCATCCGCTATGTCACTCCTTCATTAATCATTATGGCATGTTCCAGGGGCGGTTCCCGGGTCAGTTTAATACGGATTTCAGAGCAGACTACAGCGATTATGTGTCCTCTGTCATAGTATATAATTGAAGCGAAGTATGCCTCGGCACACCTGATTATTATGATCTCAATAGTTGTCCTATTGGTGGTCTTTGTCCTCATCGCCGTTCGGCAAATCGGCGGGTTCCGTCTTCAAATATGGCAGGCGATGTTGCTCGGAGCACTGGTTGTATTGGTCACCGGACAAATCTCTCCGGCCGAAGCCCTTCGGGCAATCAATATGGATGTCATACTCTTCCTGTTTGGCATGTTCGTGGTCGGCCAGGCGTTGGAAGAGAGTGGTTACCTTTCACATCTTTCATCCCGGCTGTTTGGACGGGCTAAGACAACGGACGGCCTGTTACTCCTGATATTGTTTGGTGGCGGGCTGCTATCGGCTTTCCTGATGAATGACACACTGGCTATCATTGGCACCCCAGTGATGTTGGAGATTGCGCGAAAGACCGGTATCCGCGCAAAACTGCTGCTACTCTCGCTAGCTTTCTCCGTCACAATCGGCAGCGTGATGAGTCCCATTGGCAATCCGCAAAACCTGCTGGTTGCCATCAACGGGAATGTCCCCAGTCCATTCATAACTTTCCTCCGCTACCTGGGGATGCCAACGCTCATCAGTCTTTTTCTGACATACGTCATGCTGAAGTTTTTCTACAGAGAACACTTGCAGAATCAGCCACTGAATCACTCGACCGGGCCCATTACAGACCCCAAGCTGGCGCGACTGTCGAAGGTATCCATGATTGTTGTCGTTGTCCTGGTGCTTGCCAGAATAACCACCCCTTTCCTGGGGTTTGTTATTGATTTCCGGCTTACCTATATTGCCCTGGCGGCAGCGTTGCCCATCATCTTGCTGAGTCCTCACCGTTTCGGAATACTCCGTAGAATAGATTGGACCACTCTGATTTTCTTTGCGGCGATGTTTATTCTGATGCAGAGTGTCTGGGACTCGGGATACTTCCAAAGTGTTATTGCCAGCCTGGACCTCAATCTCGGGTCCATCGGTATCATTATGGTGGTAAGTATTGCGTTAAGCCAGCTGATCTCAAAC
>Ga0315297_10000973_pt1 | contig 17314 bp, 16 predicted proteins | sample YL17G15_0_MG_FD_203628 | JGI IMG/M metagenome (GOLD analysis project Ga0315297, IMG submission 203628) | Sediment microbial communities from Yellowstone Lake, YNP, Wyoming, USA - YL17G15_0 | ecosystem: Environmental > Aquatic > Freshwater > Lake > Sediment | place: USA: Wyoming | collected... | reverse complement strand
CCAGGGCATCTATTTCAAGATCCAGCCCGTCCTGAACACGTTCTTCGACAAGGTCCTGGTCATGGCCGAGGAGAAAAAGGTCCGGCAGAACCGCCTGGGCCTGCTCCAGGCCATCAACAAGATGCTCCTGGGGATCGCGGACTACTCGCAGGTCGTGGTGGAGGGGGACAAACCGGCTAAGCCGAAGGCCTCGCGCTAGACGCCGACCTCGCTGGCCTTGCCGGGGCCGTCCGGACTTTCCGGCTCGATGAACTTCTGTTCGAGGGCGACAATCTTGGTCAGCACTTGGGGGATGTTCTGGTTTTTCTCCAGTCCGTAAGGGTTAAACTGAACGCCCGCCTGGTACTTGTAGCTCTTCCCGGCGTTGAGCGTCGACCAACGGACGCGGCCCTTGAGGTTGAGCGGGATCCTGTCGCCGGGGATGGATAGCTGAAGGGTGACCTTGGACTTGAATTTTAGGGGTTTCTGGGTCAGAAAGCGGACGCCTCCCCGGCTGATGTCCAGGACGGGGCAGAACTCCTCGTCGATCTTCGTCTTGGACGAAAGGAGCTTCTCTTTCCTGTAGGAAACCGTCGCTCCGGAGATCCTGAATCGCTGGCAGAGTCGCCTTTCAATCCCTTTCTCGCTCATATTGGACCTCCGTTTCTCCAAGCTTTCCTGTCGGGCTAACGGCCAGAGGCAATTCATCGGGTGCCTCCCCTTGAGGAAAGATATAGCAGACATGCGGGGCCGAAGTCAACCCAGCCCGTTTCATACGTTCGCGCCGCTCAGTATTAGCCCTGAATATTCCCCGGACTTCAGCCCGGGGAGTCGAATGGGCTTATTCTTTCAGGATGACGGCCCGCGAGGGAACGAGACCGACGGACGCCCGGGCCGATACGGCCAACCCCTCGGCCGTCGTCCTGGAGTAGGCGAAGGAAAGGCTGCTGACCTTTTGGTAGGAGGGAGGGGACGGCTTCGGCGGCTTCTTGGCCACGAGGTCCTTGATGGCCTTATACGCCAGGGCGAGGGCGTCGAGGATGCTGACCCCGCTGGCCAGGGGGCCCGTTTTCGGCGGCGGCATGTAGGGCTTCTGGCCCGGCATGAGCGGCCCGCCGAGAGGGAAGGTGAAGGAAGAGGGCTTGGCGGCGATCTTGCGGCTTATCAGGACGAGCTTGCCGTCGACGTAGAGGGAAATCTCCCCCTCCTGGATCGTCTTGGCCGGCGTTCCGGACTCGGGGAAGAAGGTGTCCCGGGGCGAAGGGGCCGCGGCGGCGACCATGTCCGCGATATCGACCCGGACCCGGACGGATTTCCTCACGACGATGTCCCCGGCCTTGAGGTCGAGGATGAAATCGTATGTGTCCGAGCGCTCGAAAAGATTGCTGAGGGGGATGGTCAGGATGTGGAAGCCAGCCGGCCAATGCCCGCCTTCGAGGATGTAGGGGCCGAGCGAGATCCTATAGTAGGCCTCGTTCAGCAGCTCGAGGCCCACTTCGACAGCGGCCGGCAGACCGGTCGCCGGGCCCCTCGCGTAGGAGAGGAGATTGAGGTCGTAGGCCAGGGGATAGGAACGCTTCCAGCGAACCCAAAAAGCGAGAAAATCCCGCAGGGTGTAGTCGTCCAGAAAGCCGAAATTCGGGTCGTTGTCCCGGTAGGTCTCGAAATAGTCGACGGCCAGGTCTCGTTCCCGGACGATATCGCCGAGCTTGCCGGCCAGGAAGGGGAGGAGGGCTCCAGCGGTCTGCTTGTCCTCCGGTTCCAGATTCTTGGATTCTTGGACGAGGTAATCGTATGCGGCGCGGTAGTCGGGCGTCCGGCCCAGGCGGGAGAGGAGCTCCGACTTCCAGTCGGCGCGAAGGCCGGGCGCCAAGGCCAATAGAAGAAAGATGGCGGCCGGTATGCGTTTAGTCATTGTAGACGAACTCGAAGGTGATCTCCAGGAGGTCGCCGGGGAAATCGGCGGGAAGGGCGGGGAAAGGGAGTCCGGCCCGGATCGCTTCGAGCGCGGCCCGGTCGAGAACCTCGACGGAGGTCCCTTCGAGGATTTCGATCGAATCGAGCTCGCCGCTCTTCTTGATGACGACGATCAGTCGGACCTTGGCCGTGTCGGGCAGCTCGGACACGGCGGGCAGATTCCAGAAGCGCTGGATCCGGTCGACCACGACGGAAGCCCAGGGCAAAAGGTCATAGCCCTTGAGTGGGATGGATATGCCGACCCGTTGGCGGCCTCCCGTTCCGCCGCCGCCCCGGCCCCCGCCCGTTGCGTATCCGCCGCCACCGAATGCGCCCCGCCCATACTTCGAAAAATCGGGGAGGGGGGCGCCGCCGCCGACGCCGGGAGGGCCGGGAGGGGTGCCCGGCGGTGCGAGCGCGATCGTCAGGCCGGATTCACCGGCCGGCTTGGGCTTGTCGATCATTTCCTGGTACTTAGAGGAGAGGGAAGGGATGGCGGCGCCGGCCACGGCGGAAGGGGCCTCGCCCGGGGGCCGGCCAGGTTCGCCGGCGGGGGCTTCGGCCGGTGTTTCCCGGCCAGCCGCCGGTTTCTTCCGGGTATCTCCGGCCTGCCGTGCCGTTCCGGGAGGGCCAGGCTCTTCCAGAAGGCCGGCGGGTTCGGATATCAGATCCCGGCCGCCGACGATCCTCGGGATATTGACCTTCAGCGGGGGGACGATCATGACGGCGCGGACCTCTTCCTTCCCGAAGGATATGATCTTGACGGTAAACCGGCCATGGTAGATGGCGATACCTAGAAGTCCGTGGAAGAGCAGTGTGACGAGGGCGCCGACGGCCTTGTCTCGCGGCGGCCGGCCGTTATTCTTCGGGGCAGGAAGACAATCCTCAAACATGTTTCGATAACCTAATAAGCTATTATAATATAAACTTCAGCATAAAAAATGCCGTTGCGTGTAAGCTATTTATTTCCCAGCATATCCGGGACAATTCATTCACTTAGGGGAGATCCTCTGTCAATCGGGCTTTAAACCGTTTAGACTATCTTCTCGACGAAAACTCGCCAGCCCTTTCCGGCGCCTTCGGCCTTACCGACGAGGAGGATCGCTACACTTCGAATCCGATGGTCGCTAGTTCGAATCTGGCCGGGCGCGCTTTCTTATTTCCCTTATTTTCAGCGTATTCCGTTGGCTTAATGTTTTTACAATTGAACCCGTAGTTTCAGCGCTTCACAATCAATAAGGCGTTCATTTATCTATGATCTTATACTGGTAGAATGTGCTAGCGTGCATTTTGTCCAAAACGAAAAGATTATCCTTGTGAATGAAGATCCGATCAGCGAAATGGGCTAATGGAATATCTCCGAGCAAGTTCCCCTCGGAATCGAAGACCTCTAACTTAAAAATATCCGTCTTCCGTTGCTCCAGGAAGGCTTTGTCACCAACCACTCTTGAAAAGGCCACATTCCCGCTTTTTCCAAAACCCGCCATAGTACCCGACCATTCGTCTTTCTTCATTTGTCGGTTAAGGGTAACCACCCAAATGCGGCCCTTATCATCTACAGAAATCCCTGAGGAACTTTGGGCGCTATTAACAATTTCCGTAGGTATGGCCGCGCCCTTTGCTGCAGTCCTTCCCTTGAATTCTAGCTGGGAATCGAAGTTCAAAACTCTAGTTGCGCTCCACAGATGTTTCCCGTCGGAAGCGTATTTATCTATTTGGTTCCTGATTAAATAAGTTAGATATATATTTCCATTCTTATCGGTCGCCATTATTGAATAATTCCCCATGTCGTTGATTTGGGGACCGCCGAAATCCATTGGTTCAACGAATTCCGTAAGAACATTCCCTTCTAAGTCGATGATCTTGACTAACTTGGGGGATCCTTCATCTCTGATCTTCTTGGAAATATATTCATACCCCAGCGAAGTAGTAATAACTAACCGCCCAGGTTGAAGAAAGTCCATATCGAGAGTCTTAAGATCTATTCGGATAGTTTTAATTTCTTTTCCAGAAGGATTGATTACCTGGATCCTCGCTTGGTTCCTATCCAGGACATAGATGTTGCCTTCGGAATCCAGGTCGAGCCTTTGTGGATAATTGAACTCCCCAGGACCCTGCCCTCTCCTTCCGATCGTCGCGAGATACTTGCGAGCAGGGCTGAATTTCTGGACTCGATGATTGCCTGAATCGAGGATATAAATATTACCGGCCTCGTCTACCGCAAGGTCCTCTGGAAGGTTGAAGGCGAGGTTCTCATCTTCCGTATCGATATCACCAATACTCTGGATTAATTCCAATGCGATAGGGAGGCCTCGGGCGAATTTGCCACCTTTTTCATTTTGGATAACATGAATCCCATCAACAATCCCGATTTTCTGCGGTGGGCTGGTCCCCAAAAGCAGACAGGCTATTACAATTATTAAAACCGCAGGCAGCCCCATCCCCACGTCAAGCACCGACGTTGGCCAAGTTTGCAGATTGCCTAATAAATTACGGCAAATAGTTCTGTGACCCTCTCCCCATTCTCTGGACAACTGCGGGGCTCTTTGAAGGTGAATCAAAAGCCTGCCTCTCAGGTGCTTGCCAGCACTGCTCTGAAGCAGTGTATGACCATTCTATCCATTTTGAAGCCCCGAAGCCATCTTTGCCGTGAACATTGTAAATTTAGCTTCGCCATTGGCCCTAGTAACGGCGATCTTAATGTGGCCCATGCTAAACCACGGCCTCCGAAGCCGGCGACCCGGCTAGGATCTGGCAGAGGAAGTGGCGAGGAGGTAGGCGAAGCAGATGGCGTTGAGGAAAGCCAGGCGGAGGAGTACGGCGGGAAGGCCGCAGAGGGGAATAACCACGGTGGAAGCCAGGGCCACGCCTACGAACGAGGCCAGCAAGTCGACGCCGTAGCCGAGACCCTCGTGCGTGCGCTCGCGGAGGAGAAGCTTGTTGGCGCAAACAAAGAGATAGCCCCCGAGGGCGCCGAATACGAGTAGCAGGGCGAAGGGGACAAGCTCTCCGCCTATCCCGGAAAGGCTCTTGAGCGCGGCGAGGAGCATGAGGACGAAGGCCCCCTGGACGATGAGCAAGGCGGCGGGGGCCGTCCGCTTCTGACGCCTGGCCAGGAGCGAGCCGAGGACGAGCCCGGCCATAAAGAAGGCAAGGAGGAGCGGGATCTTTCCGTAGACGTAGCCGAAATTGGCCTGGAAGGCGATGAACACGACGAGTTCGACGACGATCGATGTCAAACCCATGACGGCGACGGGAACTAGGAAGCGGGCGGTGGAGCGCTTCCTCCAGAGCGCCAGGAAGGCCAGGCCGAGGGCGAAAACGGCGAGGGGAGCGTCCAAGAGCCAGCCAGAGGGGATTCGGCCGGCGGCCTGAAGGAGCGTCGACTCCAAGCCGCGGAATTGGGCGGCCCAGAGGATCGAATGAAAGTAGTAGCTCACGGGCACGAGATCGCGGTTGATCCTCGCCGATGGGCCTGAAATTTTCCCGGCCAGATAATCGACGCGAAGAGGGTTGAGGCGGGCGGGGAGCATTTCCGGACTGACAAATCGGTTCTTGATCCCGAGACGGACGATTGCCGCTGTTAAGCGGTCAGGATCGATCGAGAGCGGGCTGTCCGAGGACAGGAACACGCAGTTGCCGCCCGGCACGGCCACGACCTCGGGAAAAACGCTGCGCAGGGTGCCGGCAAGACAGCCCAGGAATTGGGCCAACGCGTCGCTGATGTAGTTTTCGGCCGATGGGACGGTGAAGCTGAGCACGCCGCCGGGGTTGAGCTTATTCCGCGCTTCGAGAAAAAACTCGCGTGTATAATACCGGTTGACCTGGGCCGTGGCCGGCTCGGGCAGGTCGAGGATGATCGCGTCGTAACGCTCGCTTGTCCGCTCGAGAAAGGACCGGCCGTCCCGATAGAAGATCCGGGCGCGCGGGCTCCTGAGGGCGGCGAAATCCGCTGCGGCGAAGTGCTTTTCAGACAGCCGGATGATGGCCGGGTCGAGCTCGACATAGTCCACCCGAGTGTTTGGGTATTTCAAAACTTCGGCGGCCCCGCCGCTCGCTCCACCCCCGACGAGGAGAACATTGCGAATGCCGTCCCGTTGGAGGAGCGCGAAGTGGACCGATTCCTCGGCGGCGCCGGCGTCCGGGTGAGAGAAGACCGCAAGGCCGTTGTCAAAGAGGGTTACCTGCTCTTCGGTTTTGATGACCTGGAGCTTCCCGTAGGGCGTGTCCTCGGCCTCAACCAGGCGCAGGGGTTTCCAGGCCGCTTTCTGGGATGGGAGGTCGAACGCGGCCAGGCAGGCGGCGGAGACGAGCGCAGCTACGACGAACCAACGCAACCGCCCGGGCTTCATCCCCGCGAGGATCAAGACGGCCGCCCCGGCGCCGATGAGAGCCCCTCCCTCCCAATTTGAAAACCGGGGGATGAGAAGAAAATGGACGACGAGTCCGGCCACCGCCGCTCCCGCCGATTCCAGGAGGTAGACAAGGGAAACGTCACCGCCGAGGAGACCGGCGTTGAGGACGAAGTAATGGCCCAGGGGGAAGCTCAGGAGAAAGTTCAGGAAAAGGGCGAACCCGAGGGCGGGGACAAGCCCTGTGAGCTCGGCCGGCAGGATGCCCATCAGGTTGTGCGAGAACCTCAACGCGACGAGGCTCAAGAAGAAAAGGACGATCGCCAGGCCGTAAAGGCCGTAAAGGCGTCCGGAAGAGGTGCCCCTCGCGGCTCCGGGCCGGGCAAGACTGCCGAGGCCGCCCCAGAGAAGCCAGGAGCCGAGGAAAAGGCCGAACGTAAGTTCGTTGCCGTAAAATTCCGCGGAAAATTCTCGGAGAAGATAGATCTCGAAAGCCGCGGCCAGGAAGCCGAGGAGGAAGGCCGGGAGCCGGGGCTTCAGGTCCAGACCCCGGGAATAGGCGTGCCGCATGTCTCGCACCGGCCGGCCTTGAGCCGGGTCGCTTCGATACGGAAGCCGACCCTCTTGACGGCCACTTGACCGCACCCCGGACAGAACGTGTTTTCGCCCGCGTGGCCGGGCACGTTGCCCATGTAGACGAAACGCAGGCCCTCCTCAAGGGCGGTCTCGCGGGCGGCTTCCAAGGTGGATACGGGGGTCGGCGGGAGGTTTTTGACGAGGTACATCGGCTGGAAACGGGAGAAATGGACGGGGACCTGTTCTCCGACCTCGTTCCTGACCCACTTGGCCATCTCCCGGATGAGGCCCATCCGGTCGTTCAACGTGGGAATGACGAGGTAGACGATCTCCAGCCACGCCATGGATTTGGACACGGCGCGGATCGTCTCGAGGACGGGCTTGAGCTCGCCGCGGACATATTCTGTATAGAATTCCTGAGTGAAGCCCTTCAGGTCGACCTTGACGGCGTCGACAACGGCCAGGAGGTCGGAGAGCGGTTCCGGGTTGATGTGCCCGCCCGTCACGACGAGGTTCCTGACGCCCCTGCGTTTCGCCCGGACGGCCGTGTCGTACATGTATTCGAAGAACACGGTCGGTTCCGTGTAGGTGTAGGCGATCGAGGGGCATCCGGCCTCGACCGCCTGGGCGGCCGCCCTCTCGGGCGGCAGGTCGAAATGGTCGACCTGTTCGGGACGCACCTGCGAGATCTCCCAGTTCTGGCAGAACTTGCAATTGACGTTGCAGCCTGCCGCGGCCAGAGACAAGGCGGTGGTCCCGGGTAGGACGTGGAAGAAGGGCTTCTTTTCGACCGGGTCGACGTTGAGGCTGCAGACTTTTCCGTAGACCAGCGTGTAATAGGTCCCGCCGATATTCTCGCGGACGCCGCAGTAGCCCCGTTCCTTGTCTCCGAGCCGGCACTTCCTCGGGCAGAGCCGGCACTCGACCTCCCGGTCGGGGAGCTTGTCGTAGTAACGGGCCTCGACGCGGGAAAGGTTGGGTTTGGCGCCGAACGCGGCCAAGCCGGAGCAGACGGAAGGAAGGCCCGCGCCGGCGAGGAGTCCTGCCCCCGCGGCGCCGCGGATGAACTGGCGTCTTTTCACGCGACCGTCTCCTCGACCGTTTCGATCGACGCGAAGTCGGCCCGGCCGAGGCCCATTTTTTCGGCCGTTGCCAGATAGACGGGCTCCCGGCCTTCGTCCTTGAGAGTGGGCAGGCCTGCGGCGGCCCGGAGTTCTTCGATAACGCTCCAGCCGACGGTGTCGGCCGCGACGGGGTCCAGGCTGAATATCAAGCCGCCGTATTTCGTGGCCCAGCGGGCGTGGTAGGAGGGCCCTTTGTGGTATTGGACGACAAGGGCGTCGATGATCGATACCCTGTGTTTGGCCTTGACGGGGGGAGCGTCGAAGACCTCGGCGACGAACGGGTTGCAGTGGAAATCGTGGTACTTATTGGGGTTGTGGATGGCCCCAAAATAGTTCTTCATCCCGGCCGTGACCCCGGCCAAGCCGTGATCCTTGAGAAGAGCCAGGCTGACCGAGGCCGTGGCGAATTCCGTTTGGATCTTCGAAAAAAGACTGCCGATATTGAGGTGGGAGATAAGACCACTCTCGTATCCAACGCCGTCCGTGTCCGTGCCGAAGACCTTGATACCGCTCCGCTCGGCGTTCGTTGTGTAGCCGGCGTCGCGGAGTTCCCTCGTCGTCCTGTCCCAGATGAAGAGGTTTTTCGCTTGAAGTCCGTTTTGGGAGAGCCAGCCGGCGAAGGTCAGGGCGACGTCGGGCCTTGTGCTCAGGGCCTTCCCCCCGATGGTGTTGACCTTGATCCCGATACGGTCGTCAGGCCGGAAAAGAGAGGAGAGCGCGCCTGCGTCGTTCCGCTCTCCGGTCAGGAGCGCGAACCCCCTGGCGAATATCTTGGTGACGACGGCCGGGTCCACGGCGCCGCTCGATGTCCACACATTTACGGCCTTGATGATGACGACGCGTGCGGCGGCCATGGCAAATCCATGATGTCCCTTTTTCCAGGACCTGTCAACCGAGGCCCGGAGCGCTGAGATTGCCGGTTTGGAAGGCTCCGAATTCCGGGACATGAACGAAATCTCCTGATTTCGTTCATGTCCCAGCGAATTCCTTCAGGGCTCCGACGGCAATCTCAAGGCGGCTTGCCAAGAGAGCCTCCCTTCGCTATATTAGCCCTGTAATCCGGAATGGAGGTCGAGGATGAAACGCACCCGGGCCAAGAGGGAATGGGCCTTTCCAGCCGTGGTCGCGGCGGTTTTCTTCTTGGCCCCTGCGGCAGTCTGGGCCCAGGCGAGAGAGGGCAGCTCGGAACTCGCCGTACTCGTCCCACGGGTGGACGGCTGGACCCGGACCGAAGCTCCCCGAAGTTACTTTCCGGAAAGCCTCTTCGAATACATCGACGGGGCGGCCGAGAGCTATCTGAGCTATGATTTCCGGGAACTCCTTGTCGTCGACATCGAGAAGAAGGGCAAAGAGGCGACGCTGACCTTGGAGATCTACGACATGGGGAGTCCCGTCAATGCTTTCGGAATCTTCGGCGCGGAGCGCTACCCGGAGAACAAAGCCGTCTCCGTCGGCGAACTGGGTTACCTAGAGGGCGAGGCCTTGAATTTCATGACCGGGCGGTTCTACGTGAAGATGCTCGGTTTCGGACTCGGTGAGGAGACGGGATCCGTGCTCTCCGGAGTCGGGGGGCAGATCGCGGCCGCGGTCAAGGTCAAGGGCATGCTTCCGGCGTTCGTCCTCGCTTTTCCCAAGGAGAACCTCGTCGCCCAGAGCGAGAAATACATCAAGAAAAACTTCATGGGCTACGAATTCCTCCGCAATGGCTTTGTCGCGAATTACAAGGTCGGCGGAAAGGAATTTGAGGGATTCTTCGTCGAGGGGGGTTCCGAGAAGGACGCCGAAGACATGCTCGGGAAGCTTATCGAAGCCCTGGCCAGGGACAAACAAACAACCGAGAGGATCGCCCTCGGCTACCACTCCCGGAACCGCTACGGCCAGCATCTTTACATCGGCCGCGTCCGGAACGGTCTCTGCGGTGTGATGCGCGTTCCCGACGGCCTGGAAGCGGCGGGAGGGTCGCTCCTCGAAGCCTTGACGGCCACCCTGGCCAAGGCGCCGTCCACGAAATGACTGCCATAAATAACTTGGACGAAGACAGATTTCTTAAAGGGTCGATCGCGGTCGTCGTCCTTTTCGTCGTCGGGGTCGTCCTGAAAATGGCCCGGCCCGTGCTCATCCCGTTTATCCTGGCCGTCTTTCTCTCGTACATCATCGACCCCGCGCTGACCTTCCTGACCAAGTGCCGCTGTCCCCGGCCGGAGGCAGTCCTCCTCGTCCTGGCCCTGATGTTCGTATTCCTGTACCTCGCCGGAGCGCTCGTCTATTCGAGCGGGAAGTCCCTGGCGGCCGAGCTTCCGAAGTACCAGCAACGAATCGGCGATTTGACCAGGATTCTGGAGAGCGGCGTCGGACCCTTCAAGCTCAACCTCTCTTCGGCCTTGGAGAAGCTCGACATCGGGAAGCTCGGCGCGGTCATCCTCTCGGCCATCGGCCCGTTCTTCAACCTTCTCGGCAAGCTCCTCCTCGTTTTTCTTTTTCTTGTGTTCATCGTCTCGGGACGGGGGAGGGGGGTCACGAAAGTCCAAAAGGCCCTGGGCGACGGCCGGGCCGGTCAGGTCAGGAAGGCCTTCGAGGGCATCAACGGCCAGGTCCGTAAGTACCTGATCATCAAGACGCTGATGAGCCTGGCGAACGGCCTGGAGGTCTGGCTTGTGTTGACCCTTTTCGGCGTCGATTTCGCCGCCTTCTTCGGCTTCCTGGCCTTCGTCCTCAATTTCATCCCGAGCATCGGCTCGCTCACCGCCATGGTCCTCCGGGTGGGCTTCGCCTTCTTCCAGTTCGGAACATTTTGGACGCCTTTCTGGGTCCTTGTCATCACCGCGGGGCTGGACGGGATCCTGGGGAACTTCATCGAGCCCCGGATCATGGGCAAGGGGCTCGGCCTCAGCCCCCTGCTCGTCTTTTTCTCGCTGCTTTTCTGGGGTTGGCTCTGGGGGATCCCGGGGATGATCCTGTCGGTGCCGTTGACGGCGGTGATCAAGATCGTCTGCCAGAATGTTCCCGCGCTCCGGCCTGTGGCCGTTCTGATGGGGCCCTGAGAGAAGGGTGCGGGACGGAGGTCAGGGGAGGATCAGGTCCTCCGCCTCGATGACGAACGCCTCGGATGAAATCTTCTTTATTTTCCGGCCGAAACGGGCCTTGAGCACCTTCTCGGCGGCCGTCTGTTCGGCGCTTTTCTTGGACGGGCCCTTCGACCTGGCCAGGACCTCGCCCCCTAGATGGACCTCGACGACGAACGTCCTGTCGTGGGCCGGCCCCTTTTCCGAAATGAGGCGGTAAACCGGCGCCGGAAAACCGGCCTTCTGGAAGATCTCCTGGAGCGCGGACTTGGAGTTGTTGATCGTCAGCGTTTCGGACTTGAGGGGTTTCAGGGACGAACGGAGCAGGCCGCAGACGAATCGCCGGGCCGCATCGAGGCCGCCGTCGAGATAGACGGCTCCGGCCAGGGCCTCGAACGAGCCGGCCAGGATCGAGACCTTCTTCCTGCCGCCGCATTTTTCCTCGCCCTTGCCGAGGAGGATGGCCTTATCGAGCTTGATCGCCCTGGCGAGCAGGGACAGGGCCAGGGTGCTTGTCGCCGAGGCCTTGAGCTTCGAAAGTTCCCCCTCGTTCCGGCGAGGAAACGCGGCGAAGTAGAATTCGGCGGTGACCAGACCGATGACCGAATCCCCCAGAAATTCGAGTAGCTCGTTGTCTTTGGGGTTGTCCGGGCTCGTCTCGTAGGCGTGGGAACTGTGGGTCAGGGCCCTGGTCAGAAGGCCCGGGTCCTTGAAGACGTGGCCGATGGCTTTCTCGAAGTGTTCGCGTTTCACGGTATTCAGGCCCGCCGTGCCGGGACATCGTCGCCGAACGGATAGGCGACCCGGCCGCCGACTATCGTCATGGCCACGCCGCCCGTGAGAGCCCAGCCGTCGAAGGGCGTGTTCCGTCCCTTGGATTCGAAAAGGTTCTTGTCGACTGTAGCCCGGAGGTCCAGGTCGAGGATGGTTAGATCGGCATCCGCCCCGACGGCGATGCGGCCCTTGCCGGCGAGGCCGAGCAGGCGGGCAGGGTTAGCGGACATGAGCTCGACGAACCGGCCGAGCGAGATGATGTTCGGGCGGACGAACCGGTCGAGGATGAGAGTGACGGCCGTTTCGAGACCGACGATGCCGAAGGGGGCCTTGTCGAACTCCCTGTTCTTTTCCTCCGCCGTGTGCGGGGCGTGGTCGGTGGCGATGACGTCGACGACTCCCGTCCGGACGGCCTCGACCAGGGCGACCACGTCGGATTCCGCCCGCAGGGGCGGGTTCATCTTGAAGTTCGTGTCGCGAGATCCGAGCGCGGCGTCGGTGAGAAGGAGATGGTGGGGCGTCGCCTCAGCCGATACGCGGACGCCGCGGCTTCTGGCTTCGCCGACGCTCCGGACGCCGCCCGCGGTTGAAAGATGGGCGATATGGACGCGCGCTTTCAGGGCTTCGGCCAATATGATATCGCGGGCGATCATGATCTCCTCGGCGGCGGAGGAGCTGCCGGCCATGCCGAGACGCGCCGCGACCGGGCCTTCATATATCGAGCCCCCCTCGGCCAAGGCCCGGTCTTCGCAGTGGTCGATGACGAGGCCCCCGGAAGCCGCAGCGGTCGCGAGGGCTTGGCGCATGACCCGGCTGTTCATGATGGGGAGTCCGTCGTCCGAGAAGGCGACCACCCCGGATGCCGTGAGGTCGGCCATGTCAACGAGCTCCTCCCCCCGGGAGCCGCGCGTGACCGCGGCGATGGGGAGAACGTTTACGACGGCGTTTCGGCCGGCCTCGGCGAGGATCCGCTCGGTCACGGCGCGGTTGTCGTTGACGGGGTTCGTGTTGGGCATGGCGCAGACCGTCGTGAAGCCGCCCCTGGCCGCCGCCCGGGTGCCCGACGCGATCGTTTCTTTGGCCTCGTAGCCGGGCTCTCTCAGGTGGACGTGCATGTCGATGAGCCCGGGGACGACAACGAGCCCCGTGACGTCGATCGTCCGTTCGGGGACGGAGTCCAGCCTCGCGCCGACCGCGGCGATCTTTCCGTCGCAGAGGAGGATGTCGTAGAGTCCGTCGAGGCCGGTCGAGGGGTCGACGACCCGGCCTCCGCGGACGAGGGTCGTCACCGTGTGTTTCTCCCGCCGACCTTGACCGGCTCAGCGATGAGGACCTCGTCGACGCCGTCAATCTCCTTAAGGCGGACCTTGACGACCTCGCGGCGCGAAGTCGGCAGGACTTTCCCGACGTAGTCCGGCCGGATGGGCAGCTCGCGGTGGCCGCGGTCGACAAGGACGACGAGTTGGATACTCTTCGGGCGGCCGCGGTCGATGAGGCCGTCCATGGCGGCCCGGATCGTCCGTCCCGTCATCAGGACGTCGTCGATGAGGAGGATGTCCTTCTTGGCGACGGAGAAGCCGATCTCCGCTTCCTCGAGTGCCCCCTTCGCCTTGAGGACGGTCACGTCGTCCCTGTAGCGGGTGATGTCGAGGATACCGACGGGGATGTCGATGCCTTCCAAATCCTTGACGAGATGGGCGACGCGTTTGCCGATGTATATGCCGCGGGATTTGACGCCGACGATGACCAGATTCTTGAGGTTCCGGTTCCGTTCGATGATCTCGGTGGCAACCCGGGTCAGGACGCGCCGGATCTTGCTGGCGTCCATGATCCGGGCCTTGATTTTCTCTTCCATGCGGTCACTCCTCAGTCCGTGTTTCTTCTTCTTGAACATGCATGAGATGCCCTCAAATGTCAACCCTGTTCCAGGAAGTAGGCCCGGGCTTCCTCGACGTCCCGGCCGATGCGGGCGCTGAGGGCCTCGGCGTCGGGGAACTTCCTTGGCGGCCGCAGCCTGCGGAGTAAGCGTACGGTCAGTTCTGCACCGTAAAGGGAGCCGCGGTAATCGAGGAGCAGGGTCTCGACGCTCAGGGGGTGAGGGCCGAAGGTCGGGTTTGTGCCGATGCTGGTCAGGGAGCGAAAAATCCGGTTCCTTCGGACGGTCTCTGTGATGTAGATGCCCTCGGGCAGAAATTCGCTGGCTGTCGCCAGGTTGGCCGTGGGGAAGCCGAGGAGCGAGCCCCGGTGCTGGCCGCGGACGACCCGGCCGGAGATCTCGTACGGCCGCCCTAGCAGGCGGGCGGCCTCTTCGACCCGTCCGTAGCCGAGGAGCCGGCGGACGGCGCTCGAGCTGACGACCCGGCCGTCGAGGACGGCCGGAGGCACGACGTGGACGGCCAGGCCGGCCCGACGGCCCAGGACCCGGAGGCGGCCGGTGTCGCCGCGCCTGTTCCGGCCGAACCTGAAATCGCGGCCGACGACGACTTCCCTTGCGCCGAGCTTGGCAGCGAGGATGTGGTCGACGAAAGCCGGGCAGGAAAGCCGGGAGAAAGACATGTCGAAGGAAGTCACGACGACGGCGTCGACGCAGGTCTCGCCGAACCGCTCCAGCCGTTTTTCCGGGGTGTCGATCATCCTGACAGACTTCTTGCCGAGGGCGCGCTCCGGATGGGGATCGAACGTCAGGACGAGCGACCGGAGGCCTCGCTTTTTGGCCAGGTCGCAGAGTTTGGACAGGATTTTCCGGTGACCGAGGTGGAGACCGTCGAAGTTGCCCACGGCCACGGCGGCAGGGCAGGGGAGCAGGCGGGCGTCGGCGAGGCCGCGATATACGACCATGCGGCTACATCTTAACGATGTCGGCTTTCTTGAGGTAAGCCAGCTTGAGCTGGTCGATGATACCGTCGAGGAATTGTTGTTCCTCGGCTTCGAGGTTGCCTTTCGTCCGGTCCTTGAGGAGGTCGAGGAGGTCGATGTTCCTCTTGGCCAGGCCCAAGCTTTCACGTTTCTCGCCCGTCGCCGGGTCCTCCACGAGGCCGAGTTGGACCAGGGCCGGGAAATAGAGGAGGATGACGACGGAGCTGAATTCGAGGGGGGGGAGGAACTCCGGACCCTCAGGAGTCTCGGCGTCGTCCTTGATTTTCGCGTCGTTGTCGGTCATGGCGGAATCCTTTACTTAACGGCCGAGGCCGATTTCTTCCTGAGGATGAGCGTGGCCTTGATGAATTCGTCGAGGTCGCCGTCGAGAACCTTGTCCGTGTCGCCGGTTTCGACCCTGGTCCGCATGTCCTTGATCATCCGGTAGGGGTGGAGGACGTAGGAGCGGATCTGGTTCCCAAAAGCGATGTCGGATTTCGCATCCTCGAGAGCATCGAACTTAACTCGCTTATTGCGCTGTTCGAGATCGTAAAGCCGGGATTTGAGGACCTTCATGGCCGAGGCCTTGTTCTTGTGCTGGGAACGCTCGCTCTGGCACTGGACGACGATACCGGAGGGGATGTGGGTGATGCGGACGGCCGAGTCCGTGGTGTTGACGTGCTGGCCGCCCTTTCCGCCCGAGCGGTAGGTGTCGATCTTGAGATCGTCCGGGCTGATGGCGACCTCGATGTCCTCATCGACTTCGGGGTAGACGAAAACCGCGGAGAACGACGTGTGCCGCCTCTTGGCGGCATCGAACGGAGAGATGCGGACCAAGCGGTGGACGCCGGTTTCCTGGCTCAGGTTGCCGAAGGCGTAGTCCCCCTCGATCCTGACCGTCGCGCTCTTCAAGCCCGCTTCTTCTCCGGGCTGCTGGTCGAGGATCTCCACCTTGAATCCTTTCCGTTCGGCGTATCGGAGGTACATCCGGAGGAGCATCTGGGACCAGTCCTGGGATTCGGTCCCCCCGGCGCCCGGGTGAATGGTCAGTATGGCGTTCCGGGGGTCGTCTTCGTCATAAAAGAGCGCCCGGAGCTCCGCCTCCTGCAGGTTCTTGTCGAGCCGGCTGATCCCGGCCTCGGTTTCCGCCCCGACGCTTTCGCCTTCAGCGGCGAGCTCCGTGAGGACTTCGAGCTCCTCTTTCTGGCCGAGGATCTGCCTGAAGAACTGGATATCCTTCTCGAGGCGCTTTTTTTTCTGCTGGAGGGCTTGGGAAGTCTTCTGATCCTGCCAGACCTCGGGGGAAGCAAGACGCAAATTAATGAAATCCCACTCGGCGTTCTTGCGATCTAGGTCAAAGGAAGCCTCGGACCTCTTCGATCTTCTCGAAAAGGCCGGTGAGGCGTATCCTTAAGTCAGTTGATTTGTCGAGGGCGGCCATATTTTTTATCTTTCCTTCGCTTCATTACCACAGCCAGAATAGGGGACAGGTGTAATAAAGTCAAGCCGGCGGCCGGCAGGACATCCCCGGCCAGGAAGTAGCCCGGGCCGGCCTAGTCCCGGACGATCCGGAAGTCGGTCTTCTTCTTGGCTTCGAGGTTCAGCTTGTTGAGCAGGGCGACGGCCCGGTCCCTGGACGAGAATCCGCCCAGCCTGACCCGGTACCATGACTTGGTGTCCGTGGGCCTGGGGCCAGCGACGAAGGACGCATACCCCTGCTTTATATACTTGTCCGCGAGCGCTTGGGCCTGGGCCTTTTCGGCGAAAGCGGCGATCTGGACATAGTACAGGCCGGACCCGCCGGCGGGGGCCTTCTTGGGCACGACCTTGGCTTTTTCAGCGGCCGGCTTGACCGCGGGCTCCTGGACCGGTGGCTTCGATGCCGCCGCGACCGTGGCCGGGTGGGATTGTCCACCGCCAGCTGAAAGCTCCGTCTTGGCCGACTCCGTTTCGGAAACCGTGGGCTTGACGGGGGGCTCCTTGACAGGTTCCGCGATCTGCTGGGTGACGACCTGGGTTGGGGTAGCGATCCGGACCTGCTTTTTCCCGACCGAAACGCCGAGCAGGAAGATGAACACGCCCAAGGCGAGAACGCCGAGGAAGATGACGACGAGCAGGGAGCTGGAGACCTGGATCTCCCGGAAATCTTTGTTTTTCATCAGTTCTATTTTTTCTCCTGGGATTTCTCGTAGCCGAAGGCCTTCAGGAACTCCATCGGCAGGGGGAAAACGATAGTGGAATTCTTTTCGGTGGCGATCTCGGCCAGCGTGCTCAGGAACCTCAGCTGGAGGGCCTGGGGATTCCTGGAGATGATATCGGCGGCCTGAGTCAGCTTGTCCGCTGCCTGGAACTCGCCTTCGGCGTGGATGACCTTGGCCCGCCGTTCCCGCTCGGCCTCGGCCTGCTTGGCGATGGCCCGGATCATGTTCTCAGGCAGGTCGACCTGCTTCATTTCAACGAGCTGGACCTTGATGCCCCAGGGGTCGGTGTGCTGTTCGATGATCTCCTGGAGGCGGGCGTTCAGCTTGTCCCGCTCCGAGAGGAGGTCGTCGAGCGGAACCTGACCGAGCAGGCTTCGCAGGGTCGTCTGGGCCAGCTGGGAGGTGGCGTAGATATAATCCTGGACCTCGATCAC
>Ga0315297_10000971_pt1 | contig 17341 bp, 14 predicted proteins | sample YL17G15_0_MG_FD_203628 | JGI IMG/M metagenome (GOLD analysis project Ga0315297, IMG submission 203628) | Sediment microbial communities from Yellowstone Lake, YNP, Wyoming, USA - YL17G15_0 | ecosystem: Environmental > Aquatic > Freshwater > Lake > Sediment | place: USA: Wyoming | collected... | reverse complement strand
CTGTCGGACAAATCTCCACGCAGGCCGGGTAGCGTCCCTGCCTTACCCTCTGGATGCAAAACGTGCATTTTTCCACAACATTTTTCATCCGGGGTCTGTTCCCCAGATAGTGCACCCCTGTATTCAATTCTGCAGAGGGGATGTTCGGCTCCGCCCAGTTAAAGACCCTGCCCTTATAGGGGCAAGCGGCAATACAATACCGGCAGCCTATGCACCAGTTGTAATCCACCACCACGATGCCATCCCGTTCCGTCCAGGTAGCCTTTACAGGACAGACGCGCACACAGGGGGGGTTTTCGCACTGTTGGCATTGAACGGGCATGTACATGAACCCCGGTTCGGGAACTGTTTCGGGATTATAGTAATGTTCTGCATTTTCAAGGTTGATCAGGCTTCCCTTTTTCAGTCTTATGACCCTTATCCACTGCAGCTGGGGGTTTATGCGGGACTGGTTATTTTCTTTCACGCAGGCGTAAACACACCTTCTGCAGCCTATACAGCGCGACAGATCGAGGCCGTAGCCCCAAAGGACCCCGGTGTCGGCCGGTTGTGTGCTGATATGAAACTCTTTCCCGTATTTTCTTAAATACTTCGCTTCCAGACGCCGGATGACCTGTTTCTTTTCCTCTTCCGTCATCTCGCGGAAGTGCTTCTGGAGAAACTCTTCCACAGCATCCCGAGTGCAAGAGATACTCCCCATGGACAACCCGGCCATGGCCCCCATGGACAGCATTTTTATGAAATCTCTTCTGGTATGTGATTTACTGTCTTGCATGCGTTGCTTCCGGTCTTATCGGTGGTGGTTCTGGTTTTATGGGTTTGAATTTGGGATCATGAGGGTTGTGACAATTTACGCAAAGGAAATAGGTCCGTTTCCCTCCCTTGAAATAGCCAATTCTTTTCCCGTGAATTCCTGCCTTCCAGTCGTTGTAAATATTCCCATGGCACTGCCCGCAAAGCCGGTAGGATTCGGTAAAATTGATGTTTTCCCCATCGGCAAGCTTCAGCTTGTCACGGTCACCGGCATTATGGCAATCAAGGCACCACCTTTCCTGCTCCGCATGGTGCAATTTGATGGAGGTATGTTCGTCCCTTAATTCCCTTTTCCTGGTATTTACTTCAAGCCCGGCGTGACAATTGCTGCAGGGGAAGATTCCCTCGGAGAAGGGGGGCGAGGAAACGGGATAGTCATCATGCTGAGCTGCCGAAGCCGGGAGACTGAATCCGATTGTGAGGAGCGATATAAAAAGCAATATAATCTTCATAGATTACGCCTGTATTTTCTACTGATCAATAATCCGGCAGTTCAGGTTTGACGACTTCGTAAAAAGTCCGGATGCTGCGTTGCGCTTCACCCTTCGCCGTTGCAGCTGTGTTCCGGGGACACGTTCCGATCCCTCTGGGCTTCCGGAACAAGCCCCCTCCCCGACGCCTCACTCCTCAGGGTTCGCACGCCTTGCCTGCGGACTTTTTACGAAGCCGTCCTACATTCAAGGCTTTTGCGACTTTTTACGAGAGCGTCAGGTTTCGGGAAAAATACAAAGATCGGCCTTGTCTGTCAATAAGTTTCTACAAAAATATGTGGCGTTGCAACACAGGCATGGGATTTTTCGGGCGGGAAGTCCGCCAGGAAGAGGGGCAGCCCCAGGTGCCTGCGGCGGGTCTCGCCATAGAGCTGCGTCTGTTCGCGGACGGTGGGCGCCCCCCGGCGGCCACGGCCGAAGACCTCGAGGGGGTGGGAGCCGCCCAGGTGGAGGGTGTGCTTGCCGTACTTGCCGGAGAGGGCGTCGACGGCCTCGTAGAGCTCCCGGATCTTCTCTGCCTTCAGGGGGTCCTCGAAGAGGGAGTACTGGATCGGGGTGTCCTGGACGAGGTCCAAAAGGACGACGCCGGTCGCGCGGTAGATCTCGTAGCGCCGGTACATCTCGTTGAACAGGCCGCGGAGGAGGCTGGACAACTCCAGGGGATGGACCGAGGAGCGGCTGAGCTTTGCCTCCCGGCCCGCCGTGTCGAAGTTCTGCTTCTTCAGAAAGACGGCGATCCTCCGGGGGGCGAGGCCGTAGCGCCTGGCCTTGATGCAGGCCGATTCCAGGTTCCGCATCAGATGGGCGAAGAGATAGTCCCGGTCGGCCGTCGGCGGGGCGAAGGTCTTCGTTTTGCTGATCGAGACGTAGGAGCTCTTCTCCTCCGGGGCGACGGGGTAGACTGACTCTCCCCGGAGCTCCCGCCATGTCTCGATGCCGGGCTTCGTGAACCTCTCCCGGATCGTCTTCTCGGGGAGGCGGGCGAACTCCAGAGCGGTTTTTACACCCATTTTGTTCAGGTAGTTCGTCGTGGCGGGGCCGATCCCCCAGACCTTCTCCACGGGCAGCCCCTCCAGGCAGGAGGCGATCGCCCGCCCGGGGATGACGGTGAAACCGGCGGGCTTCCGGTGTTTGGAGGCGACCTTGGCCAGGACCTTTGTGATGCTGAGCCCCACGGAGACGGTGATCCCCAACTCCCGGGCGATCTCCGCCTGGATCTTCAGGGCGATGGCCTCGTAGGAAGCCCGGAGGGCCCTCCTCATTCCGGTGAGGTCGGCGAAGGCCTCGTCGATGGAGTACTCCTCCACCTGAGGGGTGAAGCGGCGCATGATGTTGAACATCCGCCGGGAGAAGAGGCTGTAGGTCTCGTAGTCGGAAGGGAGGACGACGAGGGCCGGGCAGATCCGCTTCGCCTCGTGGAGGGGGACCCCCCGCTTGATCCCCAGCCGCTTGGCCGCATAGTTCGCGCAGGCGACGATCCCCCGCTCGCCCCCCGTGATGATCGGCTTCCCCTTGAGTTCCGGATGGAGCGCCTCTTCGCAGGAGGTGAAGAAGGCGTCCCCGTCGACGTGGAGGATCGCCCGCGGCCAGCTGTGGAGGCTGAAAATAACGTCGTTCATGGTCGAAGCCTTTGCTCATCTCATGAAAACTGAAAACTGAAAAAAACGCTTGCCTTTTCCCGGTTTCAAGTATAATAGAACCATCGTTCTATTGTCAAGGGTTTTTTCAAAACCGTTGATGTTGTCATAGTCGGCAACTCGTCATTGACGCTCTCGTAAAAAGTCGTCACACCGGTGAAAACCGGTGTCCAGTGTTTTTGTAACCCTTTAAAATCTCTGGATTCCGGTTTTCACCGGAATGACGATTCTGGGGCATTTTTGACTTTTTACGAGAGGATCATCATTGACAGGGTGGGGGAAAGAGGGTAATTTACCGCCGGCATAGGATTTCCCGCTCGAATCCGATGGAAAGAGGTGTCCCCTGAACGAAAGGTTCATCAAGATTGCGGCCACCGGCTTCGGGAGCGGGTATGCGCCCCTGGCGCCGGGGACGGCGGGAACGCTGGTCGGCATCCCCCTGTATCTGGTCTTTTCGGCCATGTCCTGGCCGCTCTGGCTGATCACGGTTGCGGCCTTCACCTGCCTCGCCTGGTATGTCTCCCGGGAGGCCGAAAAACTGTTCAGGCAGAAGGATGCGCAGTGCATCGTGATCGACGAGATCACGGGTTTTCAGTGGACCCTCTTTCTGATCGCGCCGACGGCGCTCCACGTGGCGCTGGGTTTCATCCTTTTTCGCCTCTTCGATATCGTGAAGCCCTTTCCGGCGCGGCTCTTTCAGAAGCGGCTCCCGGGCGGATACGGAGTGGTGGGGGATGACCTGGCGGCGGCTGTCTACGCCAATCTGGCCCTCCAGCTCCTGGTGCGGTTCTGGGGGATATGAAAAAACGGCGGCGACAGGAAGATGTGCCCGGTGCTTTGATCGAACATTAAATGTCGTGGCCTGAACCCCTGAGCTTGCCGGAGGGTGGCGGTCTCACGCTTCGTGACGCTCCGGATGGGTAGTGGATTTTATCATGATAATTGGTATATTGACGATCGGAAATGAATTGACGAGCGGCCGGATACAGGATACTAACTCCTCCCTGATTGCCCGCGCCATGCAGGTGCAGGGCTGGCCTGTTGCGGGGATAATCTCCGTGGGCGATGACGCCGGCGTGATCCACGCTGCACTCGACTATCTGCTCATGCGCGCCGAGGCGGTGATCGTGACCGGCGGCCTTGGTCCCACGGCCGACGACATCACAACGGAGGCCGTCGCCCGGGCCTTCGGCCTGGCTCTGCACACGGATGAAGCCATTCTTGCGCATATCCGGGGAATATTCGAGAAACGACGCCTCGCCTGGACGGAGAACAACGCCAAGCAGGCCCTCTTCCCGGAAGGGGCGGAGATCATCGCGAATCCCGCGGGAACAGCGGCCGGCTTTGCCCTGAGACGGGAGGGACGGGTCGTCGCGGTCATTCCGGGCGTTCCCGCCGAGGCCCGCAGAATGCTGGAGGAAGGGGTGATTCCCCTTCTCAGGAGGGAGTTTCCGGAAGCGGCGCTCCATGTGGAGACGGCCACCTTCAAGCTCTTCGGGCTCCCCGAGGCGGCGGTGGATGCGGCGATGGCCGACGCGGATCTCGCGGATCTGGGGGTCGCAATCGGTTTCTACCCGAACTTTCCGGAAAATCACCTCGTCCTCACGGCGCGGACCGCGTCTGCGGAGGAGGCCAGGGAGAAGCTCCGGGAGGCGGGGGCGCGGGTGGAGGCGAGGCTCGGGAAATACATCTTTGCAAGGGGTCAGGAGACGCTCGCAGGGAACATCGCCGGGCTGATGACGGAGAGGCGTCTCACTCTCGCCGTGGCGGAATCCTGCACGGGTGGCCTGATAACGGACCGTCTCACGGACATTCCGGGGAGTTCGGTGTTTCTCGAACGGGGGGTCGTGACCTACGGCAATGCGGCCAAAACCGCCCTCCTCGGCGTTCCGGAACCGGTGATCCGGGAGCACGGCGCGGTGAGCGCCGAGACGGCGCGTCTCATGGCGGAGGGGGTCCGGAACATGGCCGCGACCGATCTGGGGCTTGCCGTGACGGGGATTGCGGGTCCTTCCGGCGGCACGGAGTCGAAGCCGGTGGGGACGGTCTATATAGCCCTCGCCGACGGGGGGATGATCGCCTGCCGTCACCATGCCTTCCGCTGGGAGCGGCGGCGGAACAAGATCGTTGCCTCCCAGGCCGCCCTCCTGATGCTCTGGCGGTATTTGACGGGAGAGGTGAACTCTTGACGGATGAAAGGACGATCCGCTCTTTTCTGGCGCTGGATCCGCCGGGGAGTATCCGGGGGGGCATCGAGGCGGTGCAGCTCCGTCTCAGGAAGATCATCCGCGGTGATATTCGCTGGACCAGACCGGAAGGGATCCATCTCACCCTGAAATTTTTCGGCAACATTTCCGAGGACGACGTGGTGAATATCTCGGCCGTCGTGGAGAAGATAGCGTCGGGAAGCCTGCCGCTGGTCCTCATGATCGGCGGGACGGGCGCCTTCCCCGATCCGCACCGGCCACGGGTCGTCTATCTGGGGATGAATGGCGATGTGGAGAGGCTCATCGCTTTTCAGAAAGAGCTGGAGCGGGCGCTCCAGACGATCGGCTTTCCCCGGGAGGAGCGGCCTTTCCGACCGCATCTGACTCTGGGACGGATCAAGTCCCCCAGGGGGCTGATCGGTCTGGCGGGGGTTCTGGAAAAAGGGGAATCTTATACGGTGGGAGAGTTTTCCGCTTCCGGCCTTGGACTGTTTAAAAGCGATCTGACGCCCCGGGGCGCCGTCTACACGCGGCTCGCGTGGTATCCCTTTGCGGGGCAAGGCAGCGCATGAGGCCGGCGGAGGGGAGAGGATCGACACGGACGAAAACCACGGACGATGGTAAGGGAGGTGCACATGGGAACGGATGCGGACAGAGAAAAGGCGGTCGAATTGGCGATTACCCAGATCGAGAGGCAGTTTGGAAAAGGGGCTATCATGCGGCTGGGCGGCGGGGAGATGATCTCCGACATCCCGGCCATCTCGACGGGATCGATCAGCCTCGATATGGCGCTCGGGACCGGCGGGGTTCCCCGGGGGAGGGTCGTCGAGATCTTCGGACCGGAATCGGGCGGGAAGACCACCCTCGCCCTCCATATCGTGGCGGAGGCGCAGAAGCAGAACGGGCTGGCGGCCTTCATCGATGCGGAGCACGCCCTCGACGTCACTTACGCGCGGAAAATCGGCGTCAACACGGATGACCTCCTCATCTCCCAGCCCGACACGGGGGAGCAGGCGCTCGAGATCGCCGAGACCCTCGTCCGGAGCGGTGCGCTGGACGTCCTCGTCGTCGATTCTGTGGCCGCCCTCGTTCCCAAGGCCGAGCTCGAGGGGGAGATGGGAGATGCCCAGATGGGGCTCCAGGCGCGCCTCATGTCGCAGGCTCTCCGGAAGCTGACGGGGAGCATCAGCAAATCGAAGACGACTGTGATCTTCATCAATCAGCTCCGGATGAAGATCGGCGTTTTCTTCGGCAATCCCGAGACGACCACGGGCGGGAACGCCCTGAAGTTCTACTCAACGATGCGCATGGATATCCGGAAGGTCAGCGCGCTCAAGCTGGGACAGGATGTGATCGGTTTCAGGACCCGGGTGAAGGTCGTCAAGAACAAGGTCGCCCCTCCTTTCCGGGAGACGGAATTCGACATCATCTTCGGCGAGGGTATCTCGAAGGAGGGCGATGTCCTGGATCTCGCGGCCGATCATGGCATAATAGAGAAGAGCGGCGCCTGGTACTCCTACAAGGGGGAGCGCCTCGGACAGGGGCGGGACAACACCCGGACCTTCCTTAAGGAAAACGCGGATATCCTGGCGCAGGTCGAGGCGGAGGTCCGCGAGAAGCTCGGGATGAAGCCGAAGGCGGCAAAGGAAGAGCAGAAGTAGATGGCGGAAGACGTTCTCCTTGCAAAGGCCGAAAAGAAGGCCTATCGGCTCCTTGCCCTCCGTGCGCACAGCGAGAAGGAATTGCGTGCAAAACTCAGGCAGGGCGGTTTTGCAGAGTCGGTGATCGCCCGTGTCGTCGAGAGGTGCCGGGGACTCGGCTATCTGAACGACGGGAATTATGCCCGGCAGCGGGTGCGGGAGCTCGCTGTCAACCGCCTTGCGGGAAATCGCCGGATTGCCTTCGACCTGAAGGAGCGCGGGATACCCGAAGAGCTCTCCCGGGAGGTGATCGGGGAGATCCGCGGGGAGATCAGCGAGGAGGAGGCGATCGGCCGGCTGATCAGGAAAAAGGTAAAGGGAATGACGGTCGCCGCGATGGACGACCGCCAAAAGACAAGATTGGCAAGGAGTCTGACGGGGAAGGGGTTTCCCGCTGGCCTCATTTTTGACGCTCTCGTAAAAATGTCTCAAAAGCCTTGAATTGGGGACGGCTTCGTAAAGAGTCCGCAGGCAAGGCGCGCGAATCCTGAGGAATGAGGCGTACTATGGCGTACGCTGCAATGACGAAGGATGAAGCGCAACGCAGCATCCGGACTTTTTACGTAGCCGTCATTTTTAAGAAATTGAAAGGATCAGAAGGGGAAGAGGTTCATGACGATGACGGGGAGTGAGATCAGGGAGAATTTCTTGAGGTTTTTCGAGGGAAAGGGTCATGTGCGGGTGGCGAGTTCCTCCCTGCTCCCAAAGGACGACCCGACACTCCTTTTTACCAATGCCGGGATGGTGCAGTTCAAGAACAGTTTCCTGGGCCTGGAGGACCGGGGATACCACCGGGCGGCGACCTCGCAGAAGTGCGTTCGGGCGGGCGGGAAGCACAACGATCTGGAGAACGTGGGGGTCACGGCGCGCCACCATACGTTCTTCGAGATGCTGGGAAACTTCTCCTTCGGGGATTACTTCAAGTCCGAGACGATCGCCTGGGCGTGGGAATACCTCACCGGCGTCATGGGCCTGCCGAAGGAAAAGCTCTGGATCACGATCTATCAGGACGACGACGAGGCCTTCCGGATCTGGCACGACGGGATGGGGATCCCCGCGGAGAGGATCGTCCGCATGGGGGAGAAGAGCAACTTCTGGATGATGGGGGAGACCGGTCCCTGCGGCCCCTGCTCCGAGATCCTCTACGACCAGGGGGAGGGAACTGGCTGTGGGAAACCTGCCTGCAGCGTGGAGTGCGAATGCGACCGCCACCTCGAGATCTGGAACCTCGTCTTCACCCAGTTCGACCGCGACGCCGCGGGGAACCTGAACCCCCTGCCGAAGCCGAATATCGACACGGGGATGGGACTGGAGCGGCTGGCCGCCGTCGTCCAGGGGGTGACGAGCAACTACGACTCCGACCTCTTCACCGGCATCATCCGTTTCATCGAAAAAATCAGCGGCCGGACCTACGGAAAAAACGGGGAAGACGACATCTCCATCCGTGTCATCGCCGATCACAGCCGAGCGGTGACCTTTCTCATCGGCGACGGCGTTCTCCCCGGCAACGAGGGACGCGGCTATGTCCTTCGGAGAATCCTCCGCCGGGCGGCGCGCCACGGGAAGCTGCTCGGCCTGAACCGCCCCTTTCTCTATGAGGTGGCCGCGGTCGTCATCGACCAGATGAAGGACGCCTATCCCGATCTCGTTGAGAGGTCCTCGTTCATCCGGAAGGTCGTGGAGAGCGAGGAGGAGCGTTTCATCGAGACCCTCGACGCCGGGCTTAAGATCCTCCAGGAGGAGGTGGCGGTCCTGAAGGAGGCGGGCGGGCATGTCATCCCCGGCGATATCGTCTTCAAGCTCTACGACACCTTTGGTTTTCCCACCGACCTGACGGCCGACATCGTCCGGAAGGATGACCTCTCCCTCGACATGGAAGGATTTGAAAGGGCGATGTCAGCCCAGCGGGAGAAGGCGAGGGAATCCTGGAAGGGGAGCGGCCAGGAGGCGATTTCGGAGGTATATAGAAGACTTACGACTCTCTCAACGCCGGTCATAACGGAATTTACCGGTTATGAAGGGAGGACGGAAGAAAAGGAAGTCCGGGTGTCCGCCCTGCTGAAACAGGGGCATCCGACGGAGGAGATCGGGGAGGGGGACGAGGCGGAGGTGATCGTCGAGAAGACCCCCTTCTATGGTGAGACCGGCGGCCAGGTGGGCGACACCGGCGTGATCGAGGGCGACGGCTTTCTCTTCGAGGTGACGGATACGAAGCGGCCCCTCGAGAACCTGATCACCCATGTCGGCCGGGTTCAAAAAGGGAGGATCCGCAAGGGGGACGAAACCCGCCTTCGGGTCACGGAGGACATCCGGCGGGCGACGGAGGCCAACCACTCCGGCACTCACATCCTCCAGGCCGCCCTGAAGGCGGTCCTCGGAGAGCATGTCAAGCAGTCCGGCTCCCTGGTGAACGCCGAGCGTCTCCGTTTCGATTTCACCCATTTCTCGAAGATCAAAGAGGAGGAACTGGCGCGGATTGAGGACGAGGCCAACCGAATGATCCGCGCGAACTGCCCCGTCGAGACCCTGGTCCTGCCGCTGGCGGAGGCAGTCAAGACGGGGGCGACTGCGGTCTTCGACGAGAAGTATGGGGAGACGGTCCGCGTCGTCGGAATGGGCGGGTTCAGCCGGGAGCTCTGCGGAGGAACGCATGTGCAAAGGACGGGCGATATCGGCTTTTTGAAGATCGTCCATGAGTCGTCCGTGGCCGCCGGCGTCCGCCGGATCGAGGCCCTGACGGGGAGGGGGGCCCTCGCCCATGTCCGGCGGCTGGAGGACGAGCTCCGGAAGACCGCCTATCTGCTCAAGACCGATCTTCTGGGAACTGTTGTAAATGCGGGAACGACAGGAACGGCAGGAACAGCAGGAACGGTGGCAAAAGTCCTCCGTTACCAACGCGAACTGGAAAAAGAGAAGGAGGCCCTCAAGGGAAAACTGGCGGCTCGGGATTCCTCCGATCTAATGAGCCGCGTCCGGCAGATCAACGGGATCGATGTCCTGGCGACCGTGGTGGAGGCCTCCGATGTGAAGACCCTCCGCGATTTCGGCGATAAGCTCCGGGACCGCCTCCGTTCCGGCGTCATCCTCCTGGGGAGCCGTTTCGACGGCAAGGCGATGCTCCTGTGTCTGGTCACGAAGGACCTCACGGATCGGTATCATGCAGGAAAGATCATCCAGTCGATTGCCCCTCTCGTCGGGGGGAGCGGCGGCGGTAGGCCCGACATGGCTCAGGCCGGCGGTCAGAGGCCGGAGCATCTGGAGGAGGCCATCGAGAGGCTCCGGGACCTCCTATAACCAAGCTGTTGAAAAACGCTCATCTGCTGCGTTGCGCTGCATCCTTCGTCACTGCGGCGTACGGAAAAGTACGCCTCATTACTCAGGCTTTGCGCGCCTTGCACCTGAGCATTTTTGAACAGCCTGCCCTTACGGAGTGTTTTTCAGCAGCCGGTTAGCGACAGATTTTTGCGAGGATGCCCCGTGCAAATTCCTTCCCGTCGGCAAGGTCGGCATCGTTGGGATGGTCACAGGCTCCCTGTGCCTCTTCGGCCCAAGCCCGGTGTTCCACCATATTCATCAATCCGTCGATGACCTTGGGATTGACCTGCCCCCGCACCCCGAAGGTACCCAGTACCTTCGCCCGGGAGGAGAGGCCGATCGCGTGTTCCAGCGCCTGCTTGGGCAGATGACCGCCTCTGAGCGAACCGTGGGTGCAGAAGAGGGCGATTTTCTGTCCGTCGGGCAGGCTCTTGAAGAAGGGAAGGAGCTTGGCGGGAACGCTGTGGGCTTGGACGGGAAAACCCACGAAGATGATGTCGTATCCCTCTACGCTCTTGAGTTCCTCGATGGGGAGGAGTTTTTTCTCGACGTGAATCGCTTCATAGATGGCGCGCGCGAGCTTCTCGGTGTTGCCGGTCTGAGAGTAGTAGGTGACCAAAGCCTTCATAGCGTCCTGCCTCCTCGGAGAGATTTGACGAAACCCTTACCGGATTTCCAGGGGATTTGCAAGGGACAAACACCCTGAGGTCTCTGACGCCTCCGCCGCTCAGTTATCCTTTTCCTCAATTTCCAGCTTTTCGTAGGTTTCGAGATCGGCATCGTTGCATTGTCATCCTGTCACTCCTTTTTTTCAGGGGAAACACCGGAGGGAATGCCCACGCCTCCCTCCTTAAGCCCATGGAAATACGAATTTCCTTGACATCTATAAAGAGAACAAGGATAATTCTTCCGCGATTATGAAAACACGGGTAGCGATTTGACTGCCGGAGGTACACCATGGATCTTTTTACGTCCGAGTTTTTTGCATCCACCCAGCTGGCCGTTCCCCTTTCCCATGTCATTATGCTGCTCGTTCTGAGCACGGTCGCCATGCTCTTCGGTCGCCTCAGACTGGCCCTGATCATCAACTACTGTTTCACCCTGTACTGGGGCTACATCGTCAACATCGATCTCTTTACCAGCGGGGGATTGCTCAAACTCAACACCTTTACCCTTCTCTACTTCGGTTTTGGCATGATCATCCTGATCCTGGCCCTGATCGGACTCATGCACCACGAATGAGCGGGCCGGTTCAAGCCAGTTTTTCCAGCTTCATTTTCGTTGTCAAGACCTCGTTGGCCCTCTTCAGTCGTTCCTCGGCAGCAAAAACAGCGACCACCTCTGCTCCGGCCGCCTCTGTAAAGTAGCGTTGGGCGGTCTCCTGGATGATCTCCGGGGTGATGTCGAGGACCTCGCCCCGGAAACGGCGCCGGACGGCGTCGGTCATGCCGGATAACTCCCGGATCAGAGCGGTGTATCCCCTGCCTGCCGGGTCCAGAGGTCTGTCCAAGGCGCCGATCGCGCCGATGACGGCCTTTTCCAGTTCTTCCCGGGGAACCGGGCTCCTGCAGACAGAATCCGCCGCACCCCGATAGATATCCAATGTTTCCGTCAGATGAGGATCCCGGTAGGAAAGGAAGGCGAACACACCGCTTGCCGGTTCGTACCGGCAGGAGCCCCCATAGGCGCCCCCCTGAACCCGGATATGGCGGTAGAGGTAGCCGTTGGAAAGTTGTCTCGCCAGGACGAAGAGGGCAGCGGAAAATGGATCGGTATAGGGCGGCCCTGCGAGCACCTTGGCCACATAACAGACCTGGGCCGGGATGGCGATGCCGATGTGGGTGCGGTCGCGGGTCGGTTCTGTCATAACGCCTGCCGCGCTTCCCTCCGGCAGGGCCTCGATCAGCCTGCCGGCCGCCCCGGCGAGGCCTTTGAGCCCTTCCCCATCCGCCGTCAGATTCACGGTCAGGCGTTTCCGGGCAAAGACGATCTCTCTCAGACGCATCAGCTTCTCCTGGAGATCCTCCCGGAGATAGGGCAAACGGTCGGCTGTTCCGGTGATGAAGCGTAGCTGGGTTCTCCCGTGCCATTGCTCATTCCGCCAGGCCGTCAGGGAAAGGGAGGCAGCGGCGGCCATCTGGGCGAAGAGATGACCGGAGGGGACTACCGAGGCGTGGAGACCGTTCTTCTTCTCGAGGATCAGATCCCGCATCCGGGCGTCATCGGTCAGATCCCCCTCCATCAGGATGTCCCGGATGATCCCGAGAGCCTCATCCACGTTTCGGTAGAGGGCCTTCACGGAGAAGATCAGTTTCTGCCAGTTTCCGCTCCCGTCGGCGGTCAGGCCGGCGGCGAGGCCGGCGCCCAGTCCGCCGGTCCGAAGGACGATCCGCTTCGCCATCTCTTCGTAGGAGAGCCCCGCAGCCCCCATCTGGGTGGTGAGTTTGCCTAACAGCGGGAGGTAGGGCTGCAGCTCCTCGGGGACGTCGGAGACGTCGAAGGCCAGATCGAGATAGGCGATCCCGTTGGTGAAGAGATCGTGACTAAGGACGGGAACGCCGCCGATGGCCGCTGTGTCTGTGGGAATTGTCGCGATCTCGCGGGAGATGTCACTGATCTTCAGCTTCGGCAGTGTCGCGGCCGCCTCGGGGGAATCCGGCTGCTCCTGAAACTGCTTCAGCATCAGGGTTTCCTGCCTGATCCGTTCCCGCTCCTCCTTGGAAAGGGAGGCCGCGAGGCGGGCCAGGCGCTCGCGAACCGCCTGCTCCCGCTCTTCCTGAAAGGTCCTGCTCGGCTCCATGACGGAGAGCAGACGGTGGGGATTGTCGATCAACCATCTCCGCACGACCTCCTGGAAGAGGGCAGGGCGGGCCTCACAATTCCGGCGGATTTCGATGATGGTGCGGGTGAAATTCAGGTCCGTCAGGGGGTTCCCGTCGTACAGCCAGGTGTGGTAGGCGCGTCCCATGAGAACAATCCCGTAAGGATAGGCGCTGCGGACCATCTCCCGTCCGTGGAATTCGACCTGGTGGAGGGTGCCCTCGATCAGGTCGCGGTCGAAACCGTTTGCCGCCACGTCCCGCAGCGTATCGAGGATCAGGGCCTCGATACGCGGGGCCTTCTCCGGGTCTGTTCCCCGCAGGCCGACGGCGAAGGCGATCTGTTTCAGGTCCCTCTCCAGGCCTGTGACCGGCGAGAGATCCTCCCCGAGACCGGAATCGATAAGGGTCTTCCGGAGGGGGGCGGCGGCGCTGCCGATGAGCAGATCGGCGACGATCGTCAGCAGCATCGCCGTCTCGCTGTCGGTATTTTCCGCCGTCATCCATGCGAGGTTGACCGTGGTTTTTCCGGTCAGCTTCTCCTCCCGGTTGATGGGATAGAAACCGCGAATGGAGCGCGGTTCGCTCCAGCGATTCTGAAGGCCGATGGAGGAATCCACCGCGACGCGGTCGAAACCGGCCAGCACCTCCGCGAGGAAGAGCAGATGTTCCTCCGTCGGGATATCCCCATAGAGGAAGAAGCGGGCGTTCGTCGGCGAGTAGAAGGTCCGGTGAAATTCCCGGAATTGATTGCAGGTCAGATTGGGGATTGCCTCCGGGTCCCCCCCCGAGTCGCAGGCATAGGGAGTCTCTGGGTAGAGGTTTTCCTGGAGGGCTTTTAACATCAGGGTCTCCGGCGATGAATAAGATCCCTTCATCTCGTTGTAGACGATGCCGGAGATGGTCAGCTCGCCGTTCGCGTCGAACTCGAGATGATGACCTTCCTGGAGGAAGGTCTCCTTGAGGAGGCGCGGCCGGAGGACCAGGTCGGCATAGACCCGGGCAAGGTTGAAGAAATCGGTTCGCTCCTGGCTGGCGACGGGGTAGATCGTCTTGTCGGGGTAGGTGAAGGCGTTGATGAAGGTCTGGAGCGTACCCCGGAGGAGTTCGTTGAAGACGTCCTTGAGCGGGTAGCGCTCGGACCCTGCGAGAACGGAATGTTCCAGAATGTGGGGGACGCCGGTCGAGTCGCGGGGCGGCGTCCGAAAGCCGACGGAGAAGAGGTTTTCCCGGTCGTCGCAGTGGAGGTGCAGGAGCTTTGCGCCTGTCTTTTCATGTTCGATCTCATAGGCGGTGACCCGGATCTCCGGGATCTGCTCGACCCGTCGTATCTGAAAACCGTACCGCGTCTCCCCGGCGCCGAGCGTGGGGGGCGGACAGACGGTTTTTACATTCATTGATCTTCCTTCCCGTTTTACCGATTTTCATCTCCTGAGGGAAAATTTATACCGGGATCGGGTGAAAAAGTCAAATGCCGCTGGAAGCCTAAATCCACCACCTAAAATAGAGTTCCATCGTTATTGCAAAGGGTTATATGCGAATTTCATGCACCCATTGGTGAAGAAAAAGATTCTATAACATCATGATAACAATGAAAGGACAGAAATTAGGTGGTGGATTACGGGAAGCCGTCAAACCTTCGGCTGCGGGAAAAACCCTGTCCGCGTCAGGATCTTCCGGAGCTCCTCCCGATCCGCTTCTCCCGTAGGCAAAAGGGGTGGCCGGGGGGCTCCGCCGTAAAGACCGATCATCTCCATGGCGGCCTTGAGCCCGGGGATTCCCCACCTAACCGTGACCGCGTTGTTGCTGTCGATGAGATTCATCTGCAGGTCCCGGGCCTCTTTCATCTTTCCGGCCTCGAAAAGCGCCTGCAGGCGGGCGCACTCGTTCGGGAAAATATTAGCCAGAGCCAGGGTGCCCCCCGTAGCGCCAAGGGCGAGGCTCGCATAAAGGAAGCTCGCCGAGCCCGCAAAAACGGAGAAATCCGCCGGTGCGTTCCGGATAATGTCCGCGATCTGGACGATATTGCCGCCGCTGTCCTTGATCCCGATGATGTTCGGGTGTTTCGCCAGTTCGACGGCGAGCTTGGCGGAGATATTGATCCCCGCGTTTCGCGGCATGTTGTAGAGGATGACCGGCAGCGGAGAGGCATCGGCCACATCCCTGTAGAAGCGCGCCAGAACAGGATCGGTCATTTCCCCCTTGTAGTAGTTCGGGGTGACGACCAGGACCGCATCGGCTCCCGCTTCCGTGGCCTTTTCATTGAGGCGGATCGTCTCTGCCGTGGACTCGGCGCCGGTTCCCGCGATGACCGGTTTCTTTCCTTTAGCCCGGACGCAGACAAAGCGCATCAGCTCTTCCTTCTCCTGCGGCGTCAGCAGGACGAACTCTCCGTTGGAACCCATGACCACGATGCCGGCCAGGTCGGATTCCAGCCAGAATCGCAGGTTCTCTTCCAGCCGGTCATAGGCGATTTTCCCCTCCACAAACGGCGTCGGGATGGGAGCATAGATACCATGAAGATGAAACATCAGACAGACCTCCTTTTCCGTATGCATTTTCTTTGGTTGACAATTTACCGATTGGCATTTTCTCCGTTTCCTCGGGTCGGGGGATGGATCCCGGTCCGTTCGTTCAAATCCGGGTGATGCAGAACAGTTCGTCATGCCCCAGCAGATCCGCCCGGGACGGTTCTCCGGATGCGATCCTGACAACTTTCTCGAGCAGCTCGGCGCCCACCTCCGCGATCTTATGGCCAAATGCGATATCCTGCTGCGCGCGGATTTGGACCACGTCCGTATCGGTCATCACGCCGACCTCTTCGCCGGCCTTGACATCCGCGAGGACCACGGCAACGTTGTCGCCGGCATTGATTTTTAATGCCTTGGCCATGCCTCTCTTACTCCTTTCTCCAGGGTATTAAAAGGCCCTGCCCGTCGAATTCCCATTCGACGTCGCGCAGTTTTTCGAGGGGCGGCTCGCTTTCGCACTGGGCGAGCGCCGCCGGTGAGAGGGCGATCTGCTCGAGCTGATTGGTATTCCTTATCCAGGCGATCTTGAGCTGATCCTCCCGGACGAGCGGAATGGAATAGGCGGCGTTTTCGATCGTTTCCCGGTCACTGCCGCCGATAATGGGGATCATCCCCCGCTGGACATAGGTGCTGGTCAGGGTGTTCTTGTAGGTTTTTTGCAAATCGATGCTCCGGAAGAGCCGCTCCGTGATCATGTCGGCGAGGCCGACTCCCTGGGCGTTTCCATGCGAAGAAGGATCGAGAGCCAGGACCGCCACCCTCTGAATCCGGGGTGAGTCCGGTTCCGGCTCGCCCCAGATACGCCAGCGCCCGATGACATGGGGGTCGAGGCCCGTGCCGCTGTAGCGTTTGCCCATCTCCTCGACGACGAGGAGATCGAGTTCGGAAAGGGGCAGTTTGGCCGTGAGACGGAAGGCCTCCTGCAGGAGTCTCGCATCCGTCGCGGGGAACTCCTCCGGCCGGACCAGATCCAGCTTTGCAACCTCACCGTAGGCGTTCTCGACGATGCCGACGCCTGCCAGCACCGGCGCCCGGTGGGCCAGCATAGAGGCCGCCTCCCGGATGATCGCCCCCATGCGGGAAGGGCCGTAACGGTGCAGGCGGGACGCCTGCTCCACCTTGCCCAGCCCCACCGTGCACATCTTGCAGAGTCCGCTCTGAATGGGACCGGTTACGGCAGTATGCGTTTTTATGCGGTTGATGACGATGATGTGATCGGCCTGCGCCGCATTCCGGTCGCAGAGGACGGGAAAACCGTCCGCCAGTTCGCCGACCTGGAGGATTTCCATGTCTACGGTGACCGGACAGCCGAGCATCTCTTCCGTCATCCCCAGGGAGGCCATGAGTTCCCGCTGTCCTTCGGTAGTCGCGCCGCCGTGGCTTCCCATGGCGTTGACGACGAAGGGCCGGGCGCCGAGTTCCTGAAGCGCCGAAACCAGCGCCTGCATGAGCTCCACGATAGCGCCAATGCCGCGGCTGCCGCCCGTGACGGCGACCGTCTGCCCCGGCCGGACCCTCTCCTGGATCCAGCTCGACCGCATGAGCGAGGTCAGGGTTTCTGCAGGCGCCGTTACAATATCCCGGAGGAAATGTTGACGGCAAAGGGTCATCTTCGGCAGCTTCATCTTTAATCCCCCCCCAAGGCGGCGCCCACGCCGCCCGCCTTGACGAACTGTGCCGGCTCCTTATGTCCATGAAAAGGAATTTCTCCATATCCGAGCCATTTCCCCTTGTCAAGGACCTTTCCCCTTTTCTCTCGAAGAGAAAGACGGGGAATGTCTGCATCAGACCCTGCAAAACGGACCGGTTTTACCAGGGCTTCAACTTT
>Ga0315297_10000970_pt1 | contig 17378 bp, 15 predicted proteins | sample YL17G15_0_MG_FD_203628 | JGI IMG/M metagenome (GOLD analysis project Ga0315297, IMG submission 203628) | Sediment microbial communities from Yellowstone Lake, YNP, Wyoming, USA - YL17G15_0 | ecosystem: Environmental > Aquatic > Freshwater > Lake > Sediment | place: USA: Wyoming | collected... | reverse complement strand
GCGGTCGGTAGCCTTCCAGTCGAGCTGGCCGAACACCGTGGAAACCTTGCTGTCCTGGCTCGTAGTGATGACCTGGCCCTGCCCGCTGTGAAGCAATACTCCGTCCAATGATCCGGGCGGAAGGCCGCTTGCCGCTGCGAGTGCCGCTTCGAGATCGCTGAGCACCGTGACGCTACCGGTCTGCGCGGCGATGAGATAGGTCGCGTAGGCCCGAATATCGTCGCCCCAGGTCAGCGTGTCCTGGTAGTCAACGCTCTCGTCGAAGTAATACGCGCCCAGCAGTCCCGTCACGGGGCCGCCATTGTCGAACGCGAGGCGCAGTTCTTCGGTGAAGGTGTCGATTTTCGAGTCGTTCAGGTTGTGCGCCAGGATGTCGGCACTCGTGAAATCGGCATCGTAGTCAAATTTCGCTTTCTGATTGCGATCGGCCGTGATCGAGGTCAAGGCCCAGTTGCCGTGCGTCCAATCGACCTGCAACGACACGCCGTCATTGTCGACCTTGTTGTACGGATCCATGTTGAAGTAACCGCGCCGGTCGTACGGGCTGCCGGTGTAGATCTGGCCGTCGACCAAGTCGCTATTGATGAGGTCTGCTGTAGGCCCAGCCTGCAGGTTCGAAACGCCACAGCACAGCTCATCGATCGAGCTCGTGTCCGCGATCAGCCGGAATGTCAGGTCATCGGTTGCATTGAAGAGCAGTTGGCCGCGCGCGTCCCAACGATCGCGGTCATTGATGTCGTGACCACTGGTCAGGTTCTTGAAGTAGCCGTCGCGCTTGTTGTAGTTGCCGGAGAGGCTGAACGCGAATCGGTCGCTGATGGGGCCGGAGTATCCCGCGCGCACCATCTGCGAGTTGTACTCGCCGAAACCGACCTCGACCGAGCCGGTCGGCGTGAATGAAGGCTTCTTGGTGATCACGCTGATGACACCCACGGACGCGTTCTGTCCGAACAGCGTGCTCTGCGGGCCGCGCAACACCTCGATGCGCTCGACGTCCACGAGGTCGCCGATCTGGGACGCCGATCGCGAACGGTAAACGCCGTCTATGAAGACGCCCACCGAGGACTCGATGCCCGGGTTGTTCGCGCCGTTACCGAAGCCACGGATGATGAAATTCGTTTGCGTTGATGTCTGCAGCTGCGACGTGCGCAGCGATGGCACAGCCGTGTGCAGGTCCAGGATGTCGGTGATGTGCGCTTTCTCAAGCGTCTCGGCCGAGGTGACGCTGACCGCCACTGGAATGTCGTTGAGCGTCTGCTCACGCTTGGAGGCGGTGACAACGATCTCCTCGAGAGCGACCGTGTCTTGTGCCATTGCTGCGCCTGCGCCGAACGCCGCAGCAGTAACAAACACCACCGAGAATAAAGTCTTCATGGACTGGCCCCCTTCCGGTTGTGAGCACGCTACACCCGGGCGGAACCCGGGGCATCCCCAGCATTCCGCAGTGTAGCCCCACCGCCACCGCCGCCGCTAGTACAGGCTCGCGTCACCGCCTGCGCCGTCGTCAGAACTCGTATTCGAGCAGGAAGCGCGCGGTCTGGGCCGCGGCATCTTGGGTCAGGGCGAACAGCCAGGCGAACTCATACTTGAGTGCGCCGCTTCCGAGCGGTACGCGGCCGAATGCGGCCGGGCCCAGTTCGTGCCGATGGTCGCCAAGAGAACCGAGGTTGCCCAGCTCCCCGAATGCACCATACATCTCGATGCCGGGCTCGAACAGCGGATTACGGCGCCAGCGATACTGCAGCGCGTACTCAAGCTCCGTATCCGCACCGGAGCGCAATTCGCGTTCCGCCAGGAAATTGAAGCGCATCTGGTGCGGGCCGAAATCCTTCTGCAGCAAGGCACCCAGTTCCAGCTTGTCCTCGCCGCCCGGCACCGTGGAATGCGCATATTCGACGAGCAGTCCTGCATCGATCGCGTAGCGGCCCTGCTCGAATAGCTGGAATATGTTTTCCCAGGCTACTTCCGTATTCTTGAGGTCTGCGCCGGGTTCCTTTTCCCATTCGCCGACCAGTTCGGTGGTCCAGAACCAGGTCGGCGAGAACTCCAGGTCCAGTTTGTACTGCTGGGCACCGTCGACACCCGGATCGCCGCCGGACTCGCGATGACCGCGTAGTTCGATCGCTCTCTCACCCTCTTCGACAATGGGCGAGTACACCTTGTCCGCGGCATTGGCACGTGGCGCGGCAACGACCGCCGCGCCGATCAGGATGATGAGGGCGGCAATGATGGGTACTCGCGGGCTGGACGTCGGGCGGCGATTCACGATCCACGACAGCATCAGTACGGAAGCAAACGTCGCGCAGAAGAACAGCAGCTGAATCCCGCTGGGTCGAGCGTCATAACCCGCGAGCGCATGCAGCATCTGGCCGGGCACGCTCTGCTGCGACAGCAGCGATGACGTATCCCATACCTGTTCGACAATTGCGGGCAGCCACCCGGACTGAACCAGGAATGCGGCTGCCTGTGCGGCCATTCCGGCGGCGAGGAACAGGAGCATCCAGCCAGTCACCGCGAACAGATGCCGCGGAGGAATGCGCATCAGGCCGAAGTACAACAGGGTGCCCGCTGCGGCGCCACCGACCAGGCCGAGTGCACCACCGAGAATCATCGGCGCGGCCTTCGCACCACCCGCGGCGACGCCGTAAAGGAACAGCACGACTTCGGCTCCCTCGCGCAGCGCGGCGAGTGCCACCACGGTCGCGAGCGCACCCAACGGTCGGGCGCCGGCGCGAACCTCGCCGCCCACGGACTGGAGTTCATGCGCGATGGCGGCGCCGTGTCGCTGCATCCAGATGTGATGCCAGGACAGCATCAGGACCGCGGCCAGCAGGACGCCCGCATTGAAGACTTCCGGGCCCATGCCTTCCAGCGTCTCGCTGAGCCAGTCGGTTGCACCGGCAAGCGCAAGTGCTCCGGCCAGTCCGGCCATGCAACCCATCAAGATTGCGCGCCTGCTTCCGGCAAGCCCCCGCGAGGCGGCAAGCGCGATGCTGATGATCAGCGCCACCTCGAAGACTTCGCGCAACACGATGATGAGTGAGGGGATCATGCATTACTCGGCAATGAGGATTCCGCGGGCGGTGTCAGCGTGGAAATCGCCAAAGAACTCGTAGCGGCCGGGCTTCAGTGGTCCGACGAAGAGGGCGATCCGGCCTTTCCCCGGCACGATCTTTTCGCGATTGAAGTCGTAGCTCTCGAATTCCTCGGCCGTCGGATCGCGGTTCTCGACCAGCAGCCGGAATTTCTGCCCGGCCGGCACTTTCAGCTCAGCCGGAATGAAGCGATGAGACTCGATCACCAGCGTGAATTCGGGCGTGTCTGCGCGCGTGGGTGCGCCGGTCAGGACGCCAAGGAAGGCGGCCGCGAGTAGGGGGTAGATACCAGCTAGTTTCATGATCGGCCCGGCGCCTGATTCAGGAGCCGTAATCATAATTGTAATTGAGAATCATTCGCAACTAATACCCACAGTTTGGCCGACGGGTGCTGGGTAGCCTTAGGTAAGTATTTGAATTACCTGAAGATAAACATGCTGCCGTTCGGATTCAGCGCGAGTAGCGGACCTGCAGCTGCATTTATCGCTCACGATCTGCAGGGCCTCGACCGCGAAGCTCCAGTGCTCATCGCACTCGAGATGAGTAGCCGGTCGATCGCCTTGTAGTGCGCGACCCGATCACCGCTGCGCGCAACATGGAACTGTTGAAATGGCCGCCTGTTTGCGCGAGGCTAACCGGGTGCTGAAGGATTCCGATTCGACGTTGATCCAAGTGCGCGCGCTCGAGAGTCTCGCGACCCGCAGCTGAACAAGGGCAGGAAATCGGGGCCGATTTCTGGTATGCTGCCACGGTCCGGTGATTCCTCGGCTTGTCTTACTTGGCTCGATGCGCCGCTTCGGCGCGCCTTTCAACCAGGTTCTGCCACCACTGAAGCATCGCCTAACCAGTAGACGGACAACCGCCTGCTGAAATCCTATTGTTCAATGTGAGTAATCTAAAGTGACCAAGTTATTTGTTGGAAATCTGCCCTTCTCCGCGACCGAAGAGTCTGTGCGTGCGCTGTTTGCACCGCATGGCACGATCGAGTCGCTCGCCCTCATCAACGATCGCGAAACCGGTCGCCCCCGCGGCTTTGGCTTCATCGAGATGTCGAATGCCGATGCTGCACAGGCCATGCAGGCGCTGAACGGCAAGAACTTCGAAGGCCGTGATTTGAAGGTGAACGAAGCCCAGGCGCGTGAGCGCAGTGGCGGCGGCGGTGGCGGTGGTAACCGCGGCGGACAGAATCGCTACTGATTCGAACGCCCTGTCGACGACAGGTCCTGACGAAAGCCAATGAACACGGCGATCGTCATCGGCCTGTCGGCGATTGCGCTCTATCTTGGCGCGCGCTAGCTTGCCTTAATACCGCAGGAGGGAGCGTCCATGCGTTTTGTATCTCGTACTACCCGGTCGCTTCTCGAACAGAGCCGCGAGCAGTTGCTTCGCAGGCGCGCGGCAGCCGGCACTCTTGGCAAAGCATTTCCGGACGTCGAACAGATCTGGGTGGAGTTGCGCTTTGCAACATCGGCAAGTTCGGTGCCGGCCGCGCAGCGTCACGCCCTGTATCCGCCGGCGCCGGCCTACTTCGAGTTTGCCTGCCCCTTTGGGGACTGCGACGGCAGCTTCGACCTCAATGGCATCGCGTCGCCACTGCTGAAGAAAGCCGATCCGCATGCCGACGGATCTATCCAGTGTTCCGGCTCGCGCACCCGAAGCGGCATGCCCCGGCAGCCCTGCAGCCTGCGCGCCGATTACCGGATTACCGCGCAGTACCAGGCGAGTTCCGCCCAGAAAGGCTGAAAGTGCCGCCAAACCGGCGTTGATTTAGACTCCCAGCTCAGCACCAGCGCGGCCAGGGAGCCCTGCATGACCAAGCTGACCTGCGGCCTGATCCAGATGGCCCTCAAGGGCGACACCTCGATGGCGCCGGATCGCATCCGGGACCTGATGATCGAGGCGCACATTCCATTCATCGAGAAAGCTGCCGCCAAGGGCGTGCAGGTGCTGTGCTTCCAGGAAGTCTTCACCCAGCCGTATTTCTGCCCCGGCCAGGACCGGAAGTGGTACGCGGCCGCAGAGCGCATTCCGGATGGACATACGACCCGGCTGATGCAGGAATACGCGCGCAAGCACAACATGGTGATCGTCGCGTCGCTCTATGAAGAGGCGATGCCGGGTGTCTACTACAACACTGCGGCGGTCATCGACGCCGATGGCAAGTTCCTCGGCAAGTACCGCAAGACGCACATCCCGCAGGTCGATCCCGGGTTCTATGAGAAATTCTTTTTCAAGCCGGGCGATCTGGGTTACCCGGTGTTCAATACGGCGTACGTGAAGCTCGGCGTGTACATCTGCTACGACCGCCATTTCCCGGAAGGCTGGCGCGCGCTCGCGCTGAACGGGGCGGAGTACATCGTCAATCCGTCGGCGACCGTCGCGGGTCTCAGCAAGTATCTGTGGGAGCTGGAGCAGCCGGCTGCGGCCGCTGCCAACGGCATCTTTATCGGTGCGATCAACCGCGTCGGCAGGGAAGAACCCTGGGCTGACAAGATGGGCGAGTTCTACGGTTCGAGCTATATCGTCAATCCGCGCGGCAAGATCGAGGCGCAGGCGAGCTACGACCAGGACGAACTTTTGGTTCACACCATCGACCTCGACATGATCCGCGAGGTTCGCAACACCTGGCAGTTCTTCCGCGACCGCCGGCCGGAGACCTACGGAGCGCTGGTCTGATCGAATGGCGGAGTTGAAAACCGCGAGCTACGTCGTCAAGGTCGGCGACGTCTATGAACTGGACGCCGGGACCGACGTCACCGGCAGCCCGCGCTACAACGCCGACATCGCGCCCACCCGGGTCAGTCAACGCAAATGGAACCAGTGGCACATCGCGGCGCTGTGGGTTGGCATGGCAATCTGCGTGCCGACCTACACGCTGGGCGGGGTGCTGACAGCTTATTTCGGGCTGTCGGTCGTTGAGGCCCTGTGGACCATCCTGATCGCCAATGTCGTCATCCTGGTCCCGCTGACCCTGAATGCCTTCCCGGGCACCAAGTACGGCATCCCATTCCCGGTCATGCTGCGCTCGTCGTTCGGCATCATCGGTTCCAATGTTCCTGCCCTGATCCGCGCGCTGGTCGCCTGCGGCTGGTTCGGGATCCAGACCATGTTCGGTGGCATCGCCGTGCATCTGATGATGTCGGCGCTGTTTCTGCCGTGGGCGGAGCTGGGCAGCAAGGGCGAGGTGCTCGGCTTTTTCATCTTCTGGGTCGCCAATGTCTGGGTCGTCATCCGCGGCGCGGAATCGATCAAGCATCTGGAGGTATTTGCCGCGCCGATGCTGTTGCTGGTCGGCGTGGGGCTCATCGTCTGGGCCTGGCCCCAGGCGTCGGTCGCCGAACTCATCGCGCGGCCGCCGGGCCGCCCGGAAGGCGCGCCCTTCCTCAAGTACTTCTTCGGCGGACTCACCGCGATGGTGGGCTTCTGGGCGACGCTGTCGCTCAACATCCCGGACTTCAGCCGCTTCGCGAAATCGCAAAGGAGCCAGATCGTCGGCCAGCTCATCGGCCTGCCGTTGACGATGTTCCTGTTTGCCGGTCTCGGCGTGCTGATGACGGCGGCATCCGCGCAGCTGGTCGGGGAAACAGTATCCGATCCGATCTCGTTGATCGGTCACATCGACAATGACTTCTGGACCGTCGTGTCGATGCTGGTGATCATCCTCGCGACGATTTCGACAAACACCGCGGCGAATATCGTTTCGCCGACCAATGATTTCCAGAATGTCGCACCGAAGCTGATCAATCAGACCAAGGGTGTGCTGCTGACGGGCGCGATCGGCGTGCTGCTGATGGGCTGGGAACTGCTGAAGAAAATGGGCTGGCTGGTCTCCGACGTCAGCGTCGAGAGCCTCTATTCGAATTGGCTGATCGGCTATTCGAGCCTGCTGGGGCCGATCGCGGGAATCATGATCGTGGATTATTTCCTCATCCGGCGGCAGCACTATGAGCTGGCCGGACTTTATATGGACAACGGGCCTTACCCGGCGTGGAACAAGACGGGTTTCATTGCATTCCTGGTGCCGGTCGGCCTGACGCTCATCGCGATCACGACCGGCTGGCTCGGCTGGTTCTACGACTACGGCTGGTTCACCGGCTCCCTGCTGGGCGGAATGATCTATTATTTGCTGAACCGGAAGAGGTAAGAGCCTTGGCGCTGCTGGTCAGGGGTGGGACGGTCGTCACGGCGGAGCAAAGCGCTCGCGCCGACGTGCTTTGCGACGGCGGCCACATCGTGCAGGTGGCCGCGAACATCGATGCCCCCAAAGGATGCGAAGTCCTGGATGCCGGTGGCCAGTACGTGATGCCGGGCGGCATTGATCCGCACACCCACATGCAACTGCCCTTCATGGGCACGGTCGCGAGCGACGATTTCTACACCGGCACGGCGGCGGGCCTCGCGGGCGGCACGACGATGATCATCGATTTCGTGATCCCGAATCCGCAGCAGAACATCATGGAGGCCTGGCGCCAGTGGCGCGGCTGGGCCGAAAAGTCGGTGGCTGACTATTCATTCCATGTCGCGATCACCTGGTGGGACGAGACGGTGAGCGCGGACATGGAAACATTGGTGCGCGACCACGGCGTCAACAGCTTCAAGCACTTCATGGCGTACAAGGGCGCCATCATGGCGGACGACGAGATACTGGTGAACAGCTTCTCCAGGGCGATCACGCTCGGTGCCATCGTGACCGTCCATGCCGAAAATGGAGAACTCGTCTACACCTTGCAGGACCGGATTTTCCGGCAGGGCATCACCGGACCCGAGGGTCATCCGCTGTCGCGACCACCGGCAGTCGAAGGCGAGGCGGCCAACCGCGCGATCCGGATCGCCGAGGTGCTGCGCGTGCCGATCTACATCGTGCACGTTTCCTGTCGCCAGGCACTGGAGGCGATCACGCGTGCCCGGAACGAAGGCCAGCGCGTATTTGGCGAAGTGCTGGCCGGGCACCTGCTGATCGACGATTCCGTCTATCGCGATCCAGATTTCACGCGCGCGGCCGCACACGTGATGAGCCCGCCATTCCGCGCCAAGGAGCACCAGGCGGCGCTTTGGCGCGGCCTGCAGGCCGGCAACCTGCAGACGACGGCAACCGATCATTGCTGCTTCTGTGCCCCGCAGAAAGCGGCCGGTCGCGACGATTTCCGCAAGATTCCGAATGGGACTGCGGGCGTCGAGAACCGCATGGAAGTGCTGTGGCACCACGGCGTGGGCACCGGGCGCCTGACCATGAATGAATTTGTGCGCGTGACCTCGACGAATGCCGCGCAGATTTTCAACATCTACCCGCGCAAGGGCAGCGTTTCGGTCGGCGCGGATGCGGACCTGGTTGTCTGGGATCCCGCTGCGACGAAGACCATCTCGGCGAAGACCCATCGCCAGAATATCGACTTCAATATCTTCGAAGGCATGTCGGTCAAGGGCTGTGCTTCGCATACCGTCAGCGCCGGCAAGGTCGTTTATGCCGATGGGGACCTGCGGGTCGAGCGGGGAGCAGGCCGTTACGTGAACCGGCCTCCATTCGCGCCGTACTACGATGCCGTGAAGAAGCAGTCCGAATTCGCGCGGCCGAGCGCCGTAAAGCGCCCGCGGCGCTGAGCCCATGGCCCGCCCGCAACCCGACGTGATCCCGGGCCGGTTGAGCGCCGCCGAAATCGAGCGGAATTTTTCGGATCTGCATCCGCCGCTCACGAAGTCCGAAGCGCTGATTGCGGCAGACCGCTGCTATTTCTGCTATGCGGCCCCGTGCACGACCGCCTGCCCGACCAGCATTGATATCCCACGCTTCATCCAGTCCATCAGGAGCGGCGACCTCGAGGGTGCGGCTCACACGATACTTTCCGAGAACATCATGGGCGGCATGTGCGCGCGGGTCTGCCCGACCGAGGTGCTGTGCGAGCAGGCCTGTGTCCGCAATGCGCACGAGGACAAGCCGGTCGATATCGGACTGTTGCAGCGCTATGCAACCGATCCGGTGTTTGCAACCGGAAAGCAGTTGTTCGCGCGGGCGGAATCCTCGGGCAAGCGCATTGCCGTGATCGGCGGCGGCCCGGCTGCCTTGTCCTGCGCCCACCGCCTGGCCTGCCTCGGTCATGCAGTCACGATCATGAGCCGTGATCGCAAGCTCGGCGGGCTCAATGAATTCGGAATCGCGGCCTACAAGACGGTTGACGATTTTGCCCAGCGCGAGGTTGCGTACATCCTCTCCATCGGCGGCATCGAAGTGCGCACCGGTGTCACGCTGGGCCGCGACCTGTCACTCGCCCAGTTGTGTCGCGCCTACGATGCGGTGTTTCTTGCTGTCGGGCTCGCTGGCGTGAACCAGCTGGGACTGGAATCGGAAGACCTGCCGGGTGTGATCGATGCCGTGAAGTACATCGCCGAATTGCGTCAGTCCCCCGACAAGACTCGATTGCCGGTCGGCCGGCGCATCGTCGTCATCGGCGGCGGCATGACTGCCATAGACGTTGCAGTGCAGAGCAAGCGCCTCGGTGCGGAAGACGTGACAATCGTTTACCGGCGCGGCCAGCAGCAAATGGGCGCCAGCCGGTTTGAACAGGACCTCGCCCAGCGCAGTGGCGTCCGCATCAAGCACTGGGCGCGGCCGGTGCGGCTGGTTGGCAAGGAACATGTGACGCGCATCGAATTCGAGTACACGCGCGAAGGGGCCGATGGCAAGCTGGAAGGGACGGGCGAGACCTTTGCCCTGAACGCGGACATCGTGTTCAAGGCGATCGGCCAGGAAGTAGCCTGGGACGAACTGGGCGCGGCCTCAGCGATTCTGCGCGTCACGGGCGGCCGCATTGCCGTGGACGCCAATCGCAAGACCACGATCGACAATGTCTGGGCCGGCGGCGACTGCGTTGCCGGCGGCCAGGACCTGACGGTGACCGCGGTGCAGGACGGCAAGCTGGCTGCACAAGCGATCGACGCTTACCTGAGATCGGGCGGGTGAAACAGTCATGAACAAACCCGTGCGTGGGAATGGCGGAGTCAATCTCGCTTCGGAATTCCTCGGCATCCAGTCGCCGAATCCATTCTGGCTTGCCTCCGCACCGCCAACAGACAAGGCTTACAACGTCAATCGCGCGTTCGAAGCCGGCTGGGGCGGCGCGGTGTGGAAGACGCTCGGCGAGGACCCGCCGATCGTCAATGTCAGCGGCCCTCGTTACGGCGCGCTGCACAGCAATGACCGGCGCGTGATCGGATTCAACAATGTCGAGCTGATCACCGACCGCCCACTCGCGACCAATCTGCAGGAGATCCGCCAGATCAAGCGGGACTGGCCCAATCGCGCGCTGATCGTCTCGGTCATGCTGCCGATGAATCGTGAAAGCTGGGCCAGGTACGTGCCCATGATCGAGGACACGGGCGCCGATGGGCTCGAGCTGAATTTCGGCTGCCCGCACGGCATGTCCGAACGCGGCATGGGTTCGGCGGTCGGCCAGGTGCCCGAATACATCAAGCAGGCCACGGAGTGGTGCAAGGAGTTCACGCGCGTACCGGTCATCATCAAGTTGACGCCAAACGTGACCAATATCCTCGGGCCCGCGCAAGCGGCGAAGGAGGGCGGTGCCGATGCGGTGTCGCTGATCAACACGCTCAATTCGATCATGCGCGTCGACTACGACAGCTTGACGATGTATCCGACCACCGACGGCATGGGCTCGCACGGCGGCTATTGCGGCCCTTCGGTCAAGCCGATTGCGCTCCACATGGTCGCGGAGATTGCGCGGAACAAGGAGACACGCGGCCTGCCGATCTCAGGGATAGGCGGGGTCACGGACTGGCGCGACGCTGTGGACTTCCTGGCACTCGGCGCCAGCAATGTCCAGGTCTGCACCGCGGCGATGGTCTACGGATTCAAGATCATCGATGACCTGGTCAGTGGCCTCAGCCATTTCCTGCGCGACAAGGGCATGGCAGGAGTTTCGGATCTCGTTGGTCGGGCGGTGCCCTCCGTGACGGACTGGCAGTACCTGAACCTGAATTACGTCGTGAAAGCGAGGATCGACCAGGATCTTTGCATCAAGTGCGGCCGCTGCCACATCGTCTGCGAGGACGCCGCGCATCAGGCGATCACCCACACGGTAAATGGCGAGCGCCGCTTCGAAGTCATCGACCAGGAATGTGTCGGCTGCAACCTGTGTGTCAGCGTCTGCCCGGTGCCGGACTGCATCACGATGGAACGACTGACTTCGGGTGTCGACGCCAGAACCGGGTGTCCTGTTGATAACAAGAAATCGGACTGGACGACGCACCCGAACAACCCGATGCGCCGGTAGGTAATCAGCGTGACGACCGACTACCTGGCCATGCTGCGGGTCGCAGTCGAGGAAGCCCGGCTGGGTTTGGCCGAGGGAGGCATCCCGATCGGCGCCGCATTATTCGACGGCGACGGCCGGCTGATCGGACGCGGCCACAACCGGCGGGTGCAGGAGGGCGACCCCTCGGTCCACGGCGAGACGGATGCCTTTCGCAAAGCCGGGCGGCAGCGTTCCTACCGGGACAAGATCATGGTGACGACGCTCGCGCCCTGCTGGTATTGCAGCGGCCTGGTGCGCCAGTTCAACATCGGGACCGTCGTGGTCGGCGAATCGGTCAATTTCGGCGGGGGCCTGGCCTGGCTGCGGGAAAACGGCATCAAAGTGGTGGACCTGCAATCGGCCGAGTGCATTGCGATGCTCGGCGAGTACATCCGCGCCAACCCCCATGTCTGGAACGAGGACATCGGTGAGGAGTAACCACTCTACCGGCAAGTGGATTATGATCAGTCGCATCATTCATGGGGGAGTCGAATGAACAAGAAGAATCTGGCGCTGATCATCAGTGCCATGCCTTTGGGCGCGATCGGTGTCAGTCAGGTTGCAGCTGCAGCGGAAGGGTCGACTTCGGTTTTCGAACCGGTCATCGTCACCGCGCAGAAGCGCGAGCAGAGCATCTATGACGTGCCGGTCGCGATCAGCGCGTTCAATGCGGACATGATCGAAAGACAGGGCATCACGAACTTGACGGATATCGGCAAGTTCGTGCCGAACCTGAATGTCACCGAATTCTCGGCGGGGCATACTTCATCGGCCAATCCATTCATCCGCGGCATCGGCCTGCAGGACCACCTGATCACGACGGATCCGGGTGTCGGCGTTTATGTGGACGGCGTCTATCTGGGACGCCAGGTCGGCCAGAACTGGAATCTTGCCAACATCGAGCGCGTCGAAGTGCTGCGCGGACCGCAGGGTACGCTCTACGGCCGCAATTCGATCGGCGGCGCCATCAACATCATCACGCGCAAGCCGGGCGACGAAGAGGGCGGGAAAGTGTCGTTGACTGCCGGCAGCCGCGGACGCCTGAACGGCGAGCTGTACACCAACATGCGGCTTTCTGACCAGTTTGCGATGTCATTGACCGGGGCTTTCCAGCGCCGCGACGGAATCGGGGAGTTCGTGAATATTGCAAATCCGAGGAAGGAGGTCGGTGAACTTCAGGACATCTCGGCGCGCATTGCGATGTTGTGGACACCGAATGACCGCCTGTCCTTCCTGCTCACCGCGGACGGCAACGAGGGCGACAATGGTCTGAGGCCGTACGATTCTTTGTTTGATGAGCTGGGTGCCGCCTGTCGAGCGAATCCTCCACAGCCCCCGGCGACCTGCCTTGCTGCCAACGGCGGCGTTTACAATGCAGGCTATCGCAATTCCGACGGGGCGAGTAATCCATACGACAACAACACGGGCCAGGCCGAACAGATCGCGGTAACGAACCAGGCCCATGGCGTTGCGCTGACGATGGAATACGAGTTCTCGGACAGCCTCAACGTCAAGCTGCTGACCAGCGACCGCCATTCCGAGTATTCCTCCGGCCTGGATGATGATGGTTTTCTCGACGATTTCCTGTCATTTCCCGAAGACGGCGAAGCCGACCAGACTTCCGTCGAGTTGCAGTTCAGCGGCAAGTCCGGTGCCTGGGATTACGTGGCGGGCCTGTACTACTTCGAGGAGGAGGGCCAGAACGTCCAGGTTCCAAACGTGTTCCTCGGCGGCGTGGGCACTTTCCTGCTCCAGCAGAAGATGCATAGTGAGGCGGGCTACGCCAATGTTGGATACTCGGTTTCCGACGCGTTACGGCTGTCGGCGGGCGTTCGCTACACGCAGGACAACAAGAAGGCCGGCACCATCATCAATGTCATTCCCGGTGTTTTCCCCGACGGCCTGCTGAACGAGACCTCGCAGCGCGACTGGTCGGAAATCAGCTGGGATACCTCGGCCTCGTACAAATTCAATGACCGGATGACCCTCTATGGAACGATCCAGAGCGGCTACCAGTCCGGGCAATTCCCGCCACGGCCGTATTGCCTGTTTGGGTCGATCCTTGCCGTCAACCCGCCAGCTCCGTTCACCTTGGACCCCAACAACTGCTTCGAGGCCAACGACAACGTCACGGCGTTGAACTACGAGGTGGGCCTGAAGGGACAGCCGCTGGATAACCTCGAGATGAGCATCTCTGTCTTCTACACGGACTACAAAGACCTGCCCTATCAGGTGAGCACGACAGCCGGCGGCGGCGGTTTCAATACGACGAACATTATCGTGGATCAGACGTCGCAGGGCATCGAGTGGGAAAGCACGTGGGCGGCAACCGACAACTTCCGTCTCCAGGCGACGCTCGGCTATATCGACGCCAACGTGCACGACCCGAACCCGGCTGCGGTCGCCCCGCTGACTCCTGAGCTCACCGCATCCGTGAGCCCCGAGTTCACGATTCCGGCGGGCAACGGAGAGGTGACGATGCGGGCGGACTGGTCGTACCGGGACAAGATGTACGGCGAGCCCAGCTCCGATCCGGGCCGGTTCACCTTCATCGACAGCCGCGACCTGATCAACTTCGACATCAGCTACCGGCCCAACGACGGCGACTGGACCGTTGCGGCCTATGGCCGGAATGTCACGGATGAACGTTACGACAACGCCCGGCTGAATACCGGAGACTACGTGCTGGTCATACTGAGCAATGACGCCAGCGAATTCGGAGTCCGTTTCACCAAGGACTTCTGATTCAGGACTCGACGATCGAAAAACGGGGGCCAGGAGTTTTCTCCCGGCCCTTTTTTCATCGCTTGGCGCTTTGAGAGCCGGTCAGGTGCACGAACAGGCCGATCACGGCCATTGCCCATACGATCACGGCACTCGAGGGGAGGTCCGTGACGACCGAGGCAGCGAGGCCCACGACGTAGCTCCCGATCGCAAGCGCGTAGCCGAGTGCAAGTTGCCACTTGCCGGAATGGCGATAGGTCGCGACTGCCGGCACGATCAGCGTCGTGAACACGAGATAGACGCCAACAAGCTGCACCGACGCCGTGACCACCATGGCGAACAGCACGTAGAAGCCGACACGGCCGATCCGCTCGCGCCACAGGAACCACACGACACAAAATAATGCGGTGAGCATGGCGGTGCGGATCAGGTGATCCGTGGAAACCCAGAGAATCTGGCCTGCGAGCAGGTCCTTCAGATTCTCGCCACCGTGTGGATCATTTGCGAGCAGCAGGATCTGCGCTGTCGATGCCAGCACGAAGAGAATCCCGATCAGCGCTTCCTGGGCTTCTGGCCGTTTGCGCTCGGTCCAGGTCAGCAGCAATGCGCCCGCGAGCGCAGCCGCCCCTGCGGCCACCTGTCCGCTCCAGCCTTCGATCGGCAGGCCAAAGTGGCTTGCCGCGATGACGCCGAGCCCGGCGACCTGGGCGATCGCGAGATCGATGAACACGATGCCGCGCGCCAGCACCTGCTGGCCCAGTGGCACATGCGAGATCGCAACCAGCAGGCCCGCGATCAACGCCGGCCACATGATGCTCAGATCCGTGGTGAAGAGACTCATTGGATTACCGTCCGCAACCGGTTGATGGTGTCGTCGAAGAGCCCGAAGAGATCTTTCGCCTCGGCTGTGCCTCCGACCGAGAATGGCAAGGTCACGACCGGCACATGAACCCGCTCAGAGAGCCAGTTGGCCGCCTTGGCGTCGTTGTAGGCATTCAGCAGGATCAGCTTTGGTGGCGACGCTGTAAGTGTCGACACCAGCTGACCCAGGTAACCGGCGCTCGGCGGCACGCCGGGCTTCGGCTCGATCGCAGCGACTTCCCGCAGTCCGAGCCAATGGCAGAGATACACCTGGTCGCGGTGCATGACGACAACCGGAAGCCCCTTTAGCGGCGCAGCCTTTGCTTCCCAGCGCGCGATTGCCTGTGCCCAGCGGGTATCGAAATCGCTGCCGCGCTTCTGGTAGTACTCCGCATTCCCCGCGTCGAGCATGGCGAGCCTTGAGGTAAGCGCCTTCGCAACCACCGCGATGTTGTGCGGATCGAGTTGCAGGTGTGGATTGCCCTGCGGATGAATATCGCCCAGGGAGCGATCAAGCCGCGTGGGAACTTCCAGCAGGTTCAGCCCTGCCGCGGCCTCGAAGTAGCCCGGAGACCCGGGTTGGATGCGGGGATTGCCTGACTCCTGCACGAGAATCGGCAGCCACCCGATCTCGAGTTCCGCGCCTGTCGCAAATACGAGATCGGCGGTGCGTGCGCGGGCGACGAGGCTCGGCTTGGCATCGACACGATGGACGTCCTGCAGGGCGGTGGTGGCAACGTAAACACTGACCCGATCGCCACCGAGCTCGGTCGCGAGTGCGCCCCAGTCGGAGGTTGTAGCCAGTATCTTCACGGTGGCTTGCGCGGGTCCGCAGGCCAGGATGATGAGCAGCGCCATGGCGCCGCGAATGCTTTCTTTCATGATTGCGGGTCCTAATATTTGTGGGCGCCGTGTGCGCCGATGCCGTAGAGGTATTGCAGCCGAAATTGCCGGTCATATTGGCCATCGGCGCGAGCGTCATCCCAGGCGTATTGCGCCCGAAGTCTCGAGAATTCGCTCGGGCTCCAGTCGAACATCACCGAAATTCGATCCGGGTCGGCGGCCAGCAGTATCGGAAATGCCTCTGGCGGCAGAACGCCATCGTCCACGAGGGCGATGCGCGGTGAGCCCGAATCGAGCGAGTCATAGCGCACGCCGATACGCCAGCGTGGCCGGAACTGGAACACGCTCTGTAGATACCAGCCGGACTGTTCGCTTCGATAGGCATCGCTCAGAGCCAGGCCCTCTGCATCAAATGTGAGTTCACCTTCCTCGCGGCGACTCAGGTATTCCGCCTGCACTTTCAACTGTTGATAAGCGGAATTACCTGTTGGCGCCCACTTGAGGACCGCATCCACTCCCCAGGTGCGCGACTTACCCGTGAAGGAGTTCAGTACGGGCATGTCGAACTCGTTGACGTCCTCGAACGGGCGATCCTCCGCCTGCAATTCGAGCCAGGAGGCGCCTGCGCGCCAACTCGCGGATGCGCCGAGATCGCCGCCGACATGGGCAAAGAGCGCCGTGCCGTTGAAGCCATTGCGGCTGAGGCGCGTGCCCGGAAAGGCCTGGCCATTGCCGGTCTCGGCTCCGATCTCGACAAAGAGATCGGTGGGCGCGAGCCATTTGAGCTGCACGCCATCCTGCGCAAGCTGATTGCCCATGAATGCCTGGTAGACGAGCGGCTGATCGGCGAAGTCCCAGGCGTGTGAATGGACTTCATTCAGGTAGCCAATGCCGGAGAAGAATCGCCCGCCCTTGACGGTGAAGCCGGAAGGCAGGGAGGTTGTGCGAAAGTAGGCCTCCTCGATCCCGATTTCGTCCTCACCCGTGATCGCGGCCGTCATCGTCGCAGAAAAATACGGGTCGACACTTGCGCTGAGCGTGAGTTCGGACTCTCCGAGGTTGAAGCTTCGCGCGCCTGGGCCTGCCTCGCTGCCGCTCGGGATGAACCCGGCCATGCGCCAGGTACCCGGGTCCTGCGACACGTCCGCATAGTTGCCGGCGAGGATCAACGAGATCGCCGGATTGAATGCCGACGCGGCGGATCGCGAATCACCTGCCGGCGACGGCTGCTGGGCAACCGGTGCAGCCATTGGCGCAGGAGCGGACTCGAGTTGGTCGATTCGCGCCTCCAGCGCGCCCACGCGCGTCGCGTAGTCGTCCTTCAGGTTCTGCAACTCGGCGCGCAGCGCCGCCACGTCATCCGTGGCTTCGGCGAACGCAGAAGGCACGATACCGGCAAGCGCAATGAGCGCCGCAACGGGCAATATCCTCGTCATGGAAAGGTCCTCCTCTCAAGTCAACGGGCACGGTCGCGCAAGCGCGCGCCGTGTGGTCATTGGCCTAGAGGAGTGGGGGCGGTGCCCGGGGCTGAAATGCGGGGAAAGGAGAG
>Ga0315297_10000969_pt1 | contig 17384 bp, 8 predicted proteins | sample YL17G15_0_MG_FD_203628 | JGI IMG/M metagenome (GOLD analysis project Ga0315297, IMG submission 203628) | Sediment microbial communities from Yellowstone Lake, YNP, Wyoming, USA - YL17G15_0 | ecosystem: Environmental > Aquatic > Freshwater > Lake > Sediment | place: USA: Wyoming | collected... | reverse complement strand
CAACCTGCCGGGCAAGGGCTTTTATGGGATCATAGCGTGGTTCGAACGCTGTCGCGATCGTGGAGTACCATCTCCTTCCAGCATCGAAGAGCATTTCAGCCTCTACAAGACGGTAGAGCGTTGTGTGGAGGGATGCCGGCGGAATCTTTCGGTCGCTTCGAAGCCTGTTTCTCAATCCTTGGACGCTTGCGTATTTTGCATGATTGAGAGCCTGGAGGATTGCGTTTTTGAGCGTCTTTGTGATGGTTACCTCATGTATGATTAAGGCACATTCGAATATATGTGCCGTAATTATACAACAATTATTGGATTGTTACAACTACCAGGCAGGCGGGGTGCGGCGTATCAATGGTCCGTTCGCGGTCGACATTTTGATCCGACAAATCAGGGAAATGCTGGAATAAGTGTCATCGGCCAAGCGTCAACTCAAGCAGTAAGCACGCATTTTCAGGGTGTACGAAGATCCCTTTAGGGCTACTGCCAAACTTTCCCACGAGCGTTTCACAGCGAGTGGTTGAAAGTTTGAGCATCCCGCCGTTTTTTGGCGGGAAGCGAATTTCCGATCTCCGATGTGGAAGATAGAAGAGGAGGTCGGACCAATCATAGGCTGTGCAGTCTGGAATTAGAAGAGGCAATTCCGACCATCGGGATTGCCTCCTTTTTTTCCCTCGTCATATTCTGGCGCAACATTTGTCGCTCCCATTGCAGACACAGCGGTTTCATCTTACTCTCCATCCAGATGCCACCAGAATGTAAAAGTTCTTTGCGAAATCCAGCGGAGTCTTGAATGACAATCTCAGCGATTGGACTTTGCATCGCTTGATGCATCAGACTTCGGATCTCGGCGCACTCAACAAAAAACCCCCGCGATTGCAGGGGTTTCATGTTCATGATCGTCTGGCAGCCAACGAAACTTGCAGTGTTTCTCGCCTTTCAACCATCAATCATAAATCAGCGATCATCATCGTCAGAAATTCAGCTCCATCCCCAGTCTTGCCGACATCGGCGGCTGGAACGCGATGGGCTGATTGAACGTCGCGTTCAGAGCGTTCGGGTCGCTCGTGTCTGATCCCCAGTAGTGCATCTGGTCGAAATCAACCGCCTTCTTCTGGCTGAAGATATGCAGCACATCCAGTATCACTCGGGGATGCCATGATGTGTTCAAGTCCCCGGCAAGATCGTAGACGAACCGGAGGTTGGCGTCCCAAATAGCAGGCGTCCTGCCGGCGGAGCCACGCGGTTGGAGAAAGACTGGCCATCCACCGTCGGAAATGGAGGTTGTGCCGAGGTCATTCAGGGGAGTCCCGCTCGTCCAGTAGCCTGATGCTCCAACGGTCAAGCCGATAGAGAACGGATACGAACACGAGAATTTAAATGCGTGGGTCCTGTCATCGGGGAGCAATCCCGTTGAGTTTTTCATCATCTCAGGCGAATCAAAGCCGAGATTGCCGTTGGGCCACATTTCCATTCCTCCCATCGTCCAACCGGAGAATGTAATCTCAGAGAGTCCTTCATAGTTGCCGTAGTTTCTCGAGAGGACGTAGGAAACCTGCAAGCTGAGCCCTGTCGGATCATTCTGCTCGAGCGTAAGCTCAAGGGAAGCATACTCCCGTTTGGCTCTCGGATATTCCTCGAGAGGATAAGAACCCGGGTTTCCGTACACAGACGAAGATGCGAGGGAGGGCGGCGAAGGAAGGTTTCTCATTCCGCTGGTGACAGCGTCTCCAAGATTCCGATAAACTACTCGTGCACCAGCTTTGAGGAATGAGGTGAGCGCGCGTTCATAGCCCAGTGTGAACTCGTCATAGTACTGACCTTCGAGGTCTTTGATATTCGCTATCCCGTTGCCTCCAAAGCGCACAACATATACAGGATCGCCCTTGTTAACCCTGGGATCCTGCAGATAATAGTTGTCCGATCCCAATCCTCCTACGTGTACAAGGGTCGACAGACTCAGGCTCAACGGCTGATAGAAGCGACCCGCTGAGGCGGTGATCCGCTGAGAACCGATCATGCCAGGCTGATAGATGATCCCCAAGCGAGGTCCAAGGGCTTTTGTGATTTCCTGCCTAAGACCCCCGTCTGATGCATACATGAACTGTGGATCCCAACGACATCCGACGTTGAACGTCATCCGTTCAGATAACCGCCAGGAATCCTGCAAGAAAACCCACGGGTTACGCATCGAGATATTCCCCGAGAAATCTCTGAACTGATGGAGCCATGGTACGACTGTGTCCGGACCTTGAAAGTATGCGTGGAATAACCATTCCCAGTTCTTTATGGCATCATACGAGACGCCAGAATATCCGATACCGGCCTTAAGTGTGTGGGCATCAAGCGTCATTGTACCACGGAGTCCGCCATGGAGCGTAACTTCTTTATCATATGTATACTGTAATGTGCCCGATTGGGTGCCGGAAAGATAGTCGGTGAAAAGATAAGGCTCTGATTGAGCGACGGGTTTGTATTCTGCACTCCTGCGGGCATATGAGACCGTCGATTCAAGCAGCAAGTTCTGACTCATGATGTGGGTTCCACCCAGCACAATGCTCGTGCTGCTCTTGGTGATGTCCGAGAGCCAGCAATTCAGATCAAGCACAGGCCAAGGGAATGCCATTCCACCGTTGCGAAAATCCACGCCCACACCGCGCCGAACAGAAGGGTCACCAACGGCTGAAAGAGTTAACAGGTTTGATTCATTCACGTTCCAGCTTAGCTTCGCCGCAAACATGTGTGTTGTTGCACGGTCTTCCTGATTTGCCTGACCCAGCACCGGGACATCTTCTCTTTGAAATTTCGGATTGTATGCCAGGAAATACCAAAGTTGATCTGTGACAACGGGCCCTCCCAAGCCAACACCGACATCGTACTCCGTAAAACTCCCGCTTGGTGGCTTGCCGACGGACAATCGCGGACTTCCACTAAAACGGTTGTTTGTAAAACAGCCAAATGCTTGTCCGTGCATCTCATTTCCACCGGAGTAAGTGATAGCGTTGACCACACCTCCCAGAGCGCTTGAGTATTCGGCCTCATATGCTCCGCTTCGCACCTCTACCTCACGAACGAAATTGTAAGGAAGCTGCGTCCCCGAAATTCCCCTGTACGGATCCGTGGCATCTGTCCCATCGATGAAAAACCGGTTTTCGACCCCGGTCGCCCCGGCAATGTTTATTCCATCACCGTAGAAGCTCGGGGAAGACTGAGGAGCAAGCTGCATCATGGTGAGGTAACTGCGGTCGATCGGGAGATTTCTAAATCTTGAATCGGTAAGGTTCACACCCGTCACCGTCGATCGGGGATCAATGAGCGGCCTGGCTGACGTAGCGACAACGCCTTCAAGTTCGATCCTGCGCTCTCTCAGCACAATCTCTCCCGCATTTGTCGTACGACCGAGGAAGATCCGGATATTGTCCAGCGTAACAGGCACACCGCCGATGTGTGAGATCTTCACAGAGTAGCTTCCCGGTGGCAGTGCAGGCAATCGGAAGTGACCGAGCTCATCAGAGATGCCGCCCCGCGTTCCCTGCAGTGCATCCGAAGCGACTTGTACGTTTGCCCCAACAACTGCGGCGCCCGTGGTATCAACGACTCGTCCCTCGAGATTTCCGGTTGTGCTTTGAGCAAGGGCGGTATAGGGAACCGCAAGCATCAGGAGTACCACCGTTATGTGTTTCATTTGAACACTCCAATCTCGGCTGGATAGACTTCGATCATTTGTTCACCGGTCCGACATAGCGATCGAACCAGGCAAGAGTTTCCTTGATGATAACATTTCTCTCCGGCAGATGGGATACCGGGTACACTTTCATCTGCTTGTCCTGAGCCGGCGTGCCTAAGAGCTTATACATCGGTTCATGTGAATCCTCGTGGGATAATGACGGGTCATATTGACCCACCAACATCAATGTGGGAATCTTCACGCGAGGCAAGTAATTGAGTTGACACGCCTCGGGACGTCCGCAGGGATCGAATCCCGCACCGAGCAGAACGCTGGCCTTAAGGCGCTCCTCCACAGCCGGAACGATGCCTCCGATCATCCCACCCCAGCTAATACCGTAGAATGCAATCTTTCGTCTGTCGATTTCCTCACGGGTCTCGAGATAGTCCACTGACCTTTTGAGATCTTTGACCACCTTGATGAGATACTCAGTGTAGTGTCGCAGTCCTGCTTCCGGGTTGGCATGAACAAGCATATACGTTTCATCCGGGCGCTCGAATGACCCTTTGTAGACAGGGAACAAAACAGCCCGTCCATTCTTCACAAGGAATGAAAGGAACATCGGAAATTCCCAGAAGTGTTCAATATCCTGGCTGGATGAACGAGACATTGCACTGGCGGTGGGAAAGTAGATCACCGTCTGGTACGGAGGAGACGTATTCTTCGGGAGGAAGAGATAAGCCGCAAACCGCTCATGCCCGTACGCGGCATCCAGCGTGATCTTCTCCAGAATCCAGCCTTCGGGATTTTCCTCTTTTGATTCCACGCGGGCATTCAATGGCGTTATGTCGTACGAGAATTGTTCTTTATAGACCTGAAATATTGCATCTGGGACCGGTTTTGCCTTGTGAACATCGATCTGTTCGTACAACTTCACAAATCGAAAGGCCGCGTCAGGCACTGTTTCCGGTCTGGGGTACAACGCGCATCGGAACCCATGCTCAAGAGAACGATCCATGGGGGGACGTTGAGATCCATTATAGAGTGCGAAGATGTTGTCATTCCATGCTCCTCCCAGAATTGATCGTCCTTTCGGGAATTCGTTCCAGCACCATTCCCGAACATTGCCCCCCATATCGAATGCCCCGTATGCAGTAATGCCCGGATACGTACCTACCCGGGCTGGACCCTTCCCATCAAAATTGCTGACCTTCGTGACTTCACCGGCGAAGAGCTGTGCCCCGTCCGTAAACATTGTATATGCGCCCTGGGCCACATTCCAATGGTAACTCGTCGGGAGGTTTTTCCCCACAAATTCCGCGTACGCAGCCGCCTCATACCAACTAACTCCGGAGACAGGATAGTCCCCCTGACCCTCAGGGAAGTCCCCTCCCTGCCAGGATGAGGGAGCGCGTTGGCCGGTGTGGTCAACGAACTTGTTCATCGCTTGCTCCCACGTCAGATCTCTGCCGTTCTCGCTAAACTTGTGCCTCCAGTACTTCTTGTCCTTGTATCCTCCTGCGGTTATGAATTGCTTGTACTGTTTGTTGGTGACCTCATACCTATCAATGAAGAAATCGTCCAGTTTCCCAACATCCGTATTTGTCGCCTGTACGCGCACCATGCCGGGCGGGAGAGTTCCATTTGTATCCAGAATCCTTACCAGATTTGCCGGGACGAGAGACATCATGCTGTCAAGGTCGAATGTTGAGGAGGCCGCAAGGACGGTCTCATAACCATCCTTCTCAAATTTCCATCGGATCACTGTGGCTGGCATCCGAATCTTTTGGAGCGGTGAGATGCCCAGAAATTTCCACTCGCTTTCGGGCGACCTGTATTCTTTTGAGTAAACTCGTGCACCCGGCGGGATCGTCGTAACGTTGATGGTTGCGGAACATTTTGAAAAGAGCTCAGCGAGCTTCGGATCATCCGATATGTACTTCTCGGCTTCCACAGCCGTGTCATAGGGCGCGGTGAGGTTGCGGTAGAAATCGTTCTCCGCAACCAGCCTCGCAACAGCAGGAAGAAAGACCTCTCTCGCCTGCTGAATCTTGGCCTGACGGTTGAAGAACCAAACAGTCAAAAGTACGATGCCGATAAGGCCTGTAAAAGCGGGGATCGCAATCTTCGGTGTCCGCGCCCATCGCAATACTGTTTTCATACTGAACGCTTCACCGCGGAGCGTCTCCTGATATGTCCGCAGATCGGCGAGCATTTCCCCTGCCGAAGGATAACGCGCGTCCGGCTTTTTCTCCAGAGCACGGTTGACTATGGCGAGGACCTCGGGGGCGAGATCTGGCACCTGTTTCTCTAGAGGTTCAGGTCGTTCATTCAGGATCAAATAGACCAGCGCCTGCTCATAGCCGCTTTCAAAGGGACGCTTTCCGCTGAGCAGCTCATATAATGTCACTCCCAGGGACCAGACATCTGATCGTGCATCGATCTCTTCTCCGCGAGCCTGCTCCGGTGACATGTACGCAACGGTGCCAAGCGTCGTCCCTGATTTCGTGTGTAGCGTACGACCCGAAACCTTCGCCAACCCGAAGTCGAGGATCTTCGCGACACCATCCTTTGTCACGATGATGTTTGCCGGCTTGATATCCCGGTGGACTATTCCTGCCTCGTGTGCCTTGGCCAATCCTTCAGCAACCTGGCAAATGAGATTGACGGCATCGACGAAGGGGAGTGCACCGTGTTCGATCTTCCTCTTGAGCGTTTCACCTTCGTAATATCCCATGACGATGAACGTTTGGCCATCGTGTTGGCCGATTTCATGAACGGTGCAGATGTTGGCGTGATCGAGTGCAGATGCCGCCTGCGCTTCATGAACGAAGCGTTCTTTGGCGTCGGGATCCCGGATGAGATCGTGTGGGAGAAACTTGAGAGCTACGAAACGGTCGAGGGTGAGATCCTGGGCCTTGTAGACAATGCCCATTCCCCCCTCTCCGAGTTTCTCGATGATCTTGTAATGAGATATAGTTTCGCCTAGCATGGCAATCGTCTCCATGTGGCAATGAGGTCAGTGGTGTTTCGAAGCGTGAGATCTCCGGGGAGGAGGGGTATCCGTTCGCTTCGAGTTGGACGGTGCTGAAGCGTTTTAACATAGCGAATGGCGCTGGGAATGTCAATCATTGTTGCGCACTCCTCTATTCTCGCCGGAAATCGTGTATGTTTGGACTGCATTTGAGAACGGGCAAGTTTATCTGCTATCATGGCATTTGTCCGCTCACTCTTTATGAATACGGGATCGGAGGATGATGTCTTCACTTGATCAACATCATTCTCTTCGTTTCAGCGAAATCTCTAGCGCGCAGCTGGTAGAAATATACTCCGCTCGGGAACTGCGTCGCATCCCAGCGAACAGTACACGTCCCGGGCTGCCGATGCTCATTCACGAGCATGGCGACCTCCCTGCCGAGCACGTCGAAGATTTTCACACTTACAGACCCGGAAATTGGAACCCGAAACTCTATGTTCGTGCTCGGGTTAAACGGATTTGGGTAGTTCTGCGACAGCGCGAACTCCTTAGGAAGGACATTTTGTTCGACAGAAGTCGCAGGAGTATACGTAACCGTCACTCGACTCGAATCTTTGTAGACTTTCACTCCGGGAATCGTCAACAAGTTGCCGTCGTAGACGAATGAGGACTGTTGCACAAGGATGTTGTTCCTCCGGACCTCCCAGTTGACCCTGGCACCGCGTGGGACGCTGAACGCCTGCAGTCTCCTGGGCGTCACGTCGGTCAATGCCGAATCGGGTGATGTATCGGGATTAAGATTGTAGTCCTTCAGCAGTAGAGTAATTGCCCATTTGTTTGTGACATCTATGATATTTTCATCCCAATCGAGGTGACCGTTGATGGAACCTGTGGCGTCGCCGTTCGAAGGAGTACCGTTTCCTGGGTTCTTATTGATCGAACAATTTGAGAAGGCCGGATACGAGAGATTGGTCCGGAAGCGGGTGAAGAATGAAAAGTTGGGGAAACTTGTTTTCCACGGATAATTGTCGAACACCTGATAGTGGTCAGCCGTACTCCAGAAATGAAAGCCTCCATGCCGGCAAGCATTCATCGAATCGTAGAACACGAGTTTCTCAGCCCAACCTGTATTGACGTCGTTCTTTCCGGAAAACGTGAACATGATGGGAAGTGAGTTCAAGCGGTTGGCACTGAGGAGGTAATTCACATTGAGCCTTTCTTCACGCCTCAGCCCCTCGCTTGTCATGAGGTTCGATTGCCGGCTTCCCCACAATGGATCCATCAAACCATCCTCAAACACGCTCATGTTGAACTCGGCGCCAAAGACAAACACCGCTGCGATCTTCTGTCGGAGCGCGAGCAAATTGAGCATCGTGCCCATGGCTCCCATCGAGTAGCCGGTCATGTACGTCCGCGTACTGTCGACAGGAAGGTTCCGGAGAGCCCAGCTGAAGATGTATTCTAGTTTTCTCGCGGTATAATTGCACAGGATTCCAGATGTCGGGATGGGATGCGTGTCTGCGAATACATCATAGTGTTCGTGATATCCATACGAGAAGGTGGTGCCTACGTCTCCCGGCAGCCATTCGTCAATGGTGACAACCCATTCATTGGGATCACCGGTCGTGCGCCACCCCCCCCACATCGCCAGGAAGTCGCCGCCACCCGGATGGAGCAAGATTGTGATCGGATGCGGCGAGACTGTACCCGACTTGACGACTGCAAAGTTGTAGGGAAATGTCGCGGCGGTTGTCATCTGCGGAAACATCGAAGAAGTGACCCTGCTGGCAAAGAGAACATACTTCTCGAAGGCTCTCCCATTGACTACTGAAATCCCTTGCCAAACCGGCTTAGGCATCATGACACTCTCGATCACTGGTGAAGCAAGGGAGTTTGAGCCGACGACGATGGTCGTATCTTCGAGATCCCCGAGTGTCGGAGTTATGGCATAATAGAATGAACCTGCTGCGGGTGAGGTGCCAACAATCAGTCCCTTGCTGCTGTCAAGAGGAGCCAAAGCCGAATCAATTTTCAGGTATGTTGTGCCCTGGAGGTTCGATACGCGTTGATTTCGACCGGAGTTATGCCCGACGTGTCCCAAGTTCAGAGCGAACGCAAGTTGGGATCCGCTCCGAATAGGATTCGGAGATCTGTACGCTGTGTACACAACGTGCTTCCTCGGCAGGTTGTCCCACGTGAGAAACACTTGGCCATCATGAAACGCCGCCTTGATGTTCGCCACGGGCTGAGTGTTTGCCTGTACTGATACACGAAGTGTATCATTCACACGGTCCAAATCGCCTGCGAGCGCCGTGAATGCCATGACAGTGTGCGTGCCGACGGCTGGAGTCCATCCCTCGAACGAGACTTGAGCGGTTGCATTGGGTGCAAGTCCTGCGACTGTCTTCGTTGATGTGTACCCATCCGGCGAAATGAACATTGTGACGGAAAAGGATTGAGGGCCCGTTCCCAGATTCTTCACCGTTGCCTTGGGAAACTGGGGAAAGGGCAATGTCGGGTTCAGGATGTCAATGGATTGAGCTGCGACATCAACAGAGAGCTGTGAACTTACCCGGCAATTGTCGATGTAGAGGCTGTTTGCGTATGCGCTCACAGCCCTGAAACGCACCCTGTTTGTGCCCGCGGGCAGGAGCAGACTTTTGGTCTTCCACTGGGCAGCCGTGGGCATAAAGAAATCCGCTGGCCGTGGTGCAGTTACCAACGATCCGGAGAGTCCACCGTCCATCGTGACCAATACCGTATAGGTTAACCCCGCATCCGTCGACGCTTCAACAACTAAGCGATCCACATGTGCAGATGATGCGGCACCATATGCGTAATCAAACAGCAGCGAATCACCTGCTTTGGACACCCCCATGGACGAGAGCACCAAGGATTGCGTAACTCCTTTGGGTGCATCCCAGAAGTCGAAAATTGCAGATCCGGAGCCTAACCCGTAGGCGCTCACCCCCTCGAAGCGCGCCCAGAAGTCGTCGCCTGTCGACTCCAGCATCCAGCCAGCCGGAGGGAATTGAAGGCCTTCGAAGTTCTCAAATGCAAACGAGAGAACGTTGTTGGTTTGATCTGGCTTCATGGCTGAATACTGTTGAGTTGGCGCGGGTTGGGTCTGCGCAACGGAGCACAGCGTAAAACAGAGCGTGGCGACAAAGCAGGCGAGTGCGGTTTTCATAACTCCTCCATTGAGTGGCAAGGCTTAAGCGCGGACGACGATGCTACACGGTGATGGCGGTTTTCACGCAAGAGGAAGACGGCACGGAGTGTTCTTCACCCCCCTCTGGGTGAGAGCACGATTCGAAGACCGTGCCTGATCACTCCTCAGGCTTTCAGCCCAAGTGCGACACTCAAGGCCCGTGCCTGAATTTCTTTAAGAAAAAAGGGGATTTTCAAGGGATTGGAGTGGATAGTCGCTCATGGTGAGCAACGGCTGCTCAGATTGTGCAGCCAGGGACGAGCCTCGTCACCCGGAGAGGCAATTGACCGGGGTCTCAAAGACGAGGTCCCAACCGAGGACATGTAGGGATGACCTGAGAGAGTGAATCGAAGATCCGAAGATCAATGAATGGCAGGAGAGTCTTTTTCCACCGGCTTCTCGAACCCAAATCTCTCCAGCCTTCTCTGAAACGTCATTCTGTCGATGCCGATCATCCGGGCAGCGTGAGAGACATTCCCTCCGGATTCAGCGAGAGCGATCCTCAGGAGTTCTTTCTCAATCACTTCGGAGACGTTGGGATTCGATTGGTCTGACAGTATCAACTCACGAAGAGCGGACACGAGCCGATCGGAGTTTACGACGTCCGTGTGCAAACTGAGCAACCGGATGTCATCTGCGGTGACTGATTTGTTTCGCACAAAGATCGAAATCCGCTCGACGGCGTTTCGCAGTTCTCGTACGTTCCCAGCCCACTGTCTGGACTTAAGAACCTCCAGCGCTTCGGAGTCGAAACTTTTGACCCCCGAGGAAAGCTCGTGGATCATGGCTTGTGCGAGAAGAGGGATATCCTCTTTTCTCTCGCGCAACGGAGGGAGAACGATGGGGACCACATTGAGTCTATGAAAGAGTGCTTCGCGAAATTCGCCCGTTTTCGCAGCTTCAGCGAGGTTTCTACTGCTTGCAGCGAGGAGACGTACATCAACACGAATGAGCTCAGAGGAGCCCACCCGGGAGAACTCCCTTTCCTCCAGCACACGCAAGAGCTTGGGCTGCAACCCGAGCGGCATTTCTGAAATCTCATCCAGGAAAAGCGTCCCGCCGTCAGCAAGCTCAAATTTCCCTCTTACCGTTGAGTTTGCTCCGGTGAAAGCCCCGCGTTCGTGTCCGAACAATTCAGACTCGAACAACTCGGCCGGAATGGCAGCGCAGTTGACGGCAACAAAGGGCTTCAGCGAACGGGGACTTTGATAGTGGAGTGCGCGCGCGGTCAATTCTTTCCCCGTCCCGGTTTCTCCGATGATCAGGACGTTGGCGGACGAAGGCGCCACCATAGCGATATCTTCTCGTACTTTCCTGATGCTTGCGCTCTCTCCTAGTATTCGGTGTGTGCTCTGCTCCTTGGCTAATGATTCTTTCAATTGCTCGACGTTTTTCTCGAGCGACTCGTGCACCTTGGCGCGCACAATGAACTGCGATGCCATGCTTGCCACGATCTGAGCAGCCCGAACCTCGTCAGGGCTGAACTTTCTTCCATCCCGGGAATTCACGTGATTGATCATCCCGATGACCATTCCGTCTGAGGTCAACGGGACGGCCATGGCCGCCCCGAGGTTACGCAACCGCTCCGGGGGATTGATGTACCCTGCCGTTGTAATGATGTCCTCAGCAACAAAGGCTTGTCGGCTCCGAAGGACGTAGCCGCCGACGATGACATTGATTCGATGATCGATCGGATCAAGCGTCGGAGCGCTGTTTCGGATGATCGTGTGTCCCTCATTGACATCCCCGCTCTCGAACAGAACGATAGCTCCCCTCTCCGACTGACAGAGAATAAGACTGCACTGGATGATTGCTTCCAGCGTCTGCGTTACTCCTGTCGTGTTGCTGAGTACCTGCGCCAGACGGTTCAGTTCTTCTAGTTCCTGAACACGTTTGTTGAGCTGCCGAACATCATCGTTCATCATTGAAGTGGCCTTTCAGGCGGGCTCACTGCAAGGTACTTGTCAACCGGTAGAGAGTCAATCGCCCTAGCCTGCAGTTCTCAAGAATGACCATCCGTCAGTCAGGATGTTCTGCCGCATTACGCCTCGCTTGAACGTCAGTTTCTGCTCGTCCGGCGCTTGGCCTTACAATGCTCGGGCGTTAGGCCAGCGGTCCAGAGCGCGAAGGGGCTTGTCCCCCGAAGCCGAGTCAAATAAATGGTGGAGGATTATGGGACTTTTCAACATATCGTCCTTAGTCAAGCTCTAGGTCGATCACGATGCACGCACTTTCAGGGTGCTCAAGGATCCCGTTAGGGCTACACCTTTTTGCCGATCGATTCTTCGGGATTTCCGACCGAGGCTTTCGTAGCATACAAGTTTTTGCTGACGTGACACCCGCACACCGCATTCCCTCTGCCCTTTCTTTCCTACGATGTCTGACAGAGTTGGCCCTGTCCTCTTAGGTACCACCCTCTCTTGAATCGCGACCTCATCTGGAGCTTGAGCAATCCGACTGCAGGCGCCCGCCTACGCTTGTGAATCAGCTTCGGCGGTCAGGCTTGATGCCGCCGTACGGGGAGGTGACGGATGGGTGTCTGCTCCAGGTTCCGTGTCAAACAAGAGCTGAAGTGCTCGGAAGCACTGTGATATTTCGTTCTATTTGGAATCGGTATCGCGGCGCGGAGGAGTGCAAAAGCAAATGGGGATCGCTTGCGGCAAGCGCTGCTAGATGCCCCATTTAATGTCGAAGAACAGAAATAGCCTAAGGATACAAGAATTTCGTGTTGCAAGCTTCGCAGAAGTCACCAAAATGTAACCGGTTACCCTCCCCTCAAAGAGAATCCCCTGATGAGCAGGGGATTTCTTGTCTAACTGAAGAAAGACTTGCCAAGATCTAGCTCCTTTGTCCTTCGGATTCAGCGAACCAATATCATCTTTTTCGTCTCCACGAATCCTCCTGCCTGCATTCGATAGAAGTAGATGCCGCTGGGGACTGTGGCATTCCAAGTTACTTGGTAGTAGCCCGCCTCCCTCCTCTCATTTACAAGCAACGCAACCTCTTGCCCAAGCGCGTTGAAGATCCTAAGTGTCACATTTGCCGTCTGTGGCAATGAGTAGTCAATCATCGTACTCGGGTTAAAGGGATTGGGGTAGTTTTGAGAAACTGAAAACACAGTTGGTATCTCAATACCCACCTTTTCTACTCCAGTCAATGTTCCGTTACCGCTCAGTCGTATCTTTACCAACGGTGTGGCTGAGTTGTTGCGCAAGAATAATGTATCGCCGAAGGCTCCTACACCCGTTGGCCTAAAAGTCACTCTGATATAGACCGGCATACTCACGACACTTGCACTCGTTTGATTGCTTGTGAACACCGAGGATTTGGTATAGATAGAATCTACGATTAAGGTACTCGTCGAGCTGTTCGACAATGAGATGGAGTCCACTTTCATTGCATTTTGTGCGACAGATCCAAATGCGATTGAAGTTCTGTTCAATGCAATTGTAGGAAATGATACCATCGTAGTGAATCTCGATATGCGAGAATATTCACCTGCTCCATCAGCACTTCTTGCATTTACTTTCCAAAAGTAGGTTGAACTAGGTAGTAGTGGCCCGATTTGTTTTGAAGGTGTTGTTACCGCCGAATCATTTATAATCAACTTGCTGAAAAGTGAATCCGTTGCTACCTGAAGGCCGTAGAATGTGGCCCCGCTTGTGGCGTTCCACCTCAGAATGGGATTGGCTGGCACAGCCGTCGAACGGTCCGCAGGATACTCAAGGATAGGTTGATATAGTGTCGTACCGCCACCGGTTGTTGTCTTCAATATCGTGCCATCCTCACCGGCGATCCATCCAGTTAGTGAATCAATGAAACAACTGGAATTAAACCTATGATCTTTTATTCTACTAGACTGAGTGCCCCAGTGCTCTCCCCCGTCGGTTGTTTTCATTATCACTCCAGCAGTCCCGACTATCCAACCTACATTGCTATTAACGAATCTTACCGACTGGAAGGATTGACTCGTTCCAGGGGATAGTGCTGTCCATTGATTCCCGCCATCGGTCGTTTTCACACACGTTCCTCTGTTGCCGACGGCCCATCCTGTTTGAGCGTTGGCGAAGAATATTGAACTCAGATCAACATAAGTACCATTGTCGGTAAGTTGTTCTTTCCAAGTTGAACCCCCATCGGTCGTCTTGACAATTTTCCTTCCAGAGCCCGCAGCCCAACCTGTCAAGGCATCTACAAAGTGTACTGCCTGAATGATGAATCCGCTGAGAGGTTGTTTGATCCACGTTGTTCCCCCATCCGTGGTTTTATAGATCCCGGCATCGCCAGCGATCCAGCCGGTTTGCGTATCTACAAAGTGGCATGAAAAGAAAGATTGGGAACTAATGTTTGATGTCTTGGTCCAATTTGCACCACCATCGGTCGTCTTCAACACATCTCCATACCCGCAAGATATCCATCCATTCATAGAGTTAACAAAATAGACCGATACCATCCCTTGGCTGTTTAGAACCTTCCTATTCCAGTTTGTTCCACCATCGGTTGTTTTTGTAACACAATCTTGAAGCACACCATTACGCACCTCACGGTATACAGACCAACCTGTTTGTGCATTTATGAAGAAAATGGATTTGATATCACCTGTGCTCCAGCTCGCCTGAGCATTCCACCCTGTTCCCGTCGAATACGTGAAGAATCTCCGGATTTCAGACCAATTGCTATTACCATTTTGGTACTGTACATATACGCGCCAGTAATAAGTCATGTTTTCGATAAGACCACCTAATGCAAAGATCGTATCGCTGATCGATTGGCTTACCTTTGTGGAAACAAAATCGTCTTTGTCAGAAACCTGCAAATAGTATGACGTTGCTCCAATAGCAGCATTCCATTTTAGCACTGGATTTGTGGATATCCCACTCGAACTATTTGCAGGTGATCTGAGAGTCGGAGGATATAGCATTACACCACCACCGTCCGTGGTGGTAAGAACCGTTCCAGAATCCCCTACAGCCCATCCCGACATTGCACTTAGAGGGTAGACTGAACAGAGATTTTTTGCTGTTCCACTTTTTTGCACTGCCCAGCTTGATCCGCCATCAGTCGTCTTAAGAATTAATCCTCCGGCTCCTACCACCCAACCTGTCTGTGCATCGACGAATCTAACAGACTGCAAGGTTACCAGGTTTCCAATTCCGATAGCGTCCCAGCTTGATCCTCCATTCGTAGTTTTTAGAACTCGTCCGTTTGCACCCACGGCCCAACCAACATTCGGGTCAATAAAGAAAACGGAACGTAGCGCCTCGGTTGTTTCGTTCGTTTGGAACGACCAATCTAAGCCACCGTTTGTTGATTTAGCGATATTTCCTCCCTCACCAACCATCCAACCGATCGATGAATTGACGAAAAAGATCGAATATGAATTCGAAGTATGGCCCGGTAGGGCAGATGTCCAATTCTTCCCACCATCAGTAGTCTTATACACCACCACTTTGAGAAGTGGCCAATCATCTCGACATATGGTCCAACCCGTGTTCGCATCAATAAAGAAGACATCATAGCAATGCCGGTAATTCATCGTGGAGAATTGCTGTGTCCAATTCAATCCGCCATCTGTTGTCTTAAGTATTTCTCTGTTCCATCCGACAGTCCAACCGACTTGAGAGTTCACAAAATGTACTGCCGTGAACGTTTGAGTCGTATCACTAAATAGACTCTGCCAGTTAGCGCCCCCATTGGTTGTCTTAAGAATACTGCCTTTGTAGCCAACCGAGATAGCTGTGCTCAAGTCGAACGCATATATATCATTGAGGTTCCTTGTCGTAGCCGGCTGGTTAGATAATGACCATCCGGTTTTCTGACAAAACAACACTTCGGCACAAAACGTTAACAAGCAGAGCAGCATCGTTGTTTTCATATTGCAACTCTCCCTATTTGTGCACTCATCTCAATGGCTATGCTTCGTAAGCCTTGTCGACGAAGCGGGCCTTGGCCTCAGGATCTCGGATCAATTCGGGAGGCAGAGACTTCAGCTCCACAACACGATGGAGCTTGAAGTCGTGGCCTTTGTACACCACTCCCATGCCGCCTTCATCGAGCTTCTCAAGAATGTGGAAGTGAGAGATTGTTTGTCCGATCATCGGCTGCTCCTGTTGGCGGGAACCGGGACTCTGAGAATGACGTCTACGGCGTTTCCACGGTATCGGTGGGTCGTTTCAGCACTACAAAGCTACAGTAGTTCGAACTGAAAGGCAAATGAGCGCCCAAAGGCTCTTTTCTCAGCTTGACAATCTGCTCACGCTGCGCTATCTTTGTATAATACAATTATATGAAAACCCAGACACGAGGAGAACACGCTATGTCCGCTGTCAAAATCGGCGCGAGCCGTCAGGTAGCCATTCCAAAGAAGATTCACGAGGAACTTCACCTCCGTGCAGGTGACTATCTAGAGATAGAGCTCCGGAACGGAACGCTTGTGCTAACTCCCAAGGCTCTTGTCGACAAGCATATTGAGAAACGACTATCCGAGGCTCTTGACGATGTTAAGAAGGGCCGCGTTCAAGGACCGTTTAGATCCGCTAAAGAGGTGGTGCAGTCCCTCCGGCGTTCCTCCAAAAGACCGAAAAGAAGCTGATGCGGCTTTTCTACACCGACCGTTTTGTCAAGAGCTATGAGCAAGCCCCGGTTGCAATTCAAGGAGCGTTTGACCGTCGAGTGGCCCTTTTGCTTGCGAATTTGCGCCACCCCTCCCTGAGAGCAAAGAAGTATGACGAGACACGAGGAATCTGGCAAGCGCGGGTAACCCGAGAATGGCGTTTCTACTTCACGATCGAGGGCGATACTTACTACCTTTTAGATATTATCTCACATCCAAAGTAGAACGCGGCGACCAAGAAGTCAACGCTTCGGTTTTCTTTTGAAACGAAGGCCTTTTCGACAACCCTCAGTTAGTTGAGCTCCAGAATGAGCATGATGCATGCATTTTCAGGGTGCACGAAGATCCCTTTAGGGCTACTTCCGAAACGACAAGAGTTAGCGAGTCCGAGAGGATGAAGCTAACTCTTTTGTCGTTTTGAGAATCCCGCCGTTGTCTGGCGGGAAGGAAATTGCCAATCGATTCTTCGGGATTTCCAACCGAGGCTTTCGTAGCATATAAGTTTTTATTGACGTGACACCCTCACGTCCGCACACCGCGTCACCTCTCCCCTTCCCTTCCCACGATGTCCGACAGAGTTGGTTCTCTCCTCCTACGTACAGTCCTCTCTTCAATAGTGACCTCATCTCGAGCTTAACCTCCAACAGAGTCGAGTAGCCGAGATTGAGATCGATGGACGAGTCGGCGCTTATCAGAGAATGAGACTAAGCGGCGCGGTTATTGCATCGCACCGATGTCCGGTGGCTGCATAACCCGTGACAGCCGCCGTTGTTCACGAGAGGTGGCAATTACGCCGAGACGATGGAGCTCCGCCTGCGTTTAAGAAACAACTTCGGCGGACAAGGAAGCGGAACGAAGTTGAGGCGAGCGAAAACCATCTCAACTATCAACTGGTAAGCAAGAAACGGAGTGTAGCACCGCG
>Ga0315297_10000968_pt1 | contig 17385 bp, 17 predicted proteins | sample YL17G15_0_MG_FD_203628 | JGI IMG/M metagenome (GOLD analysis project Ga0315297, IMG submission 203628) | Sediment microbial communities from Yellowstone Lake, YNP, Wyoming, USA - YL17G15_0 | ecosystem: Environmental > Aquatic > Freshwater > Lake > Sediment | place: USA: Wyoming | collected... | reverse complement strand
CCATCTTCTAATAACCGAGCCATTAAGTCGCTGGGATAAATTAGTTAAAAGAATACAAGAAACTAAAAAATAACATGGCACAAGTAATTGACCTGAGAAAACCAATTCCAAAAAAAGAAGAACCAAAAGAGCCAGAACAAGAACCAGAATCAATAAAAACCGAAACAAAAATGTCTGTTCCGGTTAAAATAGAATGGACTGCTCCGGAATTTGTTAAATACCAAAAAAGTAAAAATTGGTTTGTTTGGCTGATAATAATTTTTTCCGTAGTATTAATCATTGCTATTTTTTTGTTAAAAAACCTCTTATTTTCTATATTGCTGGTTTTTGCTGCTTTTACTATTTATATTTACGCCAAAAAAGAACCGCGAGAAATTAAATTTGTCGTCAGCGGAAAAGGCATTCAGATAGATAAGACCGTATATGAATTTGACGAACTGAAATCTTTCTGGATTTTTTACAACCCGCCGGAAGTGAAAGAAATAAGCGTCAGAGGCAAAAAAAAATTTATGCCCTATATTAAAATACCCTTGGGCGACCAGAATCCCGCCGAAATTAGAAGATTGCTTTTAAAATTTCTGCCCGAGAGAAGACACCAGGAATCAGTACTAGACGGCTGGGCAAGAAGAATTAGGTTTTAAGTCCCCATAGCTCAACGGATAGAGCACGGGTTTGCGGAACCCGGGATCGAGGTTCGATTCCTCGTGGGGGCACATATGAATTTAGATTTGGATACTCCCCTTTCCTGCCTTCCAAGAATCGGGAGAAGATATTTTAAAAAATTTCACAAGCTCGGATTGGATACGGTCCGGGATTTAATTTATTATTTCCCCTATCGCTATGATGATTTTTCTAATATTGTTCCAATTGCCAAATTAGGGCCTAGTAAAGCCGCAACAATTCAGGGAAAAATTTTAGACATAAAAAATATCAGAACTTTCAGAAAAAGAATGATTTTAACCGAGGCAATAGTTCAAGATAAAACCGGCGGGGTTAAAGCAATCTGGTTCAACCAGCCATATTTGGCAAAAATTCTGACAAAAAATCAACAAGTTAGTTTATCGGGAAAACTCAGCATTGGGCGCGGCAAGCATTACTTATCAAATCCCAGTTACGAAATAATCAAATTCGATAAATTTTTAACCCATACTGCCGGATTGATTCCGGTTTATCCGGAAACAGCGGGAATAACTTCCAGATTAATAAGATATGCCCTAAAACTCTGCCTGCCTGCCATAAATAAAGTGGAAGAATTTCTACCCGCCGATATTACCAAAGTTCAAAACCTTTTGCCCTTAAAAACAGCATTATATGAAATTCATTTTCCCAGAGCTAAAAGCTTGGCGGAAAAAGCTCGCTACCGTTTAACTTTTGACGAGCTTTTTTTGATCCAACTATCGGTAATTCGGCAAAAACGCGCGCTTCAAAAACAATTCGCAAAATCTATTCCATTTGATAAAACATTAATTCAATCGTTTGTAAAAAGCTTGCCCTTTAAACTTACCAATGGTCAAAAAATTGCCAGTTGGGATATTCTGCAGGATATTTCAAAATCAATTCCTATGAACCGCTTGTTAAATGGAGATGTTGGCTCGGGAAAAACTGTTGTGGCCGCAATTGCGGCCTTAGAAACAGCAAAAAACGGTTTGCAAGCAGCAATTATGGCGCCAACGGAAATTTTAGCCCAGCAACACTTCAAGGAATTTACTAAATTGTTTGAAAAATTCGATATAAAAATTGGTTTATTAACTGGAAGCAAAAAAACATTTTCTAAAGATACAGACATTGTAATTGGCACTCATGCCTTAATCCAAAAAGGAGTTGTGTTTCGCGATTTGGCCCTGGTTGTCATTGACGAGCAACATCGTTTCGGAGTTGAACAACGAGCCGCTCTTCAGAACCAAATCAAAGAAATTCCCGACAAAACCCCGGCCGCAATTCCCCATTTCCTGACCCTTACTGCCACCCCAATCCCCCGCACCTTAGCTTTAACTATTTATGGCGATTTGGATATTTCGCTATTAAAAGAAATGCCGAAAGGCAGGCAAAAAATTATTACTGAAATAGTTGCTCCAACTAACAGACAACAAGCCTATGAATTTCTTAGAGACCAAATTAAAAAAGGCCGACAAGCTTTTGTTATCTGCCCCTTGATAGAGGAGTCGGAAAAACTTGAAGTGAAATCGGTAACGCAAGAACATGAAAAACTTTCAAAAGAAATTTTTCCGGATTTAAAAATCGCCATGCTTCATGGAAGAATGAAACCAAAAGAAAAAGAAAAAATAATGGCTGATTTCTCCAACAAAAAAACCGATATTTTGGTTTCAACATCGGTTGTGGAAGTGGGAATTGACATGCCCAATGCAACGGTAATGATGATTGAGGGAGCAGACAGATTCGGCTTGGCCCAGCTTCATCAATTCAGGGGAAGAGTTGGCCGCGGAGAGCATCAATCTTATTGTTTTTTACTTACGGAAAGTTCCGCGAAAAATACAAGCGCCAGATTAAGAGCTATTTTAAAATGTGAAAATGGATTTGAATTAGCGGAAAAAGATTTGAAAATCAGAGGACCCGGCGAGCTTTATGGAATTAAACAATCCGGTTTGCCTGATTTGGCAATGGCTAATTTGGGAAATCTTCCCTTAGTCGAACAAACCCGCAAAGAAGCAAATAATCTACTCAACAAAGACCCGGAACTCAAATTCCATCCCCTGCTCCACAAAAAACTAACCCAACTCCACAAAACAGTTCATTTGGAGTAAAGCTCCAGCGTTTCCTCTGCCATTTTTTGCCAGGAATATTTTTTGACTTGTTCAAGGCCTTTTTCAATAAGTTTTTTTCGCAAGTTCTCGTCTGTGAGGGCTTTTTTTATTTTTTCTGCAATGTCATCAACGTCTAGAGGATCAAAATATAAAGCTGCATCACCTAAAATTTCCGGCAAAGAAGTGGCATTAGAAGAAACAACAGGCACTCCGCGCGCCATTGCTTCAAGCGGCGGCAAGCCAAATCCTTCGCATAATGACGGGAAAGCGAACAATGCGGCATTTTTATATAAATTATCCAGTTCTTCTTCGCTGACAAATTCAGTTATTAAAATTAATTCGTAATCCAAATTATGTTCTTTGACTAATTTTTCAAATGCCAAATTCAACCTCTTTAAATTTTTGTGAGGATAAGCATTGCCGACGTACAAAATATAGGGTTTTTCAGGTAATGCCTTCATAAATAACTTTTATTTTATCCGGATTAACACTATAATGCTTTAAAATTTCTTGTTTTGTATGTTCGGAAATCGCAATAATTTTTTCCGAATTCTTAATCGCATGCCTAAAAATAATTCTGTAAGCAAAATTTTTAAACGGGTAAAAAATTAAGTTTTTAAAACTTCTCCTAAAAGTTGGGAAGTGACGCAGGGTTAAATCGTGAATAGTAACCACGAATTTTCCCGACCCCGTAGAGCTTCGCCACGGGGCACAGTATAAAATCGGCACGTTAAAATGGGTAAAATGAACCAAATCCAGTTTATATTTTTTTAATTTTATTGGCAGAAATATCTGTTCTTTGATTCCGTACCATTTGTAATTTGCCAAAACTTTTTTGAAATTCGAGTTTTTAGGCTGATACTCATCAAAACTATCTTTTCTTAAAAAAATAAAATACTGGTTAACGGAATCAATTTTTTCTAAATTTCTAATTAAATTTTCCGTATATCTGCCAAATCCCTTGTCTTTTGGCCCAAAAAACCGCGCGTCAATACCTATTTTAAGTTGACTTTTTTCCATAGTTTTGCTAAGATGTAATGTCTGGTTCATTAATAACCAAAATATAAAAGGAGTTCTTGAAATGAATTTAAGATTAATTCTTCAAATTATTCCCGTTGTGCTTTCTCTTATAGGAATTATATTTAATATTCACAAAAAAAGAATTTGCTGGATAATATGGATGATTGGAAATTGCTTCTGGGTTTGGCTGTATATCCATACAAGAATCTATATACCAATTATTCTCTGTGTTATAAATTCCGGTATGAATATCTGGGGATATAAAAAATGGTCAAAGGAAATAAAAATGAAGGAGAAAAAATGAAAAAGTTTTTGATTGTTTTAATGACGTGTTTTTTGATAGTAAGCTGGGGATTAACTCAAAATCAAAAAAGAACAAAAGAAATCTATCGAGGGTCCAAAGATAGGCCGACTATAAAAATCTGGTTCTTCGATGACCCCGAACAGGGAACAAAAGGCTGGATGGCTCGAATGGTCGTATACGAAAACCTCGGTCAAGTTGGAGGCTTAGAATATCTTACTGAAAAACAACGTCAAGCTAAAGACACAATAATAGTTGAATTGCGACATTTATTTGACCCGAGTGAGCCAAATAAAGAAGTTGTTAGTTTATCAATATGTTCTGCCGACGAGTATGATGAAACAAATAAAATGCGGTGGTACCGTAGAATTAAGCTAACTGATGCAAACCTTGATGGCATTCCAGATAAAGGTAGTATGGGTTGCTTCCGCGATCCATATGAGACAAAATATCTACTTTTTCTTCATGAAATTACCGAGGGAGATGTTTCCTTCTTTAAACTATCAAAAAAACAATTTAACTACAAAAAAATCGAAAAAGAATTCCAAAAATGGTTAAAAGAAAACAAACAATAGGCCGAGAAATCGGCTTATTTTAATTTATAAAAAACATCTAAAACTTTTTGTGCGGTTTTTTCCCAATTAAATTTTTTCGCCTGTTTCAAACCTTTCTTTATTAAATTTTCCCTGAGTTCATGGTCTTCTAAAACTCTTCTTATTGCAAAAGACAGCTCGTCGGCATTATAGGGGTCAATCATAATTGCCCCGTCTCCTACCGCTTCAGATAAAGATGAGGTATTTGAAACAATGGTTGGCACTCCGCAAGCCATTGCTTCAAGAGGAGGAAAGCCAAACCCTTCAAAAAAACTTGGATAAACAAACGCGCTAGCCAAATTATAAAGATAGGGCTTATCTTTATCGTCAATTAGACCCGTAAAAATAATGTCGTCTTTAAATTGTGAATTATTAACTTTATCCAATATGTCTTTATAAAGCCAGCCCTTTGTTCCGGCAATAACCAATCTTAAATCGGTAAATATGTTTTCTTTCCTTCTCACTGCTCCTTCAAACCCCTTCCAGCTGATTTTATCTACCGGCGCCAAAAATTTTTCTTTTAAAATTTCAAAAGCGTTGATAAGCAAAATTAAATTCTTGCGCGGCTCAATAGTGCCAAAATACAGAATAAAACTTTCGGGTAGCCTGTATTTTTTTCTAACTTTCGTAAGTTTAAGGTTATCCTTCTCGACGGGCCTGAAATCCTCGCTGATTCCCAAATAAATTACGTCTATTTTTTTTGGATTAACTTTATAAATATCAACTAAATCTTCTTTGGTTGACTCTGAATCGGCCAAAATTTTATCGGCTTTTTTTGCCTGTGATTTCGGGAAGGTTAAAAAATGCCAAAGCTTTCTTGATTGGGAAAAAAAATGCGGGTGATGTTCAAAAGATAAATCATGAAAAGTAATCACTCGTTTGCAATTTTTGGGTAAAGAGACCGGTAAAAAATGAGGGCTGAAAAAAATATCTATGTCGCCCAAAAATTTATTTATTTTTGGCCATTTAAAAAACTGGCTAAAAAAATCTAAGGCACGATTGGGGATTTTTGATTCACATAATTCCACATTTGAAAGTTTAAGCCACGGATAATCCAGTTTCACTTTTTTAAAAGCATTATAAAATAATTTGTATTTTATTTCTGTGGCCTGCCTGCCGGTAGGCAGGTCCAACTCTAAAAGACGGGGCAAAAGATTTAAAACGTATTCTTCTATCCCTGTTCTCGTACCTCTTGCTAAAACTCTGATATCAATTCCTATAGTCATGGTAGGATTTTTCTACAAAATTTTTAATGTTTTTCTTGAATATTTCTTTATCAAATTTCATGGTGTGGGCGCGAATTGTTTGAGCGTCAAATTTTTCCGGATGAAAACGATTTATTGCTCCGATTAAAGAATCGACTGTTTGCTCGTTAAAAAATATTCCGGTTTCTCCGTCTTTAATACTTTCCAACGCCCCGCCGCCGCGATAGGCAATCACCGGCTTTCCGCAAGCCATTGCTTCAAGCGGAACAATGCCAAAATCTTCTTCCTGAGGAAAAATTAAAGCCAAGCAATTCTGATAATAATTCTTTAATTCCTCCCTATTGATTTCTCCTAAAAATTCTATATTCTTATTGGAAATTTTTTTTAGTTTTTTTACCTCCGGTCCGTCGCCAATAATTTTCAAAGGTTTGCCAAGCTCATTAAAGGCGCGAACAGCAATGTCAAAACGCTTATAAGCAAGTAACCGGCCAACCATTAAAAAATAACTCCCCCAACTCTTTGCGGGCGAAGGTAAAAAATTCTTGGTGTCTACCGGCGGATAAATAATTTCGGCATCTCGACTGTAATATTTTTTTATTCTCTTGGCAACAAAATTAGAATTACAAATAAATTTATCTACTCTTAGGGCCGCTTCTTTATCCCAGATCCGAATATAATTCATAAAAAACGGGATGAATCTTTTAATTATTTTTGGCAAACCGAATTCTTCAATATATTTATGACTGTCGTCCCAAGCATAACGAAGAGGCGTATGACAATAACAAATATGTAAAGTTTCGGGCTTGGTTATTATTCCTTTGGCAAAACTGGCAGAATCAGACAAAACTATATCATAATCTGAAAAATCAAATTGTTCTATGGCTATTGGCATAAGCAGCGGAAAAATTCTATGTTTTGATTTTGCAAAAGGAATTTTTTGTAAAAAAGAAGTCCGGATTTTTTTTCCGGAAAATGCTCCTTTCATCTTCTTGGAATCATAAATTAAGGTATAAATCGGAGCATCGGGAAAAATCTCGCAAAAAGCCTCAAGCACTCTTTCTGCTCCGCCAAATTGATTTAAATAATCATGAACTAAGGCAATTCTCATATGTTTAACAAGCGGATTTATCAATAAAAATTACTAAAATCGTTTTTAATAAAATATAAATATCTTTTTTGAGCGACCAATTTTCAATGTAATAAGTGTCCAATTTTACCTCTTCCTCAAAAGACAAATCGGAGCTTCCGCTTATTTGGGCCAATCCCGTCATTCCCGACTTTATAAATAAAACCCTTTTGTGATGTTTCGCATATTTTGCCACTTCGTCGGGCTGATGGGGCCTTGGGCCAACCAAGCTAATTTCTCCTTTCCAAACATTAATCAATTGGGGAAGTTCGTCAAGCCGAGTTTTCCTTAAGATTTTCCCAAATCTGGTTATTCTCGGATCTTGTTTCATTTTAAATAACGGACCTCCTTTTCTTTCGTTGTGCTCCAAATATTTTTTCTTTAGTTCTTCGGCGTTTTTCACCATAGAACGAAATTTATAAAGATAAAATTCTTTTCCCTGACTAACTCGTTTTAATTTTACAAAAATCGGACCCTCGGAATCTATTTTTATAATCGAGCCAACAACAAAAAAAACAGGGGAAAACAGAATCAATCCAATAAATGAACCAAAAATATCAACTGCTCTTTTGATGATTTTTCCCCAGCCGTCCAAGGGGGTTTTTTTTATTTCAATAAGCGGCACTCCGCCGAAAGTATCAATTTCAATATTGGTAGTTAATGTTTGAAAAAGATTAGGAATAAATTTAAACCCAACCCGATATTCGTCACAAAAGTCCAAAAGATCCAAAATTTCCTTTCTTTCATATTTGGGGCTGGCAAGGATAACCATTTCAACGCTGGGATTTTTAATTGCCCTTTTTATTTTTTCTATATCGAGTTCGGGAAAATGTCTAACTATTCTATAGCCCAAGCTGGGTTGTCGATGAATTTCATTGATGATATTCTCGCTCATGCCATCTCCTCCAATAACCAAAACATTGTAAATACCGATATTATATCTGCCTACCAAGTATCTCTGAACTTTTTTAACAAAAAAGCGGCCAGTGAAAACAAATAAAATAGATATTAACCAAGTCGCTAAAACAATAAATCTCGATTCAAATCCTCCTCCTTTCAAGAATATATAAACTATAATCGCCAATACCGCTGCCGAAGCGCTGATTATTACCTGAGAAAACTCTTCAAACAATCTTCGTGAGGCCTTTATCTTATAAAGACCGGACAGGGCAAAAATAATCAGAGCAAAAAAATCGGCAATAAGAAGAATGATTAAAAATCGAGAAAAAGGCAAATTCAGATTAAAAAGAACCGGCCTCCACCCAACAAGCAACGGGCTGGTTCTCAAAAAATAAGCAAATATTCCGGCAATAAACATCATCAAAAAATCAACCGGAACAAGTAGCGCCCCAAAAATAATTTCTGATTTTTTCATACTGCCTTAAGTATACAAAGAAATTTTCTACTAGACAAGCTTGACAAAGATTTATATTTTTGTTAATATAAAAATGTCCTAGTAAGTTGGGTGATTAGTCCCGCTTCTTCGCGGGACAGGAAAGTCCGAACACTCGTCCGATGAATATCGGACAGAAACCTAGCGGGTAACGCCCGTCGTCCACAAGGATAGGGATGCGAACAGAAACGAACCGGTTAAGTCCGGATGAAACGGCTAAATTCCTAGGTGAGTGCAAGAGCAAATCCGATAAAAATGTTCATGATTTTTATTGGTGAAAAGTAGCTCGCATGAGTCCTACGGTAACGTCGGACCTAGATAGATGATCACCGCTCCGATTTAGGTCGGAAAACAGAATTCGGCTTACAGACTTACTGGGACAATAAAAAACAGATGATCTTGTCATCTGTTTTTTATTCATAATTACAAACACTAAATTCCCGGCAGTCCCGCTTCTCTTTCCCCTTTAAAATCCATGGCGCGATTAACCAACTTATCTGCTTCACGATTTTCAACGCGCGGAATATATTTAAAAATAACTTTTCCAAAATCTATTTTCAAATTCCAAGTTTGAAGAAATAATGCTTCTATTTTTCGGTCTAAAATTTTATATTCTCCATTTAACTGCTTGGAAAGAAATTCACTGTCAGTTCTAATTTCTATCTCCGTATTTTTTGCTTTCTGTTTGCCAAAAAGCGCTTTTGCTTTTTGCAAAGCGAAAATAACTGCTTCATATTCGGCTTCGTTATTGGTGGCGCGGCCGATTTTTTGTCCGTATTCTTTAATCACTTTTCCTTTCTCGTCGGTAAAAATCACCCCGATTGCCGCAGGACCGGGATTTCCGCGCGAACCACCGTCGGTATAGATTATAATTTTCATATCTTTTTTAAATCAATAATTTTAAGTTGTAATTCGCTTGTTCCGTTCCAATTATCAACAGTTAACTCAAAAACAACATCCAATTCATCGTCTTCTTTTATCATATCACAAAAATCAGCCAAGCCAAACCCAATTGCTTGAAATCCCTTTGTGCGCTTTAAATACATTTTTAAATGATTGCAGCTATTTCCAACTTTTCTAAAATTAACTACTTTCAAATTTTTCATTAAAAATAATGGCTTGATGTTGCCTTCTCCAAATGGCGCAAATTTTTGAATCTCTTCATAAACATCGAAATTCAATTCTGCCGGATCGATTTCTAAATCAATATTTAAAACCGGCGCAAGGTCTTCTTCCTTGATTTCTTTTTCGGCGATTTCCAAAAGTTTTTTCTTAAATTTATCTAAATTTTTATTTAAAATTGTAAAACCAGCTGCTCCGGGATGCCCGCCATAATCTTCTAATAAATTATGACATTTTGAAATGGCTTCGATGATATTAAAAGATGCGATGCTTCGAGCCGAACCCTTGCTTTGGTTTTCCATTTTTTGAAAAATAATTGATGGTCGAAAATGTCTATCCGCTAATTGACCGGAGATTAAACCAACGATGCCAACTGGCCAATTACTGTCTCCCTCAAAAATTAATTTTTCTTCCCCGATTCTTTTTTCTACCTCGCCTACAATTCTCTCGGTTAATCTCTGCCTCTCTTGATTCTGCTCATTCAATCTTCTTGCCAATGCCCCTGCTTCATCTTGCAAATTTGTAGTTAACAGCTCATACGCAGTATTGGCATGATCCATTCTTCCGGCAGCATTAAGCCGAGGACCGATAATAAAACCTAAGGTGTGAGCATCTAGATTTGTCGTGAGAGCCTCTCGGTTAAAATCCGGTTTAATTCTGGCTATTTTCATTAATTCCTGAAGTCCCGGTCTTTTTGTCTGAGCCAACACCATTAGTCCATATTTAACCAAAGTTCTGTTTTCGCCCACAAGCGGCATACTATCGGTGACTGTTGCAATCGCCACCAAATCCAATAGCCATTTTTCGAATATTTCATGGTTTTTTGATTTTAACAGTAATGCCTGAGCCAGCTTGAAAGCCACTCCGGTTGCTGCTAATTCTTTAAAGGGATATGTTTCTCCTTTTTGACGAGGGTTAACAATTGAATAAGCGGAAGGATTTTTTTTGGGTGGCTCGTGATGATCGGTAACAATCACTTCGATTCCCAGCTTATTAGCCAATTTGATTTCTTCAAAGTCCGTAACTCCGCAGTCAACGGTGACGATTAATCCAGTTTTATTTTTAGCTACTTCCTCGACTGCTTTTAAATTTAAACCATATCCTTCTTTATTTCTGTCGGGAATATAAACACTGGGATTGTTTCCCAAAAACTTAAGGGTTTCACTTAAAATTGCTGAACCGCAAACGCCGTCGGCATCATAGTCGCCAAAAATAGTAATTTTTTCTTTATTCTTTATCGCTTCTTCGATTCTGTTTACTGATTTTTTCATTCCCAGCATTAAAAATGGATCATGCAAATCCTCGCCATAATCGGGATTAAAAAACTCATCAATTTGTTTCTGGGTTTTTAAACCTCTATCCCAAAGCAATTGAAGAGTTAGCTTAGAATATTCAGGAAACCGCTCCAAAAAATCTTTTGGCGGTTTCTCATTTATTTTCCAAATTTGATTCATTTCTTTAATGCTTCAATGCCGGGCAGGGTTTCATTGGCTAAATAATCGAGCATTGCGCCGCCGCCAGTTGAAACATATTTAAATTTTTTCTCCAGCCCCAATTTTCTTATGAAAACCACAGTATCGCCTCCGCCAACAATTGAATAAGCCCCACTTTCAGTAATTCCTTTTGCTATTGCCTCGGAACTTCTGTCAAAGGGTTTTTTCTCCACTAAACCAACCGGACCATTCCAAACAATCATTTTGGCTTCTCGGATTGATCTTAAAAATAGCTCTACGCTTTGAGGCCCAATATCAAAGATCGACTCATTTTCTTTTACGGCATTTATTCCCCTTACGGATATCTCTGAATTCTGACAAATAAAATCATTGGGAAGCTGAATTTTAGGATTTTCTAAATTTAATTTCTCAACAATTTTAAAAACATTTTTCTCAATAAACGACTTTCCCAAGCTAAGGCCCTTAGCGGCAAAAACTGTATTAACCAAGGCTCCGCCCAAAAGTAATTTATCGGCTTTTTCTAAAAACTTCTCAATAACGTTAATCTTGGTTGATACCTTTGCTCCGCCAATAATAACCACCAAAGGGCGTTTCGGTTTAAAAAGAACTTTGCTTAATTCCTCAACTTCTTTTTGGAGACAAAAGCCGGCTATTGATGGCAAAAACTTAGGAACCCCAACAATTGAAGCGTGCTTTCTATGAGAAACTCCGAACGCTTCATTAATATAAATATCTCCGAGCCTAGCTAAAGATTTTGCAAATTCCGCATCGTTTTCTTCCTCTTCTTTGTGAAATCTTAAGTTTTCCAAAAGTAAAATTTCACCCGGTTGCATTTCTTTTGTCCAATCTTCAATTTCTTTACCGATGCAATCTTTCGCTTTTACGATTGAATAATCGAGATACTCCAGAAGCCTATTCTGAATGACGTCCATTTTTAACTTCATTATAAATTTCCCTTCAGGATCGCCTAAATGAGACATCAGAATAACCTTAGCTCCTTTTTTTAACAAATATTCAATGGTTGGCAGGGCCTCTTTTATTCGAAAATCATCCGTAATCTTGCCGTCGTCATCCAAAGACAGATTAAAATCAACGCGCACTAAGACGCGTTTGTTTTTTACATTTATATCTTTTAAGCTCTTTAATTTAGACATTTTTTACTATATTTATAAATTCTTTAACATCTAAACTCGCTCCGCCAACCAGCAGTCCATCAAAGCCGGCTTCAGTATAATCTCTAGTAATCTTACTATTCACGCTACCGCCATATAAAATTTTATTATTAAACTTTCTTTTTATAAATTCTAAAACTTCTTTTGCTTTGTTCTTTGAACAAAAATCTCCAGTGCCAATTGCCCAAACAGGCTCATAAGCAATTATAATTTTGTCTCTATCTTTTTCTGATATGCCGTTTAAATCATGGGATAATTGATTTTCAACAACCAAATTTGCATCTTCTCCTTTTTTCTCGCCAATGCATAAAACCGGAATCAATCCCGCGCCTAACGCGGCTTTTAATTTTTTATTTATCGTTTCGTCTGTCTCATAAAAATATGTTCGTCTTTCTGAATGGCCAATTATCACATATTTAACTCCTAAATCTTTTAGCATTTTTGGCGAAACTTCGCCAGTATAAGGACCAGATTCTTCCCAGTGGCAATTTTGCGCGCCCAAGAATTTATAATTAAACTCTGTCAAATAAACAAAAGGCGGACAGATAACTGCTTTTGTCTTTTTCACATTATTAAAAAGCCTCTTGGCTTCAGCCAGGGTTTTTGGATTGCATTTCCAATTAGCTATAATCAACTTTTTCATATTTTTTTATTTCTTCTCATCTTTTTATATACAAAATAACAAACGCAAAAAATTAACAAAATTCCAATTAGCCAATCAAATTTTCTGAAATAAACGCTGACTGACTCCCAGTTTTTTCCTAAAAATAATCCGATATAAGAAAGTATTGCTGACCAGAACAAAGAACCGATAAAAGTATAAAAACAAAATTTCCCAAAACGCATTCTGGCAATACCGGCAGGGAGAGAAATAAAAGTTCTGATTACCGGCAAAAGCCTGGAGAAAAAAATGCTTACATTGCCGTATTTTTCAAAAAATCTCTGAGCCTTATCCAAATCATCTTTTCTTAAAAAGACATACCTGCCGTACTTTTCAATAAATGGCCTGCCCCCATAACTTCCTGCTCCGTAAGCGATTATCGAACCAACCAGATTCCCGACTGCCCCAAAAATTATAATTAATAATAAAGAAAATCTTCCCGTAGTCACCAAATAACCGGAAAATGGCATGATTATCTCGGAAGGAATGGGAAGGCAGGCGCTTTCTAATAGCATCAAGACGGTAATTCCCAAATAACCACCACCGGAAATAATCTTGATTATGAAAAAAACAAACCAAGCAAAAATATTGGTTATCATGTTATTTTATTTTTCTTAGAAAAGCGGCTGCTTTTTCCGGTTTCATGGTGCTAATTTCTATACCCACCCCCAGTTCAAAACCGGCCCAAATAGCTATCCTTGGTAAAATATTCAGGTGCCAATGATAATGTTCGTAAGTTCCGTCGTTGTGAGGAGCAGTATGAAAATAAAAATTATAAGCCGGATCTTTTAATCCCCAATAAATTTTACCCAATGCCTTCTGAAGAGCATCGGCAAAAAATTCTTTTTCTTCTTTGGTTATTTTCTCAAAATCTGATTGATGTTCTTTGGGATAAATTCTTACTTCAAAAGAAACCTGGGGGGCAAAAGGGCAAAGAACAACAAATTTTTCGTTCTCATAAATTATGCGCCGGCCGTCTTTAATGTCCCAATTAATCATTGTGCAATAAACGCATTTTCCCTGACTTTTATAAAAAGCTTCGGCTCCATCCAAACTATCCCGCAAATCTGGGTCAATTACTGGAATGGCAATGATTTGAGAATGAGGATGAGCTATTGAAGCGCCGGCTTCTCGACCGTGATTATGGAAAATGGAAACATATTTAATAAATTTCTTCTTTATCAAATCTAAATATCGCTCTTGATAAAGATCGATAACCATCTTTATCTCCTCTTTAGAAAATTGACCAATCTGTTTTTCATGATCAGCCGTAATAATAATTTCCTGATAACCGACGCCGTCCATAATCCTGTTAGGCCCTTCTTTTCTCTCGCGAAGACCGCCCCTCCCTGAAAAAGCAGGAAAGTCATTGGGCATAGAAAAAGCGAACCAAGAACCATCTGGTCTTTTCTTGATGGCAATAGCCTTTTTTAAAATTTTCTTCTGGCAAAAAGGGCAATCTTCAGGTAAGACGTCTTCTTTAATTCTTTCGTGTTCAACAAACATTTCAGGCCGGCGAGCTCGACCAGTGGCGATAATTACCCAGTCATTGGAAACCAAGTCCATGCGCAACTCTGAAGGAAATTTCTTTTCAACCATAAATTTATTTATGAATTCTATACTTATTAAATATTAAATTACGCCTTATCCTCAATAACTCCTGAAAAGTTTTGATGTATGATGATAGGCTCACCTTGCTTTCGCCGGGATTATTCCAATTTACTGCCACTTCTTTTATTTTAAATCCCATTTTTTTGGCTAAAACTAAAATTTCAATATCAAAGCCCCAACGCATAATTGTTTGTTTGGAAAAAATATTTGAAGCAGCCCTAGCGCTGAATAATTTGAATCCGCGCTGGCTATCGTGAATTTTCCAAAGACCGGCAATAATTCTGATAATATATTTTGATATTCTGCCCAAAAAGCGGCGATACCAAGCCGCTTCTTCGTGAATTTTAGCTCCTTCGGCCTCAATTGAACCAATCACTACATCGTATCCTTCCTTAGTATATGGCCGAAATTTTTCTAAATGATTTATAGTGGTAGAATTATCAGCGTCCATAAATAATCTGTAATCTCCTTGGGCTTCAAGCATTCCTTGTTTTACTACACAGCCTTTTCCGCAATTTTTTTTGTTATCAATAAGTTTAAGATTTTGAATCTGGTCTTTGAGATTTCCGACAACGCTCGCGGTGTTATCAGTAGAACCATCGCTAACCACGATAATTTCATACTGATAATTCTGCAGCCTCAAATATTTATCAATATCAAAAAGCGTAGCCGAAATCCGGTGCTCTTCATTATACGCTGGAATTATTACTGATAAATACGGTTCTGTCATATAACCAATTTAAGTATAACATAATTACAAATTAAAATTAATAAATTGTGGTATAATGAAACCATGAGTAAAACGCTGACAAAAATAATATCTCTGGTAATTTTAGCGGCATTGATAATTGTGCTTTCAACGATTATTACCAAAAAAAGAGTAATTGTAATTGAAAATACGCCCGCAAATTATACAACCAATGCTTCGTCAATTTTTGGCGATCCGGCCTTGGCAAACAATATTGAAAATCAACAAATCAATGCCATATTTCTAGGCATTCCCGGCGCAGGAAACAGCGCCCCAAATCTTACTGACACGCTGATGATACTGAGCATTAATAATGAAACTGGCAAAGGATTTTTATTGTCTATTCCTCGCGATTTATTGGTTAGGGTTCCGGGAAAAAATTTCTATACAAAAATTAATAGCCTGTATCAAGAAGGAGGAATAGATTCGGTAAAAACTATTTTGCGGGAAATTAGCGGGCTAGATTTTGATTATGATTTTGTCATTGATTTGAAGGGCGTGGAAAAAATAATTGACAAACTGGATGGAATTGACATATTTGTAGAAAATGAAATTTATGACCCGGCATTTCCGGGATCGAATAATTCTTACGAACTTTTCCGCCTGGAAAAAGGACAGCATCATTTAGACGGCGAAACTGCCGTGAAATATATCAGGACTCGCCATGACCCAACCGGAGATTTTGCCAGAATGCGCCACCAGCAGCAAATACTCCTTGCTTTACAAGACAAAATTTCCTCTCTCAATCCCTTATGGAATTCGGCAACCATTTTAAGTCTCTGGCAAATTTCCGCCGAACATTTTAAAACAAATTTATCAATTGAAAACATAAAATCTGCTTGGGAAATGCTTAAAAATATTGATTTAGACAAACTTGAGTTTCATGTACTAGACCAAGCAAGCGAGTTGGTGATTCCGGATCATACTATACTAGGCGGCCAAACGGCATATATTTTGAGACCTAAAAATGGATTGAATAATTATTCGGAAATAAAAGATTATATTAATAATCTTATAAAATAATTTTAATGATATGATTTTAATTGTGGGACTTGGAAATCCTGGCAAAAAATATGAAAAAACCCGTCATAATATCGGGTTTCGAATTATTGATTCCCTCGACTTCGCTCGGGATAAAGGTGTTATTTTACTAAAGCCGCAAACTTTTATGAACAATTCCGGCAAGGCAATTAAATCCCTAATTACAAAATACCCGCCTACCGGCGAGGCAGGCAAACTACAAAGCACTCAATTGTGGGTTATTCATGATGACATTGATTTGCCGCTTGGTACGATTCGCATAAGTAAAAACTCGTCTTCGGGCGGCCATAAGGGAGTTCAATCCATTATAAATGAAACGAGAACCAAAAATTTTACCAGATTTCGCATTGGAATCAGGCCGAAGTTTAAAGTTGATACTGAAAAATTTGTGCTCAAAAAATTTACTAAGCAGGAAGAAAAAAATATTAAAAAAATTATTGAAAAAATCACCGGATTAATTCTAGAAAGCTTAAAAAACGGAATCAAAACAACAACAATAACAATATAATTAAGATACTCAAAAAAAACAAAAAACTGGACCCAGTTCATCCCGAGTCCAGTTTTTAAGAATTGTTTTCTACCCAATCGCCCAGCTTTTTCACCATAAAAATAAAGCTTGCGGCGATTACTAGAGCAACAACTCCTTCAAAACTGCAAAAAGCTTTTAACATATCGAACATTTGTTACTCCTTTTTAAATTTTTAAGTTCCACTTTCTGTCCTACCTACGAGCGCCATAAGACCCTCAAATTCACAAAAATAATATATTTCAAATTGAAAATTTGAGCATTCGGCTACTCGTCAAGATAAGGAGGGACCACTCGACTTTCACCACTCGCAGAGTAGGACAGAAAAGAGAACGCCTTAAGAACTTAACACTTAAGTATAACAAATTATGATAAATTTGTCAATAGCAAAATGAAAAAACAGAAGAGACTATCTTCTGTTTTTGTGTCTCGTTATTATGTTTGTGTATTTTATTGTTCTTTCTTTACTTCAGATTCTATTTTTACTTCTTCCTTTGGCGCCACCTCTTCTTTTGGTTTTTCTCCTTCCTTTTTCTTTTTTGGCTTCCAGGCTTTGACTTTTGATTCGTTAATAATTTTCTCATCAACTAATAAATTATAAACCGTTGGCGAAATTTTAACTCCTTTAGAAATCCAATATTCTATTCGTT
>Ga0315297_10000967_pt1 | contig 17385 bp, 10 predicted proteins | sample YL17G15_0_MG_FD_203628 | JGI IMG/M metagenome (GOLD analysis project Ga0315297, IMG submission 203628) | Sediment microbial communities from Yellowstone Lake, YNP, Wyoming, USA - YL17G15_0 | ecosystem: Environmental > Aquatic > Freshwater > Lake > Sediment | place: USA: Wyoming | collected... | reverse complement strand
CCTGAATTTCAGAGCGAACTCGTCCTTGTCCGAGGCCGCGGCGATATCCGGCCGTGCGGCCGTCCCCGACCTCACCGCCTTCAGTACGGCAAAGTCCGGGAGCTTTTCGAAGCGGCCCTTGAAAACCTCGTAAACGAGTCCCCTTTTCGCCGGGGCCGTCGCCAACGCGGCGCTCGGCACGGCGGGCTTGAACGTCCGGCTCTCGACGAGGCTCGAGGTTCCGTCGGGCCAGAAGGCGCGCGCCCTGACGGTCGTTTCCCTTTCGATGACGACCGGCCGCTCGTAAACGGAAGAATCGGGCGCCGGTTCGGAGCCGTCGACCGTGTAGCGGATCGTCGCCCCCTCCCGCGCCGCAAGCTCGACCGCGAAAGAAGGACCGACAAACTGAGTCTGGTCGGCGACGAAGCGCGGCGGCAAGTAGCCCCGGTTCAGCGCGGCGAATCGGGCCGGTTCGAGCTTGGTGACCTCGCGGTCGTAGGTCATGAGCCCGTTGACCTCGACCTCGCAGTCGGAGGTCTGAGTGTAGACCGCCGCGGCCAGTCCCCTGTCCACGAGCGGATAGAGGTTTTTGATGAGGTCGGTATATCGAATTTCATAGGTTTTAATGTCACCGAAGTTCCGGTAGCCCCAGTTGCCCTCGGCCTGCCAGAGATGCCCGCTTAGGGGTAGCCCAAGCCCACCGAATTCACCCAGTACGGCGGCCCGTTTCTCCTCGACGGGCGGCATAGCCGGACCAGGGTAGCTGTGGATGTCGCTCACGTCGCCGATGCCCTTGTCGGTCCAGCCGCTGGCGTTATTGACCAGGCGGGTCGGGTCGTGGTGCTTGGTCCAGGCTGCGATCCTTTCCGTATCGTACTGACCCCAGCCCTCGTTGAAAGGCACCCACATGACGATCGAAGGGTGGTTCGAAAGCTCGTCGAGGATGACCTTCCACTCTCCCTCCCACTGGGCGTCCCTCCGCGCGAGGATGTCGGCCGGCCAGGCTTCCCGGTCATAAAGGGCGCTTGGCATGTCCTGCCAGACGAGAACTCCAAGCTTGTCGCACCAGTAATAGAGCCGGTCGGGCTCGACCTTGACGTGCTTCCGGAGCATGTTCATGCCCAAGGCTTTGATCGTCTCCAGATCGTAACGAAGAGCGCCGTCCGTCGGCGCGGTGTAGAGGCCGTCGGGCCACCAGCCCTGGTCGAGGGGTCCGAGTTGGAAGAGCGGTTTGTCGTTCAGGAAAAGCCTGAGATAGCCCTGGTCATCTTTCCCCAGGGCGATTTTCCGCATCCCGGCGTAGCTTTCGACTTCATCCAGGACCTTACCATCCTTCTTGAGAAACGCTTTGATATCGTAGAGGACCGGATTTTCGGGCGACCAGAACTCGGGTTGTGGCAAATCGATTACGGTCGGCTTGCCGGTTGGAGCCTCGGCCGTGGCCACGACGGTTTCGCCCCGGCTGACCGTTACGGCCAACGCTGCACCCGAGCCGTTTCCCGTGACCGTGGGCTCGATCGTCAAGGTCCCTCGATCGATGTCCGGCGTGATCTTCAGCTTCGCGAAATAGATTTCCGGCACCGGCTCGAGCCAGACGGACTGCCAGATACCCGTCACGGCCGTGTAGAAAATGCCCTGGGGTTTCATGACCTGCTTTCCCCGGGCGATCGGGCTGTTATCCTCGTCGGTCGGGTCGAAGACGCGCAGGACGATCTCCTGTTTCGCCCCGGCCACAAGCGCCTCCGTGATGTCATAAGTGAAAGGGTCGTAACCACCTCGGTGTATCCCGGCTTCGCGGCCGTTGACCCAGACCGTGCTCTCCCAGTCCACGGCCCCGAAATGAAGAAGAATCTTGCCGCGGCGCCATTTCTTAGGAACGGAGATCGTTCGGCGGTACCAGAGCTCCTTTATTGCCCCGACCGGCCGGCCGACCCCCGAGAGCGCCGACTCGACGGCAAACGGCACGAGGATCTTTCCGTCCCAGATCGCGGGCCGGCCCGCGTCGTTAGCTACGATCGCATAGTCCCACAGCCCGTTGAGGTTGAGCCACTCTTCGCGGACCATCTGCGGCCGCGGATATTCGGGAAGGACCAGGTCGGGCCGGACCTCTGCAGCCCAACGGGTCATGATCCGGCCCCGGACGGGCTTCCATTCCGAGGTTTTTTCTGTTTTGCAGGCGACGATATTCCCCAGAAGGCCAATAGACACTACGATTATTGCCGGGAATTTTTTCATGGCGGTACTCCTATGGAGGCATTAGTAGTTCAACCTCCCTGAGATGTCAAATAGTCGGGGGCGATTCTTCAAGAGGGACCCTAAGAGGGACAGTCCCTCTCAGTCCCTCTTGAAGTCATGTGAACAACGGGCGTGAGCGGTTAAGAGGGACTGTCCCTCTTAAGGAGTTGAATTCCCGGGCCGCTTTTTATACAGTGTGCTGTCCGAGGAGGCGACGAATCATGAACAATCAGGACCGGGCCCATCCCCTCGAAATACTGAACCCGAAAATCCGCGCCCGCTTCCCCATGATCGACCGCGATTCAAAGGGAAACCCGCGCATCTACCTCAACACCGGGGCGGGAAGCCTGACCGTCGATACCGCCTCCAAGGCCGCCTTCGACGCCCAGCGAAGGCTCAACCCGATGCCCGGAGTCGTCGCCGCGGGGGAAGCCGAAACGGCCGGCCTGCACAGCCATGTTCGGGACCTGGCCGCCGACTTCCTCCACTCCGGGGACGGCCGCGAGATCAGCTTTCACCAATCGGCCACGGCCGCCCTTTTCAACCTCGCCTATGCCCTGCGCGGCGTCCTCAGGCCAGAAAACAACCTCGTGGTGACCGACCTCGACCACATGGCCAACGTCTCACCTTGGGAGGCCGTTTGGGGAGAGGGCCGCGGCCTCGAAGTCAGACGCGCCCGGGTCACGTCCGATGGTACGCTGGACAGCGGCCACCTCCTCTCGCTTGTCGACGCGCGGACCGGACTTCTCGCCGTGACCTCGGCCTCCAACGGAACGGGCTCCCTCGTCCCCCTGCGGGAGACGATCGCCGCCGTCCGCGAAAAGGCCCCGCATTGTCTCGTCGCCGTCGATGCCGTTCACCACGCCCCCCACGGCGTCCTCGACGTCCGGGACGCCGATTGCGATTTCCTCGTCTTCTCCGGCTACAAGGTCTTCGGCCCCATGCAGGGTGTCCTTTGGGGCAAAGCGGCTCTGCTCGAGAGGCTCCGTCCCTACCGCGTCGAGACGAACAAGAACGAACCGCCCTGGAAATTCGAGATGGGCATGCTCAATAACACCTCCCTCGCCGCCCTTGGGGCCGCCCTGGAATATCTGCTTTGGCTGACCGACCTCGTCGCTCACAAGAGGGACAGTCCCCTTCGGGGACAGTCCCTCCAGTCCCTCCCCTGCGCCTGTCCGGCGGCCGCCTTCCCGGACCGGGCTTCGAAATTCCGCTTCGTCATGACCTCCATCGTCGAGTACGAAACCGGCCTCACCCGCCGCGTCCTCGAGGGCTTCCGAAAATTCGACCCCGGCCGTTTTCGTTGTTTCGGCATCACCGAGCCGGCCCGCGCCGGAGAGCGAGTTCCGACCTTCGCCTTCGATGTGATACGGCTGAGCGCCACGGAAACGAAGAAGAGGCTCTGGGAGGATGCCGGGATCCAGATCGCCGATGGCAACCACTATTCGGCCGCCGTCGTCCGCCACCTCGGCCGGCCGGAGGGGATCTGCCGGGCGAGCTTCGCCCACTACGATAACGCGGCGACGGTCGCCCGCTTCCTCGAAGCGCTTGGACGGCTTGCCGCTTGAGAAAGAAAACGACGGGACGCCGGCACGAAAAAGATTGAAGAAGCGGCCCGGAAAAAATAGAATGGGACTTCCGAGAGGAGAAGAGCACTGATGAGAACATGTCTCCTGCTGGCCGGCCTCCTGGCCCTCACGGTTGCTTGGGCGACTGCGGCCGAAAACCCCGTCGTCCTCATCAAGACCGAGAAGGGCGACATCACGGTCGAGGTCGACCTCGCTCGGGCCCCCGTCACGGCGACCAATTTCCTCCGCTACGTCGACGGGAAGCTCTACGACGGCTCGGTCTACCATCGCACGGTGACCCTGGACAACCAGCCTAATAACGCCGTGCGCATCGAGGTCATCCAGGGCGGCCAGCTGTCCGAAGACAAAGGCTTTCCTCCGATCGCCCATGAAACGACGGCGACGACCGGGCTCAAGCACCTCGACGGCACGATCTCCATGGCCCGCGGGACGCCGGGAAGCGCCACGTCGAGCTTCTTTTTCTGTATCGGTCCCCAGCCTGAACTCGACTTCGGCGGCAAGAGGAACCCCGATGGCCAGGGCTTCGCCGCGTTCGGCCGGGTCGTCAAAGGGATGGACGTCGTCAAGGCCATCCACGTCCTGCCGGCCGAAGGGCAGTCGCTCAAGCCACCCGTCAAGATCATCTCCGTCCGCAGGCTCGATAGATCAACCCATTCGGCTCCCCAGTCTGAAAGCACGATTAAGGAGAAAAGCCATGCGAAAGCACTCTAAAACTGCAGCCCTCCTCGGGCTCCTGCTCGTTGTCCTCATCGGCGGGCAGGCCTTGGCCCAAGACAGGATCGTCGGGAAAGCCCTTTACGACAAGCTCCGCCGCGAGGCGCGGACCCTGGTCAAGATGGAGGGCCAGCCGGGGCTCGCCTGGACGCCCGACGGCAAGGCCTCCTACATCTCCGAGGACGGGACCTTCAAGCGGGTCGACATCCTCACCGGCGAGAAAACGCCCCTCTTCGACGACGCCAAGCTCCTGGCGGCGGTCAACGCCATGACGGGACGGCAGGAAGTGAAGCTTTTCTTCGACCGCTTCCAATCCCTTGACGAGGGAAAGAAGATCCAGTTTTCGGCCTTCAACAAAGTGTTCGTCTTCGACCTCGCTTCCTCGAAGCTCGTCATCTACGAACCGGAACCGGCCATTGTCGGTGTCCGGGGCCGGGCCTACGGCGACATCCTCTCGCCCGACCTCAAGTACCGGGCCTATACCCGGAACTACAATCTCTTCATCAAGGACATGGACGGCAGCGAGACGGCCCTGACGACGGACGGATCGGAAGACCTCCGCAACGCCTTCCCCGACTGGGTCTACCCCGAAGAGCTCGGGCAGTATCAGGCCTTCTGGTGGTCTCCGGATTCGAAGAAGATCGCCTTCATGCAGTTCGACGAGAAGCCCGTCACCAAGTACCCCATCGTCCACGACGTCCAGCCCATCCCGCGCTTCGAGCTCCTGGGCTATCCCAAGCCGGGCGGCAATAATCCGATCGTCCGGTTCTTCATCGCCGACATCGCCTCGAAAAAGCTCGTCCGCCTGGAAACGGGGGACGACCTCGATGTCTATCTCTACAGAGGCCAGTGGACCAACGATTCGAAGGAATTCACCTACCACCGCCTCAACCGCTGGCAGAACAAGCTCGAGCTCTTCGCCGCCGATCCGGCCACCGGAAAAACGCGCCTCTTCCTCACCGACACGGACCCCTGCTACATCGACGAACAGACCGACCTCGTCTTCCTCAAGGACAACCTCCGGTTCCTGTGGACCTCGGAGCGGAGCGGCTGGCGCGAGATCTACCTCTATGACTTGACGGGCAAGCTCCTCAAGCAATTGACGAATGCCAAGCTTCCGGTCCGTTCGATCCAGGGCGTCGACGAGGCCCGCGGCTGGGTTTACTTTGGCGGCCTCGAAGCGAACGGCACCGAGAGCCACGCTTACAAGGTCAAGCTCGACGGCACGGGTTTCGCCAAGATGACCAAGGAACCCGGCTCCCATAACGTCGGTTTCTCTCCCGGTTTCGACTACTACACGGACGGCTTCTCGAGCTTCGACCAGCCCATGAAGTCGACGCTCTACCAGGCCGACGGGACGGAGGTCAAGGTCCTGGCGACCGCCGTTCTAACGAAGGAATTCCTCGACCTCAAGCTCATCAAGCCGGAGCGCTTCATCTTCAAATCGGCCGACGGCAAGTACGACCTCGACGGGCTCATCTACTTCCCCGCCCACTTCGATCCCAACGACAAATATCCGCTGCTCCTTTCGGTCTACGGCGGGCCGGGCGCGAAGGGAATTTACAACAGATACAACATGAATGACGGCAATCAAGCCCTAGCCCAGCTCGGCTTCCTCATCGCCGTCTGCGACTACCGCGGCGTCTCCGGCCGGGGCAAGGCCTTCCAGAACCTCCACTACATGAAGCTCGGCCAGGTCGAGCTCGAGGACCACGTCGCCTTCGTCAAGGCCCTCGGCCAGCGGCCTTACGTCGACACGACGCGGGTCGGCGTCACCGGCCATTCCTACGGCGGTTATTTCACTTGCCTCGCCCTGCTGAAGGAGCCCGACGTCTTCCACGTCGGCGTCGCCGGCGCGCCCGTCACCGACTGGCGGAACTACGACTCCATCTACACGGAGCGCTACATGCGGCGGCCGCAGGACAACCCCGACGGCTACGAGAAGGGCTCCTGCCTGACTTATGCCAAGAACCTCAAGGGCAAGCTCTTCATCCACCACGGCGCCGTCGACGACAACGTCCACCCCGGCAACACCATCCAGCTCGTCCAGGCCCTGCTCAAGGAAAACAAGAAATTCGACATGATGATCTACCCCGAGCAGCAGCACGGCATCGTCTTCCCGCGGTACGGCGAGAGCCGGGTGGAGTATTTCATCGAGCACCTGAAGCCCGTTGTCAAGTAAGCGTACCGGACTTCCGTCAAGGAGCGATCACATGGCCAAATTCGAAGGCGTGAAATGGGCCCCGCGGCAGATGCGCTATCTTCTCCCCGTGAAGCAGTTCGACATCCTCGAGTCCGACGCCAAGGTCTACGCCGTGTCCCGTTCGATCTTCTATTCCACATTCCTCTGCTTCGAGGGGATCCGGTTCTTCTGCAAGAAGAATCCGGCCGGGCGGCTCGAAGTCAACTTTCTCAACTGGCACAAGAACCTGGAGAGGCTCCGGCGCGGCATGGCCTTTAACCTGAGCCGGGCCCAGGCGGCCATCATCCCTTCCGTCGAAGAGATGGAGAACATCATCATCCATCAGTATTTCAAGGACCCGGCCATCCGGGCCTTCCTCGAGGAGATGGCCGAGCAGGGCGCCCAGGGCTACCTCAGGCCGTTCACGGTGGACGAGGAGCAATCCATGGGGGTCACCTTCCCCAGCCAGCCGGCCATCCGGGCCCTTTTCTGCCGCTACGACAACTATATGGGCGAGCCGTTCACCGGCGTCGTCATCCCTCACCTGGTCCGGGCCACGGCCGCGAACAAGACCGGCTGGCTCAAGCTGGGCATCAACTACCTCATCAGCCTGAAGGCCATCGACTCCGCCAAGGACGTCGACCCGCAGGCCGCGGCCGCCCTTTTCCTCGACGACAAGACCCACCTCCCGCTCGAAGAGCGGTGCGTCACCGAGTGGGACTCCTCGTGCTGCCTCTTCGGTTTCCGCGACGGGACGGTGGTCAAGATCCCCGAAAGCGAACTCATCCTGCCCTCGATCACGATCCAGGGCATGGTGACCATCCTGAGGGAGATGGACGTCAAGGTCGAGGAGCGGCACGTCACGTACGGCGAGCTTGTTCAGAGGGTCCGGTCCCAGGAGCTCGTCGTGGCCGCGAGCATCGGCACGGCCGGGATCATGAACCGCTGCCAGAAGCTTCTCTGCGTGGATAAGAATAACGCTGTCACGGCCACGCATCTCCCCGATACGGGGCACCCGCTCTACGGAAAATTGGCCGAGGCCAAGGCCTATTACTGGAACATCTACAAGGAGAAGGCCAAGCTCCCGGCCGGGATGAACCTATTCAAGTACGTGCTGTAAAAAAAGGGCCGTCCTGTTTTCTTAAAAAACAGGACGGCCCTTTTTATCATGTCCGGTCAGGCCCTAGATGCCCATGGCGATGAGCATCCAGAACTTGTCGCCAAGTTCCAGGTACTTCTGGATGGCGGCGCGGGCCGTGTCGTTGGTGTACTTCGTCAGATATTGCTCGACCGTGAACGGTTCCTTGTCCGGCGTTTTGCTGGCCAGGATCTCCTGGATCTTCTTCTCGAGCATGGGCAGGTCAGCGAAGGCCCTGTTTTCGAATTCGGCGATGGTGTCTTCGATCGTCTTCTTGGTCGCTCCCCACTTCAGGGTCGCCAGGCGGTTGGCCCGGCGGAAAGCCCAGGCCGCGGAATCCAGGCGGAATCGGTATTGCCCGCAGATCTCGAAACTCGGCGGCAGCTCGGTCGTTCCCGCGAAAACCGGGATGCGGGCGCTCATGGCCGGGTTGTCGAAGGCGAACCAGCAAATGGCCCCGACCGAGGGCGGCAGCCAGCCCTGAACTTGAATGACAGTGGCGTAGGCGCAGCCCGAGATCGGGATCGTCCGCTGCGGCATGATCGTCCCCGGCTTGAGGGTGTTGACGAGGTTCATCACGTCGCGGGACATCCAGGCGCTGGCCAGCGGGCTCGGCATCATCTCGGGCGCGGCCGGCTGAGCGGCGGCCGGATCTCCCCCCTGCCCTCTCGGCCGCCCTTTCGGCACGAGGAGGTTCTTGGTCATGTCGAGGTCGGTCCCCGAGTACGGGTCGCGGTACATGGCCAGGACGTCGCGGACCGAGAGTTTTTTCTCGGGCTTGACCGAGAAAGGCAGCTCGGCCATATCCATGGTCAGCTTGAGAGAGGGGGCAAGAGTGCTGAGGACGAAGAATTCGCGCGTCGAGAACGGCTTGCGGCCGTTGTAGGCTTCCCAGAACTTGAACGGCTTGCCGCTCTTGGGATCCCACCAGCCCATGTCCTGGGCCAGCTGGAAGACGTTGTCCGAAGCCATGTAGCGGTTGGCGTCCTTGAGGTTGATCTCGGCGATCCGGGGGATGTTGGCCGAGATGCCGACGTGGTCGTCGGGGATGCGGACGGCCGCCCAAACGGCGCCTTTCTCCAGCGGCCCGGCGCCCATGATCTCGAAGTGCCAGACTTCCTTGCCATCGGCGATGGTGATGCATTCCCCGTAGTCGCCGTAGCCGTACTGCTTGACGAGCTCGCCGGCCAGCTTGATGGCCTCGCGGGCCGTCTTGCAGCGCTCGAGGACGACGCGCTCGATCTCCTCGATCATGAACATGCCTTCATTGTTGACGAGCTCGCGCCGGCCGCCGATCGTCGTCTCGCCGATGACCAGGCCGTGCTCGTTCATGGCCGGGTAGGCCGTGTTCATGAAGCGGTAGGTCTCCGCGACCTGGGGGATCTCGCCGGTCTGGACGATGCCGCGAAGATCCGTCGACGTCTCCGTGTGCATCTTGCCGGAGTAGATCTTGTTCATCGACTTCTCCGGCCACTTCTGGTGCGGGACGATGTTCAGCCATTGACGGTAGGGGCCGTCGCAGGTGTGGCAGGTGATGACCGATCCATCGACCGTGGCCAGGCAGCCGACCTGGATCGAGGTGCAGCTTTCGGGGTCGTCAACCCAGGCCTGGGCGGCCGCGCCGAGCGGCATGCCGGGCTTCTGCGCCGAGACGAACGAAAAAATGGCGAGCAGGACGACCGAAAGGACAAGTCCGCGGCCGCCGATCTTTTTGAATCGGGGTTTGTTCAAGCTAGTCTCCTCTCCGAATGGTCTCAGGAATATGAATGTATGCAATCCGCCGCACTCCTGTCAAGAAGAACCGGGACATGTACCTAAGGTACGTGTCCCGGTTCTTTACGGATGGTTCCCCTCACAGCCCGCATGGCATCAGGACCGCCCGAAGACCCGGGATTGTCACAAGGCCTGTTTAGCCCTTAACGGCCCTCACGGACAATGATGAGGTCCCAAGGAGGCAGCGCGATTTTCTGCGAACGGACGACCGCTGCGCCCGTCAGGACGTCCCGTCCGTCCTCGAGGCCGTAGACGAACTCGCGTTTCCCATTCGAGAAGTTGAAGTAGGCGTGGACCGCGGCCCCGTCGGCAAGAACGCCGTGCTTGGCCTTGACCCCGGCCGGCAGCAGGGTCCCATCGACCGGCGCAAGGCCCGCCTCAGCGAGCACGGCCGCGACGACCTTCTCCTGGAGGGCGTCGGAAAGATAGCTCCCTTCATAGGTCAATGAACCCTTCCCGAATCCGTTCCTGGTAATGGCCGGGAAGCCGCCGAAAACGGGATGCTCATAGAACGCGAGCGGCCGGCACGTTTCCGGTTTGAGGTATTCGGCCCAGACCGACACACTATTTCCATCGCCCGCCTTGAACGGATCTCCCTTGAGCTTGAGCGTTTGTTTGAGGTTCGAGAATTCCTGATAGGAGAAGCCGCAGGCCTCGCGCAGGAGCCCCGGGGCCATGACCGGGCGCACCGTCGAGTTCTCGTCGCAGAAGCCGCTCTTGAACGTCATCAGGACGCGGCCCCCGTCCTTCACGTAATCCGAGAGCCTCCGGAGCAGACCTTCGTCGGCGATGTAGAGGGCCGGGACGATGACCAGGTCGTAGTCGGAGAACTGCGGGTTCTCGGGGTGGACGAAATCCGTCTCGACATTGAGCTTGTAGAGCGTCCGGTAGAACTGATCGAGCAGGGTCATGTAGCCGACCTTGCCGTCGAAGGGCATGTTGTTCAGGGCATGGAGGGAGTCCAGGCTGTAAAGAATGGCCACGCGGTTCATCTTTTTCAGGTTGGCCAGGACGGGCCCAGCCTTCCGGAGCTCGTGGGCTATCCTCATGACCTCCCCGTAGACCCGGCCCGGCTCGAGGTCGTGCCCCAGAACGCCCTTCCAATAGGTCTCCTGGCCGAAGTGGAGGGAGTGCCAGTGCCAATAGGCGACGAGGTTGGCCCCGCTGAGGATGTTGGCGTAGGCGGCCAGCCGCAGCTGCCCGTCGTAGGGCGGGAACTGCCCCTCCGAGCTCCAGCCGATCGTCTGGGCCGTCGTCTCCGTGACCAGATAGCTCGAGCCCTTGAACGAGCGATTGACGTCGCCGTTGAAGGCGATGTCTTCCCCCGTCATCTCGTCCTGGATGCCGAAATAGACGTTGACGGCGGGGATGTCCACGGCCCGGGCGATCTCGACCTGGCGGACGTCCGTCGGCAGCCCGCCGCAGAAGTCGTGGGTGATGAACTGGTCCGGCCTCATGAGCTCGCGGACGATGGCCGCTTGCCAACTCAGGAATTCCGTGGCGATGTCCTGCTGGAACCGCTCCCATTCGAGCTTGTAACCGGGGTTGAGGGCGCCGTCGCGCGGCGGGACTTCGTCGAAGCTGTTGACGCGCTGGCCCCAGTAATTGAGGCCCCAGGCCTTGTTCAGGGACTCGGGCGTCGTGAATTTACGTCGCAGACGTTCCCGGAAGGCCGCCTGGACATGAGTATCGGCAGTGCCCGAGGGGTGTGTTTCGTTATCCAACTGATAGCCGATGACGGCCGGATGGTCCCTGAAGCGGGCGATGAGCGTGCGGATGATGCGTTCGGCGTACCTGCGGTAGACGGGATGGGTCAGGTCGGACATCTGCCTCAGCCCGTAGGTGTATCGGAATTGGTTCACCTGTTTGACCTGGATCTCCGGGTGGGCTTTGAAAAGCCAGGCGGGGATGGAATAGGTCGGCGTGCCCAGGATGACCTTGATGCCGGCCTTGTGGGCCCGGTCGAGGACGCGGCCGAGCCAGTCGAAATCGAACCGGCCGTCGCTCGACTCGAGCACTCCCCAGCTCGACTCCCCCACCCGGATGAAGCTGATGCCGGCCTTTTCCATGAGCTCGAAGTCTTTCTCCAGCCGCTCGTAGGGCATGTATTCCCAGTAATAGGACGCGCCGTAAAGGATCGTGTCGAACTTCGGTGTTTCGGCCCGGCTCGGTGAACCCGTCGGGCCGGCCGCAACGACCGGGGGGATCATCAGCGCGACCAGCGTTACGACGACAGCTTTCAGGGCTGCTTTCATGGTCGGCCTCCAAACGTCCGATCAGGGATCAAGGGATAGGCGTTTGACTAGAGCTTGATAGGCTTCCGCCGCGGTCATGGACGGCGTTACCGGGATCTCGATGACAAGAGCGCCCCGCTCGCGATAGTAGGAAACGACTGGGACCGTCCGCTCGCGGAAATCGGCCAGCCGTCTCTCGACCGCCTCGAGCCCGTCATCGGCCCTCGGCGCTCTGTCCCCGCCCGGATCGAGGCGGATCCTCTCCCGCATGACCGCTGCGCCGGCTTCTAGATAAACAACGCGCTCGACGGCAACGACCCCGGCCAAACCCTCGGCCTGTCTTCTGTGCCGCGGCAGACCGTTTAGGACGAGCAGAGAATCGGCCGTCAGCTCCCAGGCTTCGGCAAACCGTTCCACGATCTTGACGATCATGGGCAGGTCCTTGTCCTCGAAGAGGGCGCCCGTCGCGAGGGAGGTCCGGACGGACTCTAATTCCGTGGCCGTGAGGACGTTGGCCTTTTCCGGGGCCGCGGCGATCGCCCTGAGGTTCGATCCGAAATCGAAATGGATGCACCGCCTGCCGAGAAATCCCCGCCGCTCGAGCTCATCGCCCAACGGGGTCTTTCCCGAGCCCGTCGGGCCCACGAGCAGGAGCGACGGCCACGGCTGGACGCCCAAGTTCAAGCGCCTCCGCCGGATGGGCCCGGCCCGTCCGTCTCTCCGACCGTCAGATAGAGGAAGGCCCGGTCGATGTCGCGGTGACTGGCGACCAGGACCAGGGTGTCCTGTTCCCTGATCTCGAATTCCGCTCCGGGGCTGGTGAATGAATCCTCGCCCCTGACCACGGCGATCACGGTCGCCCCTGTCCGGCCCCTGAGGTCGATGGCTCCGAGCGTCTGGCCGGCCGGCCAGGCATCCTTTCCAACGAAATATGTCTCTGCCGTCCCCGCCGCGAGGAGGTCGGCGATCCTCTCGGCCGCGGGCCGGATGGCCAGGCAGGCCCCGCGGAGCATGCCGTAGCATTCGCCGCGGAGCACCTTGACCTGGGCGTCAATGACGTTCCGCGGCACGTGGTATTTTTCGAGGACCCGGGTGAATATCTCGATGGAGGTCTCGAACTCCTCGGGGATGACATCGCCGGCCCCGAGGGCGAGGAGCCCGTCGATCTCCGAAGCGTAGCGCGTCCGGACGATGATGAAAAGGTCCGGGTTGAGCTCCCGGACCGCTTTGACGCCCCGCCGCGTCATCAGCGGGTCGGAGATGGCGAAGACGATCCCCTTGGCCCGTCTCGCTCCCGCCTCCTCGAGGATGATCCGGCTTGAGACGTCGCCGAAAATTATGGGCTCCCCCTCCATCACCGCGGACCTGACCGTGACCGGGTTGAGCTCGAGGATGACGTAGCCGATCCCGGCCTCCTTGAGGACGTGGGCGAGGTTCTTGCCGTTGAGGCCGTATCCGGCGATGATGACGTGGTCCTCGAGGTCCCGGCCGGGCTTCTCGCCGGCGGCGGCGATCCTGCTCTTCCATCGCAGCGCCCGCCCGCTCCGGTCGGCTAGGACCGGCGAGATCTGGATGAGGAACGGCGTGGCCAGCATGGTCAGGATGGACGAGGCGATGAAGGCCTGGAAGATGTCGTTCGCGAGAAGGCCGTTGACCCGGCCGACTCCGGCCAGGACAAAGGAAAATTCTCCGATCTGGGCCAGGGCCAGCCCCGTCATCAGGGCGATCCGCGGCCCGTAGCCCAAAGCGGACACGGTCAGGACTACGACGATGGCCTTGAGCAGCAGGACGGAAACGACCAGCGCGAGAACGGTGAACTTGAACTTCCAGACCGCCCTCGTGTCGAGGAGCATCCCGACGGAAATGAAGAACAGGCTGTTGAAGACGTCCTTGAAGGGCAGGACGTCGGAGACGACCTGGTGGCTGTAGTCCGATTCGGCCAGGATGACCCCGGCCAGGAACGCGCCGAGCGCGAGCGACAGTCCGAGCGTCGACGTCAGCAGGGCCATGCCCAGACAGATGAAGAGCGTGGCGATGAGGAAGACCTCGCGGATGCGCGTCCTGACGACGAGGTGGAGGACCCGGGGCATGAGGAACCGGGCGACGGCGAAAACGGCGGCGATCGCGGCCGCGCTCAAGCCGAAGCGCAGGGCGATGGCCCCGGCCGAAACGCTGCCGGCATTGGCCAGGACGGGCACAAGGGCGATCATAGGCACGATGGCGATGTCCTGGAAGATCAGGATGCCGAGGGAGATCCGGCCCTGGGGCGCGTCGGTCTCGCCACGGTCGGACTGGATCTTCAGCACGAGGGCGGTGCTGCTCAGCGAGACGAGAAAGCCGTAGAAGAGGGCCTCCCGGAAGCCGACCCCGAAAACGGCGACGATGAGGCCGACGCAGGACGCCGTCGTCAACAAGACCTGGAGCCCGCCCCCCGCCCAGAAATTTCTCTGTATCCGCTTGAGCCGGGCCGGCTCGAATTCGAGGCCGATGGTGAACAGGAGCATGACGACGCCGATCTCAGCCAGGATGTTGACGGTCCCGGTATTCTTGACCAGGGACAGTCCGCCCGGCCCGATGAGCACGCCGGTCAGGAGGAACCCGATGACAGAGGGCAATTTCAGTTTATGGGAAAGATAGATGATGAGGACGGAGGCCGCCAGGACGATGACGAGTTCTTCGAGGGCGAACAGGTCCATGCTATTTTCCGATGTCCGTCTCGACAAAGCGGCGGGCCGACGCATCGGAGTCCCGGTAGAACGCCTGCAGCCTGGCCAGCTCGCGCCGGAGGTCGTGCCTGACCGCGGCGTAGGCCGGATCGTCATAGACGTTCTGAAGCTCGCGCGGGTCCTTCTCCAGGTCGAAGAGTTCCCAGGCGTCGATGTCATGATAGAAGTGGATGAGCTTGTAGCGTTTCGTTCGGATGCCGTAGTGACGCTTGGCCATGTGGACGGCCGGGAATTCATAATAATGATAGTAGACCGTTTCCGGCCAGCCGGCGACGCGCCTCCCCAGGAGGAGTGGCAGGAACGAGCGGCCCTGCATGGGGGCAGGCTTGCCTTGGCCGGCGACGTCGAGGAAGGTCGGGGCGAAATCGAGGTTCGAGATCATGTCGACATTCACGGACCCGGGCCGGACGCGCCCTGGAAAGCGCATGACGAGGGGCATCCGCAGCGCCTCTTCATACATGAACCGCTTGTCGAACCAGCCGTGTTCGCCGAGGAAAAAACCTTGGTCCGAGGTGTAGACGACCAGCGTGTTCTCGGCCAGGCCGGTCCTATCGAGGACATCGAGGACGCGCGCGACGCTTTCGTCGACGGCGGCGATACATCCGAGGTAATCTTGGAGATAGCGGCGGTACTTCCAGCGGACGAGGGCTTGGCCTGAGAAGTTGGCCTTTTTGAAAGCTTCTCGCTTGGGACCGAAGGCCTTCTCCCAGGCCTCTCTTTGCGCTTGGTCGAGCCGCTCCGGCGGAGGGCCGAGTTTGAGGTCGGAGTCAAGCGTCATGTGCTCGCTGATGGTCATCTCCTGTTCGAAGGCCGCCCGGGATCGCGTCGCGTAATCGTCGAAGAGTGTCGGCGGCTCGGGGAATTCGGTCGTGTCGTACAGGGCCATATGGCGCGCGGCCGGCTGCCAGTTGCGATGAGGAGCCTTGTGCTGGAGCATGAGCAGGAAGGGTTTCGATCCTGTCCGGCGGGCTTCCAGGAAATCCACGGCGATATCGGTCAGGATATCCGTCACGTACCCGGCGACCTTCTTTTTCGCGCCCATCTCGATCAAGTCGGGGTTGTAGTAATCGCCTTGTCCGGGAAGGATATTCCAGTAATCGAATCCGGTCGGGTCGCTCTCGAGGTGCCATTTGCCGAGCAAAGCGGTTTCGTAGCCGGCGGCCTGGAGGAGCTTAGGGAAGGTCGTCTGGCTCCCGTCGAAGGCGACGGAGTTGTCCCGGACGCCGTTGATATGGCTGTGCTTTCCGGTCAGGATGACCGCACGGCTGGGGGCGCAGATACCGTTCGTGCAGAAGCAGTTGTCGAACCGGACGCCTTCGCGGGCGATCTTGTCGATCCCCGGAGTCCGGTTGAGGCGGCCTCCGTAGCAGCCAACGGCCTGAGAGGCATGATCGTCGGCCATGATGAAGAGGATGTTGGGGCGCTTGAGCGGCCGCCGGGCCGGGAGGCCGCAGCCGGAAAGCGGGATGGCCAGGGAAGCCAGGCCCGCGGACTTGAAGAACTCGCGTCTTCTCATGCTATCCTCCCTTAAAGGCTTATAGCACGGAGAATCAGGGGCGGTCAACCGAGCCATCCCCCCGGGAGGCTAGCCCCGAGGCCTATTTTTCACCCCTGAGAACCCCCTGGGGGATGATTGACCCGCAGCCCGCCTGTTTTAAACTAGGACCTGCCGTGACAACCGCGGTTTATACAATGCCTACAAAGGAGGCTTACATGAAAAGACTTATGATCGTGGCTCTGATCGCCCTGTGCGTGGCCGCGCTTCTTCCCCAGACGCTCTCGGCCGGCTTCGGCATCAAGGGCGGGTACTCCCTGTCCAAGTTCACGACTGCGCCGGTCGGAGGGATCTTCTCCAACATGCCTTCGCCGGTCGGAGGTATCTTCTTCAGCCTTGGACTTGGTCCCCTCGCCATCCAGCCAGAAGTCCTCTATGTCCGAATGGGCGGAAAGATTGAAATCCTCGAAGATAGTCTTGAAGAAAGGCTCGAATACATTCAAGTGCCGGTTCTCCTCAAGCTGAACGTCATCCCGGCCGGGCCCATCCGCCCGTTCATTTATGCCGGGGGCTACGGCGCCTATCTCCTTAAGGCCAGTGAGGTGACTTTGATAGGCGGCGTAACCGATGAATTGGATGTGACAGAGATCTACCAGAGGTATGATTATGGCGTCGTCGGAGGCGCCGGCCTGGCCTTCAAACTCCCCGGAATCTCCATCTCGATCGAAGGCCGCTACAATTATGGCTTGAAGAACATCCTCACCGACCCGGGCGCGGGCGACTCTTATAAGAACAGGTCCATGATGGCCCTGGTCGGCATCGGATTCTAAGCAGTCAAGCGCGAGTTTCCGTTACCTCCTGTGCCTCACCCCCCGCGGGGTGAGGTTTTTTTTGCCATCAAAGTTTTAGCCGGGCGATGAGCGTTTCGAGATAGCGGGACTTCATCTGCTTGGAGGCCATGGCCTGCTTGACCGGCGGCAGTTTGAGAATGACGCCGAGGACCGCGGCCATGGCCCGGTGGCTCGCGAGCGCCTGGTTGTCGAAAATAAAATTCTGGAGTTTTCCCCGCTCGATGGCCATTAGGACGGCCTTGTGGGTCGAATTGAGAGGGGTGATGACCCGCTCCGGCCTGGAGTCGAGTCGGAGGCTCTTCGTCTTGCAGACCCGGACGCAGACGGCACAGCCGAGGCAGAGGTTTTCGTCGAGCTTGGCCTTTTTCTTCCGGGGGTGGAGCGGGTCGTTGGCCGAAACCATTGTCATGGCCTCGACGGGGCAGACGGCCGCGCATTCGCCGCACGCCGTGCAGGTTTCGAGGTCGAC